>Ga0307942_1000910_pt1 | contig 22502 bp, 22 predicted proteins | sample OrgLakmetagen175_FD_201846 | JGI IMG/M metagenome (GOLD analysis project Ga0307942, IMG submission 201846) | Saline water microbial communities from Organic Lake, Antarctica - #175 | ecosystem: Environmental > Aquatic > Non-marine Saline and Alkaline > Saline | place: Antarctica: Organic Lake... | reverse complement strand
GTACACGCTATACATATACACACTTTATGTGTCAGTGTACTTTTTTGGTCAATATACCATATTGATCAGTATGAAAACATGGGCTTCCGACTTATGGACTCGATATGAAATCAAGCTTTTGGGGGTGTCGAGGAGCCCTTGTGAAAAGCGGTTCTGTGGCCCTCGGAGGGCCTTGAAGGCGTTCCACACCACGAATTCCAAAACAAATTTCAAAAATTTCATTGGATTATTATGTTCAAATGAGCAAAAACCCCCACCAAAAAAGGTCTTGAGTTGCCAGGATCGGGGAGTTGGTTAAGTCAGCAGAGCTGGTGATGGTGATGGTTCCAGGGCTGATTTGGAGTGGTTCAGCGCAAAGAAAGGTTGTGGAATTGTTTAGACAAAGGACTCAGTTAGAAGGACAGTTATGGCGACAGTTTCCTCCCTACACCTCCAAGTCTGGACCTTATCAAGTTGATGCAATACTTTTGAACCTTGCAATTACAAACACCATTCACCATATGCTGGGAGGCCTGCAGCTGGGGCAGCACAATAAAATCGATCCAAGAACTCAATTCCTCAAATTTCCAGATTGGGGGGTGATATGAAATCAAGGCTTTCCCACACCCTTAAGAGATACACTGATATATACAAATATATACAAATATATATATATATATATATTTATTTATGGTATTTACATTTGTTATATATATATGGTCTGTGCCAAAGGCTGCCACCAAGCGTTCAGGACCTCCACAGGACTTCCACAGGACTTTGGTAACTTGGACACGGTCATGTTTGGTGCGAAGAAAGCATGTACAAATACGGTGTACAAGTAGGTGTACAAATACGGCCAACTCTGTTTCTTGTGCCTGAGCACATGGAAAAAAACATTGACAAATTTGGTGCACGTAACACACATCATTGGTGCAAACATTGACAAATTTGGTGCTCGTAACACACATCATCGGTGCAAACATTGACAAATTTGGTGCTCGTAACACACATGGTGCAAACATTGACAAATCTGGTGCTCGTAACACACTTCATCAGTGCAAACATTGACAAATTTGGTGCTCAGGCGGACAACGTGACTGACGAGCAGCGCAAGGTGCTGGCTATAATGGAAAAGACGTTCATGTGCTACATCACAGAGGACCCCATGGCCAAGGTACGCCGTAAGCACGTGTATGAAAGAATGAAATAACAATGAAAGAGGACCCCATGGCCAGGGTACACTGTAGGCACGTGTATGCATAGGATTGTGGGTTGAAAGCATGTGTATAAATAGGAGTGTGGGTTGTAAGCATGTGTTTGAAATGAAGTGTGGGTTGCAAGCATGTGTATGCATAGGAGTGTGGGTTGCAAGCTTGTGTATGGATAGAGGTGTGGGTTGTAAGCATGTGTTTGCATTGGAGTGTGGGTTGCAAGCATGTGTGTGAATTGGAGTCTGAGTTGCAAGCACGTGTATGCATAGGAGTGTGGGTTGCAAGCTTGTGTATGGATAGGGGTGTGGGTTATAAGCATGTGTATGCATAGGGGTGTGGGTTGTAAGCTTGTGTTTGCATTGGAGTGTGGGTTGCAAGCACGTGTTTGCATTGGAGTGTGAGTTACACGCATGTGTATAAATAGGAGTGTGGGTTGCAAGCTTGTGAATGCAAAGGAGTGTGGGTTGCAAGCTTGTGTTTGAATTGGAGTGTAGGTTGTAAGCATGTGTTTGAATTTGAGTGTGGGTTGCAAGCTTGTGTATGCATAGGAGTGTGGGTTGCAAGCATGTGTATGCATAGGAGTGTGGGTTGTAAGCATGTACTTGAATTGGGGTGTGGGTTGTAAGCATGTGTATGAATAGGAGTGTGGGTTGCAAGCACGGGTATGAATAGGAGTGTGGGTTGCAAGCATGTGTATGAATAGGGGTGTGGGTTGAAAGCATATGTATAAATAGGAGTGTGGGTTGCAAGCTTGTGTTTGCATTGGAGTGTGGGTTGCAAGCATGTGATTAAATTGGAGTGTCGGTTGCAAGCATGTATTAAAATTATGGTGTGTATGTCTCAACACTTCAGGTCACTGAATGCTGATTACTGATAACAGTGACTTTGCACCAATGATAATAGTGTCCTAGTGCAGTGACCCACAAATGTCTGCTCCTTGGTTTGGTGTCCATGACGTGCAGGAGCTGAAAGAGAAGCTGAACACTCTGGAGGCGAACCTTTCAACGGCGAGGAACGGCATGGCTCTTGGATACAAGGTGATAGCAACTGGCCTATGCACGCTCACATCCATGCATGCAGATAAGCAAATATCGCACGCTCGTATGTATGCATGCAAGTAAGCAAATACCGCACGCTCATATGCATGCAAGTAAGCAAATATCGCACGCTCGTATGCATGCAAGTAAGCAAGTATTGCACGCTCGTATCCATGCATGCAAGTAAGCAGTTATCACATGCTCGTATGCCTGCAAGTAAGCAAATATTGCACGCTCATATGCATGCATGCAAATAAGCAAATATTGCACGCTTGTATGCATGCAAGTAAGCAACTATCGCACGCTCGTATGCATGCAAATAAGCAAATATTGCACGCTCGTATGCATGCATGCAAATAAGCAAATATTGCACGCTTGTATGCATGCAAGTAAGCAACTATCGCACGCTCGTATGCATGCAAATGAGCAAATATCGCACGCTCGTATGCATGCAAATAAGCAAATATCGCACGCTCGTATGCATGCAAATAAGCAAATACCGCATGCTCGTATGCATGCAAGTAAGCAAATATCGCACGCTCGTATGCATGCATGCAAATAAGCATCACACGCTCGTGTGCATGCAAGTAAGCAATTGTAGTACACTCACACCCATTCAAATAAGCAAGTAGTATGCAAGTACAGAAATGCATACACAGATATGTACAGGAGCAAATGTGTGTGCGCGTAAGCAAGTGTGCATACACACTGTTGTACAGACACAAATGTTTGTGCGCGTAAGCAAGTGTGCATACGCACTCTCGGACAGACACAAATGTTTGTGCGCGTAAGCAAGTGTGCATACACACTGTTGGACAGACACAAATGTTTGTGCGCGTAAGCAAGTGTGCATACACACTCTCAGACAGACACAAATGTGTGTGCGCGTAAGCAAGTGTGCATACACACTGTTGGACAGACACAAATGTTTGTGCGCGTAAGCAAGTGTGCATACACACTATTGTACAGACACAAACGCGCGTAAGCACAGCACTTTCCTCTCTCTGGAGCGTGCGTTCTCTCAAGAAGTATGTGATGGAGGCTCGGCTTTTTCCTGGGGTATGCATAGTGCCAAGCATTGGTTGAAGAAAATTGGCGGTGAAAAACACGTTCTGCAGTGACATGCGGAAAAAAACCGCTTAGTAATGAGTAATGTAAGGCTCCTCCACCGCAAATTGGCTATGCGTAGGGTTGGCCAGGACCGTATTTTTGGTGGTTTCCCTGCCAGAAATACCGTATGTACACCGTATATATATGGTTCTGGCCAACCCTAGCTATGCGGCATGCCTGTTTCTAGGGAAACAAAGGTTACACTTTTCGGGATGCTCAAATTTTGGCTGCCACACGCTGCTTGGATCCTTGGTTGTATGAAATATAAGCATTTTGCAGCAAGCCCCCTGTTGCTCTCTTTCAACACGCAGCCTACTCTTTCCTGTGATTTGTCGTGTGAGCATTACTCGAGGTGGTGGTGCAAAAGTTGATGTGCACTTTCTGCACATCTTACACACCTGACCTGCCTTTCCCCTGCTCCAACCTGCCAATTCTTGCCCGTGTTATAATACTGCTGAGTTTAGTGTGTAACACTAGACCTCTGGTTATTGAAGTGAAGTAAAGTGATATCTCATATCACTCTTGCTTTTCATCTGTGTTCCTCTCCAGTTTCTCCATCGCTTAGTCACTTGGTCCTCACAACTGCTATTCCGTCTTAGTTTGAGTTCACTTGTAAATAATCCACCGCCATCTCACGATGCAAACATAATAGAACTCTACACCTCTTTTTCCTGCCCTCACAATGTGTGACCCTCATGGCCGCCATGTCTGCGCTCCAACCTACCATTTGTAGGGTGGGCCAGAGCCATCATATACATAAGTATTTACGGTGTTTTTGGCAGGGAAATCAAATATACGGTCATACACGGTGTATATATACATACAGCTCTGGCCAACCCTAACCATTATCTTACCGTGTTCTTGGACACAACACCCCTTCCACCTGGTTCCTTAATTTGCAGGACCCAAAAGAGGGCGGTGAGTTCAAGAAAGCCAGCAGCGTGCAGCTGCGGGATCGCCTGCGTGTCAGCGATGACGAGCCCACTCGCAAGGCCTGCTATGTGGTGTGTGTGTATGTGTGTGTTTGTGTTTTGTGGGTGTGTCTTGGTGTATGGTGTGCGGGCTTAAAAGTTGTTATATTTCAGGGCTTGTGGACTGTTTGTGATTTAATCATGGTGAGCCCACACGCAAGGCCTGCTATGAGGTGCGTGTGTGTATGTGTGTGTTTGTGTTTTGTGGGGGTGTCTTGGTGTATGGTGTGTGGGCTTAAGGTTGTTATATTTCAGAGCTTGTGGACTGTTTGTGATTTAATCATGGTGAGCCCACACGCAAGGCCTGCTATGAGGTGCGTGTGTGTATGTGTGTATTTGTGTTTTGTGGGGGTGTCTTGGTGTATGGTGTGCGGGCTTAAGGTTGTTATATTTCAGAGCTTGTGGACTGTTTGTGATTTAGTCATGGTGAGTCCACACGCAAGGCCTGCTATGAGATGTCTGTGGGTTAGAGTGAGGGAATTTTTCAGCCATGTGAGGTCTTTAAGGGTCTAGGTTTTGTGCGTGTGTTTGTAGTATTGGCTCATGGACCGCAATTCAGAGACATACGGCTTGCACTATGGAGCACGCGTTTTGGTGCGGATACAGGTGTGTGTTTGTGTATGCATGGGTGAAAGGGGGGTATGCTGAATGCAGGTGTGTATGAGGGGACTGGGTTGGAAGCGTGCATGATCAATCCTTGCGTCGCATACTTCCTGTTGGGACTCGGATGTGCTAACTTATTGAAGAGAGTTGACGAGAATGAAAATGAAAAGTAGAATTATGCCAAATTTTGAATTGAAGAACACATACCTGTATGCTTTAGGTCCCCAGCTCTTCTAATTTGGCCAAAGCTGTGACCCTCCTAACCCCATTAATGTCGCTGTAGGTAGAGGAGTTACGATGATCGCTTGTGAGGTGGCTTTTTTAAAGTTGTCGGACGCTGTGTCCATTGCTTACATTTTTTATTACTGTGTCATTGCTTACAATTTTTACTGTGTCCATTGCTTACAATGTTTATTACTGTGTCCATTGCTTACAAATTTTATTACTGTGTCCATTGCTTACAATTTTTATTACTGTCCATTGCTTACAATTTTTGCTGTGTCCATTGCTTACAACTTTTACTGTGTCCATCGCCTTCCATTTTTTACTGTGTCCATTGCTTACAATTTTTTTTTACCTTGCCCATTGCTTACAATTTTTGCTCCACACTCCCCCAAGGGCATGCGCACTAATATGCTCTAAACTCTGTATGTGCCGACATTGCCCTTTCCTTTTGCATCAATGGCTGCTACCCTTTCCTTTCGCGTAAATGGCTGCTACCCTCGCGTCAATGGCTGCTACCCTTTCGGCTACCCTCGCGTCAATGGCTTCTTGCTACCCTTTCTTTTCACGTCAGTTGCTGCTACATATCCCCTCTGCACATCTGCTCCCTACACACATCGCTCAGGGCATGCGTTCCATCGGCCCCTTTGTGTGTGAGCCGTTCCTCGAGATTGTGAAGCTGCGCAACCGATTGGCAAAGCTTATGGGGTATGGGGACTTTTACGGTGAGACGTGAATGATGAGTTATGGGGTACGGTGAATGATAGGTTATGGGGTATGGTGGATGATAAGGTATTAAAATGGTGAATGGTAAGTTGTTGGGTATGGTGAATGGTAAGTTATGGGCACGGTGGATGATAAGTTATGGGGTATGGTGAATGGTAAGTTGAAAGGTACAGTGAATGATAAGTTATAGGGTTGGTGAATGGCAAGTTATGGGGTATGAGGACCTCTATGGTGAGCGTTGAATGAGCTTCTCTAGGAGGGAAACTTTGCTTCCATAGAATAGAAGCAGGATGTCACTACGCAACCGATTGGCAAAGCTTACGGGGTCCGAGGATTTTTATGGTGAGCGCCAATTGATCAAAGAAAAACAAGTACGCAGGCAGTAACGAACCACTCCCCACATTAATTAAGGAAAGGAGCCACTTTGGTAAAGAGCTACTTCAGAGATGGAAACGGTGCTCCCACTGAATAGAAGCAGGATATCACTGCGCGGCCGTGCAGATTGAGCACCAATACTAGAGCATTAACACAAGGCTAGTTTAGATAGTAGGCGCTGAGCAGGAGCATTTATAAGAGCGCAGGTTTTAAGAAGGAACGAAGAAAAGAATTCCGACGGATATGGTGCAGGCGGCGCAGTTGCGCCTTGTATTGTTCAGGGGAACGCGCCTTGTATTGCGCCTTGTATTGTTGCGCCTTGTATTGTTCAGGGGAACGCGCCTTGTATTGTTCAGGGGAACGCGCCTTGTATTGTTCAGGCGGCGCAGTTGCGCCTTGTATTGATCAGGGGACTGAATGTTAGAGAAACTAAAGGATTGCCATTAAACAAACACACGAGGTAGCACAGTACAGCTGCTCTGTGTATTGGCAATCACGCCGCTTAAGGGGAGAGAATAACAAAGGAAATCCGTGACGGCGTTGTGTAAAGAAGCCACCATGGTTGTTAGGTCTAGAGAAGCTGTCCCGTTGATAAATTGGTAGCTTGCCAGTCATGGTGCCGTGGCTATTGTTATCTCCTCTCTCCCCGTCTTTAAGTCAAGTTCACCATCATAGTGCCCCTGTAATTTTTATGCAGTTTATATTTTACAGATGCCACAGGCCATTATTTAAAAATTATGACTGCTAGTGCACCTGTACTTTCCACTCGTGTGCCTTGGTGTCTTATCAAAGGAGCCACCATGTTGCTACGTCTAAATAAGTAGGGTTGGCCAGAACCATATATATACGGTATACATACGGTATTATTGGCTTGGAAATCACCAAATATACGGTGTATATATACGTATACCGTAGGTTCACGATCACTTCGGGACCACACTTTCAAAAAATTAATTTATTTTTCGATTTCAGTTCGTGAGGGGGTCTGGGGAATAATTTTTGGGTTCGAGGGCTCTTCGGAAGGCTCTGTCGGGAATTCATTTTTGAGTTCGAGAGCCCCCTGTGGTTCTGCCTGTGCACTGCTACTGCTGTTTGTTGAAGAGGCTGAAGCTGTGGCTGTGGCTGAGGCTGGGGACAGGGGCTTCAAGAATCCGGCCAGGGGGTTCACACTGGCGCGCTTGGAGCTAATTTTGATATCACCCTCAAAATCACTATAAATAATTAATTTATCACTTCAAATTCAGTTCGGAGAGGCCTCCATGTATTAATAAAAATTTTCGTTTTTTGGCCAAATAATTAATAATTTCCGAAGTGATCGTGAACCTACCGTATATACGGTTCTGGCCAACCCTATAAATAAGTTGCCCCGTCAAAAAATATGTTGCCGGCTATCCACAGCAATAATGCTGTCCCCTTCTCCCTCCTTGTCTTCTACTTAATTTAAGCCCACCTTTATTATGGCGCACCTGTCTTTCCTTCTTTCCTTCATCCCCACCACCCTTTGGCTCTTTGCTTTGTCAGTACCGTACAGTACTGTAAGGAATGCGAGGTTTGAAAGAACCCAATTATAAACCACCCCAGTGCGAGGGGGGCAACACTTAATTATTGAACACAGTGCGAGGTATTTTTGCCCCTCTCCTGAATAAGCGAGCAGCGAGCAAGCCCTTCATGTACATAAATGAAGGCAAAGCAAAATGAAACACGCATTATAAGGCAGAAAAACGGTGGAACCCGTGATAAATGGAGCGAAAACGCATTGTTGGGGTGTTAGGGTGTTCTTATCAGGATTTGAACCTAGGATCTCTCAAAAACCTGCTACATTGCTCAAATGCAAACCTTGCAAAGCGTTTTTAACACAGTTGCATTAATAGGTCGCGACACTTGCGGAGGGGTCGATAACTCTTTTCCGCTACGCGGTGATATAAGTACAGTACGTTGCTTATAACCTGCTCATTTCCTGCACAAAGACCACAAACCTGAGCAAGATTCCACAAGCTATCTGACTGCAAGCTTTCCTACCCACTCACCCTTCCTACCTGTGCACTCATTTTGTGTACAGTACCCACTTTTTCAGTACCGTACGTACATATACTCTCCCCCCCCTTCCCAAACAAATATCTACAAGAATAACTTCATCACCGCCACCCCCAGATTCCCTGCAAGATCTGGATGATTACGCAAACTATGTATTTTACAAAAGCAATTAGATCACCGCCACCCCCAAATAACGTTGATTAGGGGTGGTGTTTTCCTTTACTTGTGGTAAGCACTTTTCCAGTACTCATACCCCGGAACTTCAGCCTTGATACCTGATCTGATCTACATTCCACACAGACTACAAGGTCATGAATGCAGAGGGCTTACTCATACCCTGGAACCTCAGCCTTGGTTTCTGATCTGATCTACATTCCACACAGACTACAAGGTCATGAATGCAGAGGGCTTACTCATACCCTGGAACTTCAGCCTTGATTTCTGACCTGATCTACATTCCACACAGACTACAAGGTCATGAATGCAGAGGGCTTACTCATACCCTGGAACTTCAGCCTTGATTTCTGACCTGATCTATTTTCCACACAGACTACAAGGTCATGAGTGCAGAGGGCTTTGGCAAGCGACGGCTGTTTGAGATCATGGACGACTTGGAGGCCCGGACACGGCCCATCATGGTGGCTGCAAGGTACAGTGGAGAGAGCGTGAAAGGCGCTTAGGGGCACCGAAGTATCACAGTTAATAAGCCAGGAACTTGGTTGTGAACGAGTAGTTCGTCATAGTGGGTGTGAGGAAGTGAAGGGAAGGTGATTCAGAGTATCAGAGTGGCAAGGCCAGAGATCCCACTAAGGTCATTGCGGTTGCCCTGTCATGGTAGGTATGGGAAAGTGGGGAAAACTGTCATTGGTGTTCAGGGGCATGCACGTTTTGTACAATAGTAAGTGTACCAGGTGTCGTGATTCCGGTTAATTTGGGACATGGCAGCTGTGGGGAAATGAGGGAAGGGCTGGTCCAGGGGCAGATCGAACAAACTAAGGAAGCTGTGAAGAAATGAGGGAATCAAACAAACTAAGGAAGCTGTGAGGAAATGAGGGAATTTAACAAACTAAGGAAGCTGTGAAGAAATGAGGAGATCGAACAAACTAAGGAAGCTGTGAGGAAATGAGGAGATCGAACAAACTAAGGAAGCTGTGAAGAGATGAGGAAATTGAACAAACGAAGGAAGCTGTGAGGAAATGAGGAAATCGAACAAACTAAGGAAGCTGTTAGGAAACGAGGAAATTGAACAAACTAAGGAAGCTGTGAGGAAATAAGGGAATCGAACAAACTAAGGAAGCTGCGAGGAAATGAGGAAATCGAACAAACTAAGGAAGTTGTGAGGAAATGAGGGAATTGAACAAACTAGGAGTCCAGGGGCATATTGAACAAACATAGGTAGCTGTGAGGAAATGAGGAAACGGTAAGTTTAGGGCATATCAAGTGCGACGGGCCGTGGATCAGGCTGATATGTACAGTAATCGCACAAAGCTCATCATGGTGGGGAAGATGTGGTCTGGGTGGTCTGCAAGACATTGCACCTGTTCATATTACCTGACTAATTGGCATTATATCTGACAGTGTTCAATGTGCAGCTATGGGTATTACTCTATACGCCGTATTATGTGGTTTGCCTTGAGTGTTGACCCAACAAGCAAAAGGGTGGGTGACTCAAGGCATTATATTTGCTCACAAAATGCCCCCTGTGTATGCCGCGTATGTGTGAACCTAATGTGGCGTACTTACCGAAGCCAAAAAATGTGTGGCTTGTTTGTTTGCTAAATCAAACACAGTTGTTCTGATTTTCACGACGAGTTATGCAGGGATGTACCTGTGCTTCTTTGCCCTCCTCGTCACTCTTTTCGTCACATTTATCACAGAATATGGTCGCATTTGCTCCCCTCGTCACATTCATCACAGAACATGTTTGCATTGGCTCCGCTTGTCATCGTGCAGGCAGAAACTGGCAGCTGAAAAGGGTCCAGACGCACTGGAGGCTCACAACCTGGTGGGTTGTGCGGATTTGTGTGAATGTGTGTGTGCGTGCGTGTGTGTGTGTGCGTGCGTGCGTGTGTGTGTGTGTGTGTGTGTTTGTGTGTGTGTGCTTGTGTGTGTGTGAATGTGTGTGTGCGTGTGTGTGAATGTGTGTGTGCGGTGTGTGTGTGCGGTGTGTGGGTGTAGGTGGGTGTGGGTGTGGGTGTGGGTGTGGGTGTGGGTGTGGGTTAGCTTGTGGGTGTGGGAGTGCATGTGTGGATGTGGGTCAGACGGCCTCTTCCACCTCAGGCTGTGCAAACATCCTATGACATAGCCTTGGAAGCAAACTGAGACATAGCCTTGAAAGCAAACTGTGACATAGCCTTGGAAGCAAACTGTGGCATAGCCTTGGAAGCAAACTGTGACATAGCCTTGGAAGCAAACTGTGGCATAGCCTTGGAAGCAAACTGTGACATAGCCTTGGAAGCAAACTGTGATATAGCCTTGGAAGCAAACTGTGACATAGCCTTGGAAGCAAACTGTGACGTAGCCTTGGAAGCAATCTGTGACGTAGCCTTGAAAGCAAACTGTGACATAGCCTTGGAAGTTAACTGTGACATAGCCTTGGAAGCAAACTGTGACATAGCCTTGGAAGCAAACTGTGACATAGCCTTGGAAGCAAACTGTGGCATAGCCTTGGGAGCAAACTGTGGCATAGCCTTGGGAGCAAACTGTGACACAGCCTTGGGAGCAAACTGTGGCACAGCCTTGGAAGCAAACTGTGACATAGCCTTGGAAGCAAACTGTGACATAGCCTTGGAAGCAAACTGTGGCATAGCCTTGGAAGCAAACTGTGACATAGCCTTGGAAGCAAACTGTGACATAGCCTTGGAAGCAAACTGTGACATAGCCTTGGAAGCAAACTGTGACATAGCCTTGGAAGCAAATTGTGGCATAGCCTTGGAAGCAAACTGGTTACTTGGGTGGCTGGGTGTGATGTCAATGATTGCGCATGAATCGTGCGACATGATGGCTTCAGTAAGCAACCAAGTACTGTCCAGCTCCAGTGTATTATGAGCAAGGTATCCCAAGTCTTTGAACAGGTTGTGAAGTGTGCAACTCAATGTGTAAGGCCGCCAACAAAAATTGTAGGTCTGGGCGTTGAAAGGTTTCTAGATGCTGGCACCTAACTGCTCCTTACTTAATCATACAGAGTGTATATACACAACCAGCATGTGTATACACAACCAGCATAGCATGTGTATACACAGCATACATATACATACATACATATATACATATAAATTTTTATACACAACCAGCAGGTGTATACACAACCAGCATAGCATGTATATGAGGCATACATATATACATACATATATGTATACACAATCAGCACGTGTTACACAACCATACATATGCACGAACTGTATTATTATTGCCTTACATTCGCACCCGCACCTGCACACTTACACACACCCACATAATCTCTCTTTTGACACACACACACACACACACACACACATACACACACAGACACACACACTGGCCTCTTTCCCTTACATAGCATGCGGCCACACACTTTCACGCTCATACGCACGCATACGCACAAACTGTATTAGTAATGCCTTACACTCGCACCCGCACCTGCACACCTACTTAAACACACCCACCCACACAATCTCTCTTTAGACACACACACACACACACACACGCACACACACACACTCCTTCATGTGTACGTGCACGCAGGGCTACACTCTAGCAGGGGACACAGAGAAGGCCATGGACCCGTACTTTCCTTTTGAGGTGAGCGTGCGTGCTGAGCATGCGTGCTGAGCGTGCGTGCTGAGCGTGCGTGCTGAGCGTGCGTGCTGAGCGTGCGTGCTGAGCGAGCGTGCGTGTTGATAGAAGACAAGTGTCTTGCCGTAGGCACCTGGGCCTGTGTCTTGCAGCGTCGACGTCTCAATCCATGCCTCGGCAGCGCTGGGTGCAATCCATGACTGTATTATCAATGGCTTGTTCATTCTTCTTATGTAGACATGCGCATGCGTTATGTCATTCACACTCATTATGTAATTCGCACGCATTATGTAATCCGCTCGCGTTATGTAATTCGCACGCGTTATGTAATTCGCACGCGTTATGTGTTTCGCATGTGTTATGTTACTCGCACGCGTGACGTAATTCGCACGCGTTATGTAATTCGCACGCGTTATGTATTCCGCAAGCGTTATGTAATTCGCACGCGTTATGTATTCTGCACGCGTTATGGTATTTGGCATGCGTTATGTAATCTGCACGCATTATGTAATTCGCACAAACACAGGATGCGGTGGACATTTGGGCTCGCACCTTTGCCGCCTTGGGCATCAACTACAACGGCAGCACCATGAACCTGGACTTGTGTGAGTTGGCTGCCTGTGTGCGATATGTGCATCAACTACAATGGCAGTACCATGAACCTGGACTGGTGTGAATTGCATTGACTGCCTGTGTGCGATTTGGTCATCAGCTACAATGGCAGTACCATGAATCTATACTTGTGTGCAGTTGACTTTTGTGTGAGTTGGCTGCCTGTGTGCGATATGTGCATCAGCTACAATGGAAGTACCATGAACCTGGATTTGTGTGAGTTGGCTGCCTTTGGGTGCATCATCCATCTGGGCATCATCCATTCGTGCATCATCCATCTGGGCATCATCCATTCGTGCATCATCCATCTGGGCATCATCCATTCGTGCATCATCCATCTGGGCATCATCCATCTGAGCATCATTCATTCGTGCATCATCCATTCGTGCATCATTCATTCGTGCATCATCCATGTGTGCATCATCCATTCGTGCCTCATCCATTCGTGCATCATCCATTCGTGCATCATCCATTATGCATCATCCATTCGTGCATCATCCATCTGGGCATCATCCATCTGGGCATCATCCATTCGTGCATCATCCATCTGTGCATCATCCATTTGTGCATCATCCATTCGTGCATCATCCATCTGGGCATCATCCATCTGAGCATCATCCATTCGTGCATCATCCATTCATGCATCATCCATCTGAGCATCATCCATTCGTGCATCATCCATTCATGCACCATCTATCTAAGCATCATCCATCTGGGCATCATCCATCTGAGCATCATTTATTTGTGCATCATCCATCTGGGCATCATCCATTCGTGCATCATCCATCTGGGCATCATCCATTCGTGCATCATCCATCTAGGCATCATCCATTCGTGCATCATCCATCTAGGCATCATTTATTTGTGCATCATCCATTCGTGCATCATCCATTCGTGCATCATCCATCTGGGCATCATCCATTCGTGCATCATCCATCTGGGCATCATCCATCTGGGCATCATCCATCTGGGCATCATCCATTCGTGCATCATCCATCTGGGCATCGTCCATCTGGGCATCATCCATCTGAGCATCATCCATCTGGGCATCATCCATTTGTGCCTCCCCATCATCCTGTGCAGGTGATCGAGAGGGCAAGTACTCCAACGGTAAGTGCTGGCACTCCCATGACTACGTGTCTGTTTTCTGTACTATCCGACGGTAAATGTCACACGTTCTGGGAAGCGCTTGACTCTTTACCCTTCTCTCATTTACTCTTTTGTAGGGTTGGCCAGAACCATATATATATATATATATATACACACGTATATACACATGTGTGTGTATATATACACACATATACGTGTATGTGCAGTATTTCCGGCGAGTCATTATCCTGACATACGGTGTTTATATACGGTTATGGCCAACCCTTCTCTTCTACAGTTAGTATGACACTCCGAAGATCAGTGTTAGCACTCCGACAGAAACAGTTAGTGCTTCAACAGTAGATGTCTCAGGCCGTTTTGGGAGTACCTACACTCCACTCCTCACCCTACCTACTATTTGCCTACCCTCTTCACCCTACTTACTATTAGCCTACACTCGTCACCCTACTCACTATTTGCCTACACTCTTCACCCTACTTAATATTAGCCTACACTCTTCACCCTACTCACTATTTGCCTACACTCTTCACCCTACTTACTATTTCTGATGCGTTTACTCTACATTGTGTTTCCAAGAAAAGCGTTTTCGTAGGCATCGAATGTAGGACTGTGTGCGTGCACGAGTGAGCGTGGCCACAAAATGCTGCTTTGAGTGTTTTTGCCACTTCCTGTGAGTTGCATCAGTTGGTCGTGTATATGATAACACCACCTGTTGATAACACCATCCCGGTCTGTGTTGCCCACAATTCATGGAAACACGCTGAATCGCACTTTACACCAGATATAAAAAACGCATGCACACCCAGGCTTCTGCCATTGGCCACAACCCGCTTGGCGTAAGGAAGATGGTACTTGGCAGCCAGCAATGGTGAGGCTTCCATGGATTTCCCCTGAAGCGTTTCTGTACGGACCTTTCCTGGCCAATGAACAGAAAGGCGCGCATTGAAAAGAAGCTGGCTCCCATCTAGCGCATTCCTTAATGTGGGGGGTGGCTTTCACTGCCTCCGTAGTTTTTTTATTTTTTCTGGTTTTCTGGCAGGCAGTGAAAAAGTCCACCCCACACTGTCAAAGGAAAAGGAGCCCCTTTGGTGCAGGGTATTGCGCAACTCTCCACCACTTACTTCCTTCAAAGCTATTGACCACCACGATGTATTACGTTTCATTTACCAATCTACCTGTTTTTGATTGATAACCATCCCCTTTTTCCAATCCCAAGTTTTTGCTCTGCTAATCAAATAGGTCAAACTGACCTATAACCAGTTCTGTTCTCTTGGTGGACAGCCCTTTGACTACAATGTCAGCATTAACGACTGTTGCTCTATGAGGAGAGGAATGTTGTGTGCCCTTTGTTTGCCCTTTGTTTGAGATGTCAGCATTAACGACTGTTGCTCCATGAGGAGAGGAATGTTGTGTGATAAAGTTCCGTTCTCTTGGTGGACCTCACCATCAAAACCTGCTAAGCACTGTGTGCAAGCCTACACCGTGTGTGTAACAGCAGTATGCATCTACAGCATGTAAGTGCCCCCCTTACAGTCAGATCATATATAAACATTCCACCATTTCTGCTATTTTTTAGTTCAATTGGCCAATTGCTACAGCCAACTTGAGGATACTCGTCTAACTTCCATACACGCATACACATACCGTCACTTACATGTACACACACACACACACGCACACACGCACACACACACACACACACACACACACACACACACACACACACACACAGACCAACTTCACCTCCCTGGCTACCCCCAGCCAAGTAGGGTCAGGCAAGACTGCACTTGTGACCTTGCTCCATGAGGTGAGGACTGTTGTGTAATGAGTGTTGTGTGCCCTTTGTTTGAGATGTCAGCATTAACGACTGTTGCTCATTGAAGTGAGGAGTGTTGTGTGATAGCCCTTTTTTTGAGATGCCAGCATTCACGACTGTTGCTCCATGAGGTGAGGATGTTGAATTTGGCCATTGTTTGAGGTGTCAGCATTAACGACTGTCGCTCATTGAAGTGAGGAGTGTTGTGTGATAGCCCTTTTTTTGAGATGTCAGCATTAATGGCTGTTGCTCCTTGAGATCAGGAATGTTGTGTGATCTAGCCCTTTGACTGAGATGTCAGCATTAACAACTGTTGCTCATTGAAGTGAGGTATGTTTGTTTGATATAGCCTTTGACTGAGATGTCAGCATTAACGGCTGTTGCTCCATGAGGTGAGGAATGTCTGTGTGGTATAGCCCTTTGACTGAGATGTCAGCATTTACGGCTGTTGCTCATTGAAGTGAGGAATGTTGTGTGTTTGCCCTTTTTTTGAGATGTCAGCATTAACGGCTGTTGCTCCATGAGATCAGGAATGTTGTGTAGCCCTTTTTTTCAGATGTCAGCATTTACGGCTGTTGCTCCATGAGATCAGGAATGTTGTGTGATATAGCCCTTTTTTTCAGATGTCAGCATTTACGGCTGTTGCTCAAAGAAGTGAGGAATGTTGTGATATGCCCTTTGACTGAGATGTCAGCATTTACGACAGTTGTTCCATGAGATCAGGAATGTTGTGTGATATGCCCGTTGTTTGAGATGTCAGCATTTACGACTGTCGCTCCATGAGGTGAGGTTGTTGTGTGATAAAGCCCTTTGACTGAGATGTCTGTATTTACGACTGTCGCTCATTGAAGTGAGGAGTGTTGTGTGATAGCCCTTTTTTTGAGATGCCAGCATTTACGACTGTTGCTCCATGAGATCAGGAATGTTGCCCAGACACTAGTTGTGAGATGTCCAGTGTTGTGACCTTGCTTCATACGTTGTGCTGTGTTGCGCACTAACTCTTTGTGCAGGATATGTCAACTTGCACGTCTGCTGCTTCATGACGTGATCCATGCGTAGGGTTGGCCGTAAGGACCGTAAATACACGCCGTAGGGTTGGCAGTAAGAACTGTAAATACACACCGTAGGGTTGGCCGTAAGAACTGTAAATACAGGCCGTAGGGTTGGCCGTAAGAATCGTAAATACACGCCGTAGGCTTGGCCGTGAGAATCATAAATACACGCCGTAGGGTTGGCCGTAAGAACCGTAAATACACGCCGTATATGACCGTGTATCCGGCGAAATCCCTACCAAAAATAACGTATGTGTATGGTTCTGTCCAACCCTAGTTATGCGGCGAGAGCACTCATTGTGTGATCAGTATGCTTAATTCCACGGCTTAAACTGTAAAAAAGCAAATGCTACTGTTTTCTCTCTAGTCAGCCACCCGATTACAGTTTCTTTTGTTCACCTTGCTCTTGCCCATCCGATTTCTCTGGTTTGTGGGATGGGTTGTGTGGGGTGGGTTGTGTGGGGTGGCCGAGTAGCCCTCATTCTTAGGGTTGGCCAGAACCATACATTTATAGGTATATACGGTGTGTTTACGGTATTTTTGGCAGGGAAATCACCATACCTACGGTCATATACGGTGTGAATATACGGTTCTGGCCAACCCTACTCATTCTAGATTCTGGTCCATTTTTTGTCACGTCCGCGCTGCTCTTAGTGTTGCGTTGCTGCTCTCACTGTGTGTGTTGCTGCTCTCACTGTTGTGTATTGCTGCTCTCACTGTGTGTTGTGCTGCTCTCACTGTTGTGTGTTGCTGCTCTCACTGTGTGTTGCTGCTCTCACCGTGTGTTGCTGCTCTCACTGTTGTGTTGCTGCTCTCACTGTGTGTTGCTGCTCTCACTGTATGTTGTGCTGCTCTCACTGTGTGTGTTGTGCTGCTCTCACTGTGTGTTGCTGCTCTCACTGTGTGTGCTGCTGCTCTCACTGTTGTGTTGTGCTGCTGCTCTCACTGTGTGTTGTGCTGCTGCTCTCACTGTGTGTTGCTGCTCTCACTGTGTGTGTTGCTGCTCTCACTGTGTGTGTTGCTGCTCTCACTGTGTGTTGCTGCTCTCACTGTGTGTTGCTGCTCTCACTGTGTATTGCTGCTCTCACTGTGTGTTGCTGCTCTCACTGTTGTGTTGCTGCTCTCACTGTGTGTTGCTGCTCTCAATGTGTGTTGTGCTGCTCTCACTGTGTGTTGCTGCTCTCACTGTGTGTTGTACTGCTCTCACTGTTGTCTCTTAGTGTTGTGTTGCTGCTCTCCCTGTGTGTTGTGCTGCTCTCACTGTGTGTTGTGCTGCTGCTCTCACTGTGTGTTGCTGCTCTCACTGTGTGTTGCTGCTCTCACTGTGTGTTGCTGCTCTCACTGCGCGTTGTGCTGCTTTCACTGTGTGTTGCTGCTCTCACTGTGTTGTGCTGCTCTCACTGTGTGTGTGCTGCTCTCACTGTGTGTTGCTGCTCTTAGTGTTTTGTCGCTGCTCTCACTGTGTGTTGCTTCTCTCACTGTGTGTTGCTGCTCTCACTGTGTGTTGTGCTGCTCTCACTGTTGTGATGCGCAGGGTGGCCACGCAGCCCACTTCTCCAACATCAAGCAGGCCTCTCCCTTCTTTGCCCAAGAAAGGGCACCCATGTCCGTGGCATACGCAGAGAACCAGAGCATGGTGTGTTGTACATGAGTGTGTGTGTGCGTGTGTGTTTTCTGGCCTTAGTAAGTTGACACGTGCCTGAGGTAACTGTGGGTGTAGCATGTAGCATGTAGCATGCGCAGAGAACCAGAGCATGGTGTGTTGTATTGTGCATGAGTGTGCGTGTGTGTGCGTGTGTTTTCTGGCCTCAGTAAGTGGACTTGTGCCTGAGGTAACTGTGCATGTAGCAAGCAGCATGCAGCATACGCAGAGAACCAGAGCATGGTGTGTTGTGTTGTGCATGAGTGTGTGTGTGTGTGTGTGTGTGTGTGTGTGTGCGGTGTGTGTGTTTTCTGGCCTCAGTAAGTTGACGTATGCCTGAGGTAACTGTGGGTGTAGCATGTAGAGTGTAGCATACGCAGAGAACCAGAGCATGGTGTGTTGTGTTGTGCATGAGTGTGTGTGTGTGTGTGTGTGTGTGTGTGTGTTTGTGTTTGTGTGTGTGTGTGTGTGCGTGTGCATGAGTGCGTGTGTGCATGAGTGTGTGTGTGTTTTCTGGCCTCAGTAAGTTGACACGTGCCTGAGGTAATTGTGGGTGTAGCATGTAGCGTGTATCATACGCAGAGAACCAGAGCATGGTGTGTTGTGCATGAGTGTGTGTGTGTGTGTTTTTTTTTTTTTTTTTTATGGCCTCGGTAAGTAGACGTATGCCTGAGGTAACTGTGGGTGTAGCATGCGCAGAGAACCAGAGCATGGTGCGTTGTGTGCACATGCTGTCTGGCCTCAAAAGCTTGACATGTGCCTGAGGAAGAAGGTAAATGTGGGTGTAAAGCACACCTGAGCATGGTGTATTTATGGCATGTCTGTTTTAAAGCGAATGCACTACAGCAGCTGAATCATATGCAATAGCGATTGTGTGCGTCAGTGATCGTGTGTGCTGTGTATCATGTGCAATATAAATGCATCTTAGTGAGGAGGTACATTTTTATATACCCAGTGTGCTACAAGAATGGATTTTGACTCAGAGTGTGTGCAACACACAGAGTACGTGCACAGCATCTGTGTGCTCACCTACTTAACTAAGGCAACTGTGCAGCCTCCAGGAAACATGGGTGCAGTGACATGAACGCCTCTGCTATGTGGCTGGAGCGTTGCGCACACAGTACTTTCCCACACACAGTACTTTCCATGCCCCACACAGTACTTTCCATCATCCCACGCTACACCAGCAAAGTAATGGAAAAATGACCTAGAATGTGCATGTGGGTGTGTGCACAGTTTTTGGACGCCTTTGCGGGGGATGCTGCGTGGCTGGGACGGTATGCGCACAATCGTGAGGGCAAGGCCATCCCATGGGAGATCATCAAGGCGCACAAGACAGCAACCAGCCCTTATGAGGTGTGTATTTGTGTGTGTGTGTGTGCGTGTGTGCGTGTGTGTGTGTGTGTGTGTTTGTGTGTTTGTGTGTGTGTGTGTGTGTGCGCGTGCGCTTGTGCATGTGTTTGTGTGTTTCATCATACTATAAGTCCTGTCGTGTTTTCCTTCTTTTAGTATGCGGTAGCCCATCAAAGGCATGCATATGTTTGGCCAGTCTTTGCATGGCGCATATGTGCGTGCTTGTATCTTGAACGTATGCTGTGGAATTTGAGCGTACTCCGCAAAGAGCTAGCCTGCTCACTTTTTTTGCTCCTGCTGTTTGATCTAGTCGCTACCTCTCCCCTTTCAATATATGTCTGCATAGTTTGCCAGCTTGGATTTTCTCATTTCAATTGCCTCTTTTTTTGTCCAGGTCTTCGGCCTGCGTGCAATGTTGGCGGTGCCGTACTTTGAAAAAGCCTTGGTGAGTGGGTACATCGTAGTTAAGAGCATTTACAAATGCAATGCTGACATTTCAAATGTCCAATTTATGTACCCAATAGCTCTTTGTGACGAGGTGTGAGATGTAACAGATGAGGGATTAAGGAATTGAATGAAAAGGATAGAAGTCTAAAGAATAGCATCCAAATTTAATGTGCATTGCTTTGCACCTAAAATCCCTATGTGTGTGTTTCATATGTGCCATCCCTTGTACTCAGAAGCCCTGTGTGTTAATGTGTGTTTCATATGTGCCATCCTTTGCAATCAAAAGCCTTGTGTGCCGATGTGTGTTTCAAATGTGTCATCCATGCACTCTAAATCCCTGTGTGTCGATGTGTATTTCAAATGTGTCATCTTTGCACTCTAAATCCCTGTGTGTCAATGTGTGTGGCATGTGACCGAGTTTTTTAGTAGGGGATCAAGGAATCGTCAAAGGGATAAGGAAAGGAATTAATGAAGGAAAATTGCTGCCTTGTACCAAGTGTAAACATTATTCACGATGGTTGCCATGATTATGCTTCGAATATTGCGCTTTTGTGTGTGCTCTGATCTAAGAAGCCATAATTGATGGCTGAATTGTGGAGTAAGTAAAGGAAAAGGGTGTGAAAAGGAAGACGGCAGGGGAAAGGAATTTTGGGGGCAATTTGATACGAATTTTCACCACAACGTTCAGCGTTGTATTACATATACACAACATATACACAAAATGGCATTCTTCAATGAGCATTTCAATGAACATAAATCCATGGATTGATGATAAGCTGGAGGTTGCGAGAGTGTGCACGTACTGTTGACGGTAACAATACAAATATTTGTTATTATTTTACACACAGAGAGAGCTCCATAGCTTCAAAAAGAAAACTGTGTCGGGGTTGGGGTTTGCATTTGAGTGTGCATTGGGGTGCAGGCAAAAATCTTCTTTCTCCTCAGTATTCACCGATGCCTGTTCAGCAAGTGCAGCAAAGCAAGCCTGCTTCTTTTATGCGTTATGTGTGTTTGGAGGCCATGCTGTTGTACCAAACTCAACAGTCCCCTGTCATCTCTCTCCTCAGAAACCGTCACACTTCACCAAGCACAGAAAAAAGGGCCAGCTTTTTTACGTGTTACGTGTGTTCTTGTTGCATGCTGTTGTACTAAGCAGGCCCCTGGCTTTTTTTTACTCAGTGACCAGCGGCGATCCCCCTTCAAGCTCACCAACAAGGGCCTGCTTTTTACTTGTAATACGAGCCAATCACGTTGATGCCCTGACCAATGAAGATCAAGTTGATCCCCTGATCAATAAAAGGCAACCCATCAAGTTGTTGCCCTGATCATTAAAGATCAAGTTGATGCCCTGATCAATGATACGCAACCAATCAAGTTGATGCCCTGATCAATAATATGCAACCAATCAAGTTGAAGCCCTGAGTCGATGCCCTGCGTCCTCACTTCTTCATTTCCCAAACGATGGAGGGTTAGCTCCTACCGGTTCTGGCCAACCCTACTCATGAGGATTGATGCTCGGCTTGCTGTTTTTCCCTCACAGGGAGGTGTCTAGGAGGTTCTGTACGTTAATGGCTTGCTGCGTTGCTCCCTGCCGTCCCTGATCAGAAGCTGCCCTCCCTGATCAGAAGCTGCCCTCCCTGATCAGAAGCTGATCAAAAGCTGTCCTCCCTGAACAGAAGCTGTTTAGAAGCTGCCCTCCCTGATCAGAAGCTGCCCTCCCTGATCAAAAGTCGATCGGAAGCGGCCCTCCCTGATCAGGAGCTGTCCTCCCTGATCATAAGTTAATCAGAAGCTGCCCTCCCTGATCAGAAACGGCTTTTGTCTCACCTTCACTACCTCAATTTTGCATGGCCACATTTTTGCCTGTACCCATTTGCAGTACGAGATGCCTGAAGACCAGCTGACGGTAGAGGCCGTGAGAGAGCTAGCTGACCGCACCGAGATTGAGGTGCAGGTACGTGTCCCGAACAAGGAATTTGTAGTCCAGTCGCTTTATTAACACAGAGTTGTGTGTGTAACTGCACCGGATGGAGGTGCAGGTGTGTATCTAATCAATGGAGTTTGTAGTCCAGTCACTTTAATAACACAGAGTAGTGTGTAACTGCACCGGATGGAGGTGCAGGTGTGTATCTAATCAATGAAATGTGTAGTCCATTCACTTTAATAACACAGAGTTGTGTGTGACTGCACCGAGATGGAGGTGCAGGTGCGTATCTTATCAAAGGAATTTGTAGTCCAGTCGCTTTATTAACACAGAATTGTGTGTGACTGCACCGAGATGGAGGTGTAAGTGTGTTTCTTATCAATGAAATGTGTAGTCCATTCACTTTAATAACACAGAGTTGTGTGTGACTGCACCGAGATGGAGGTGCAGGTGCGTATCTTATCAAAGGAATTTGTAGTCCAGTCGCTTTATTAACACAGAATT
>Ga0307942_1000909_pt1 | contig 22505 bp, 23 predicted proteins | sample OrgLakmetagen175_FD_201846 | JGI IMG/M metagenome (GOLD analysis project Ga0307942, IMG submission 201846) | Saline water microbial communities from Organic Lake, Antarctica - #175 | ecosystem: Environmental > Aquatic > Non-marine Saline and Alkaline > Saline | place: Antarctica: Organic Lake... | reverse complement strand
TGAGGGTGGGGAGGCAGAGGGGGGAAGGTTGAGATGAGCCGCATGGGCTGAAATGGGGTCTTGGCCAGGTCCTGCTGCTGCTGCGCCACTGCTCACTGCCGTGCTACAGCTGCTGCTGAACCCCCAAGTGGCCAAGAGAAGAGAGGGGAGGAAGGGAGGGAGGAGGGGGACCCGAGGGCGGACCCCAGAAAGTTGAAAACCACTGCTCGGCGGCAGCAGGTGAGGGAGGACCACGAGGGCCCGTGCGTGCATTACTTCCTTCCAGTAGTGCACCTTCTCCTCCTCCTCCTCCTCCTCCTCCTGCACTGCTGCCTGAACTATCACTGGCACTATCATCCCTACTACCATTCTCAATCCCTTGACCATTCTCTTTGCCGCTATCACCTTCTTCCTCCTCCTCACTTCCTTCTTGCTGCTCACCATCACCTCTGTCAAAAAGGCTCTGCAAATCCGTTGGCAAGCCACCAACCCCATTGAATAGCCTCCCTCCTAAAACACCACCCCCTAACAGCCCATCACCTCCACTGCCACCGCCACCAACAAAACCACCTTCAGGTCCATCTCTTCCAGACAGAGCCAAAGGAAATCCAAGGCTGGACAATGCAGCAAGGCCTGCAACGGGAGAGCATGGTATAGCTCGCAATGAGCAAGCGGTGATCTGTCCAATCCATAACAAGCTTAACTGGAAAAAAACTACTCAGGAGTTAAATTAAGAAAAAAGAGCCTTGCTCTTTGTCTGTCTTCTGTCATTGACAAACGGACGTACTTCTCACACTAGGACCCTCTTGCACTGCAATTGCCTTAATAATTGGAAACCTAGCTTTGAATTCTAAAAATGTAAATATATTATTATTTAATAAATTTGTCACTATAAAAGACTCAATAAGGATGTTTATCTCCCTTATTCTTTGTTTGCCCAGTCGCACATCAGACAACAAAAGCGTGTTGAGCTTACCGCATGGGCAGCTGCATGTGGGGCTGGAGGAAGCGTCCAATTGTAAATCATCCAGGAAATTAACATTGACGTTTACATTTATGTTTGACAGGTTGCTGAGTGTAATGCTTGGGGGTGTTATCCCCTGACCCTGTATGCATGACGGCAGGAGAAGGGATGATTATTTAGACCACGATCAGGGAGTTGTTGCATTGATCTGACAGGAGCCTAAATTTGTGTTTTGTTTTAGCTGTATAACCTTTGCAGGAGACACATTCACACACAAAATTAAAGCTGTAGAATAAATCAGAGTATAATTGCTACGCACAGGGAGGGGGGAGATAGGGGGTGTACGAAGCTGCAGCAGGAGGGAATTCAGAAGCCTCGAAATCCAAATATCAGCTTCTGAATCCCTGTACCCTACATCATTTAATCCACTGGCAATATAACCTGCAAAGCCGAGAAAATAAGTAGGAGTGTACGGATCAATATAAATAAGTTACCACAATGTTCATCTGCAATATTCATTGAGGTTGTTCTGTCAGTGTTTTAGCATGATTAGCTGGTTATATGCCTCACGACTGCCCAGCAGACTTTCTTTAGTCCTCTTGAGCACCTTCCTAATCTGTCAGGAGAACACAATGAAATGCTAACTCCAGAGCAAGCTCCTTTCAAGTTCAAAACTTGAACAAGAGAGACATCACGTTATAGTATGCTGATTAATAAATATCACGCTCAAATTAACAGATTTAGATCGCCTCATAAAGAATGCTGCTAAACCACTGCCATCTTATTTTGAAGGGAGCAACGCAAGCTAGAGTTTTAAGTGCGTGAATTGATCCTGTTACTTTGTATGCATAAATTGTACTCACTGTCATATGAAGTGTTCAGATCCAGTCGCCTTAACTTTTCCTGTAGTGTAGCCAATGCCTGAAGAAAACAAGCAAGCTTGTTGTAATGCCTATGTATCGGTTAAGGCTGCTTGTACACCTTCTGCCAACAATGCTGACCAAGTAAACCTTGTTCAACATTAAATGTCACGCTGGTGTGCCTCACCTCTACTGCTTTGTGTTCGCTTGTTGTACTTTTCTCAGCAATCTCTGACAAAAAGGAAGCACTTTGATTGTCCAAATCTGCGTGGTGAGCAGGCGCGGAAACGAGCAGGCGAAGAATGTATGTCCACTGATAACTGCCTCTCTGTGTATCTGGGTAAACAGTTCCTTTCTTCCTTTTTTGAGCCTAGACAGAGCAAGTAAACGGTGCTGAATCTGTTTACTGGTATTGCCATTTACACATACAGAACAATCAGGTAGTGCTGCAAGCATCTATTTGTGCACCTTGTGTGAGCTTGAAGAAGTCGATCGACGCCAACCTAGCTAGGGATCGCTCTCCTTTCACTTACCCACGAGGTCCACGAGGAATGATGTGACATTACTGCTCTGCACCAAAAAAGGGTTCGTCATAAAGGCCACAGCAGTGAGCAGGACGAGCCAAAGCAGCATGTTTAAAATCACTAGTATTGGATCATTCGAACTTTCCGTATTAAGTACTTGTTTTATTATCACTTACTTTATTAATGTCGGTGGTACTTGGCGAATTTCGCTGGTATCGTTAAAACTAAAAAGCGTGCTTCCTTTCTGTCAGACGTTATTGAGTACAAATAAAGAATACTTGTGAACTCTGCTCATCGGATTTTCTCCTCTCTTTATATTTTACTCCCTCAGACATCTCCATACTAACAGAGTAGCAGGACGAGCTGTATTCTTACTTGGTGCTGTTGCACTGTGAAACATAGTTCACAGATCTAATTGTAATTTAATTACAGGCCAGCCCCAACCACTTCAGTTATTTTCTCCAATGGGCGCCTACCTCATAGATGTGGCACTGCAAAGGAACAATCAATCTCTGTCCGTCACCTGGTTTCTAGCAATGATTATCAGCCTTCGCACTTTTTTGTCTTAGCAGTTACAACATCCAGTTACAACAGCCAATATATATGCTTCTTCTGTTTGTTTTGCAGCATCTTATTACTGAATTATCTCTCTGAACATCTCTGACCTACCAACCCGCTCATAAACCTATGAAAACGTACAAGGTTGTGCTGTTGTTGTTCCTGGCCTGACTACTCCTGCCGGATACTATGAATAGCACGGACACTGCGTGTGCCCTGCAATGCAAAGCATACAGCAAAACAAATTGTGAGATCCCCACCAACGAGCAGCATTTCATTCACGATGAATGCGAATTCATTAACATCTTTTAACATCTGTGCAAATCCTGACATCAATCTGAGCAGCAGGGGACTCGCCAGGGGGGGGGAGAAAGCACTGCACGGGTGCTGTAATTGGGTTACAGGTTATTGAGGTCCCGCCCGAGCTCGGTGACTGAGGCAGCCTCAACGTGTAAGGGCTTGTAAAGCCAGACGCTGATATCCAGCCATTTGGGTAGTCTGGGAGCAGACACAAGTTTAGCATGATATAACCACTGAGAATGTAAGAGCGTGAAGGGATCAGGTGGAAATCTCTGAAAATAGATGTTTGTGCAAAAGACATGCAGGGCACGTGCTTATTGCACAAGTGTCGGAGTTTGCCGAGAGCGATAAAGAGAGAAGCAAATTTGAAAAGGCCTTACCAGTGTGCACAAAGTGAGCCCCTCCAGACATAACTGCGGCCCTGCGCATTAAACATGTTAGCAAATGATCTGCCACGTCCAACAATTAAAAACAACAACGACAGAAAACACAAGCCAGCATTGAGCACAAATTACGGAGACCCGCACCCAAAGCTTGTGTCGTTGTAACGAGCCTGGAGGGTGTTTGAGTCTGCGGCCGCTCTGACAAGCCACCTGTAACAGGTCATTGCCATGTGAGGGTGCGCAGAATGGCTGAAACTTTCAGCCTCGTAGAGCCGTACTATCACTACAGGCACAGGGCAAAAGGGTGTTATTGTTGTGGGCCAATGCCTTTTAAACTACATTGGTGTGCGCAAGGCTTGTTAAAGTCAAAAGGGTCACTATCTCTAAGTTGTGCACGAGGCACCGTCCTTATACTGGCTCACCTTTTTTGCTGCACCACACGTTTGATTGCATCAGAGTATCGTTCTGCCTGGACAATTGAAAATGTTCTTTGGTGAATCATAGGCTTGAGTCTGCATAAGAATGCAACACTTATTTGGAAGAGCGCATCACTGTCCCACACCCTGATGCCAACCCACCCGCTTTTTAATATCTGCATGAAGCCCAGCCTTGTACAGTTCATGTAAAGGGGTTTCATTTGTCGAGTCACCAGTCAAGGAGTCATACAGATCTGGGAGAAATGTATTGACAGCATCCACAGACGATTCCCCCATGTCCACAAACACAGTATTAGCATCGTTCTTGGAAAGCTGGTCGGCTGCAGGACAGCATACAGAGATAGAACACAATCCAGTGGCACAACTGGAAACAAGGTGGTATTTCCATATATTCAACGTGCGGTGTGCACGCAGGCAGCTAGACGACACGCTACTCCGCCCTGTGCCTGTTGTTAAAGTACGGTCTACGGCTAGAGGAGCTTTTGGTCACGGGTGCACGAAGACCCTACCTGAGGCCTATCTGAGGCCTACCTGTCTTCTCATGTTTTGCAAAGCTCTAAAATGCAAACAAAGCACACATTTACATTTATAAGTTTGTGCTGATACACCTAGGAAAAAGCTGACCTCCCGGAGTGCAAGCTGAGATAAAAGTATAAAATCAGGCAAAACAACCCCCCCCCACACACAAATTTCTGACTGCCAAACCTTTCTGAGCAACAAAACTGACAAGCTACTCACTTATAGAGCGTGAAATGAAGAGAGGAGGAAGGGGTGGCATCATGTCCAAGTACTCATTGCTTCCTAGCAGAACAGGAACGATCTTTCCTTGCAGATCTTGAATGCTCGGAAAACCTGCACGTGCAGTTTAATTATTTTCTTACCGGTCAATCTGCCTCTTTGCAAGTTAATAGCCTGGAAAGAAGCAAGTGTGCAGCAATACGCACCAATATGCTGCACTCGTTCAGCTAAAGTGGTAAATTTTTCTGACAGCATGTCTTCAGGCAGGTACAACTGGCCCCTGCACCATAAGCAAGGGTCGGCTGCTGCTTGTGGAAATGTGATGCAGCAAATTAATGCAAATGCAGCATGTCTGATTCCTTATATCAAGACATGTGAGTCTCGCCTTGGAATGGCTTCTTTCAGGGCTCGTTCAAACTCCAGCAGATGCCCTTGCTTTGGAATGGGGGAGAAGGCAAGTGTGTTTGGTAGTCCAAGCAGCCAAGTACTGGAGCTGAGAAAAGTGTTGATCAGATTTAAAGCGAGGGATGGAATCTGAGGGCGCCAATCCTGTTGTGCAAATGGAACACACACAGTATGTGATGAGAAATCAAGTTTTGTGATATGAAAGATCTTTCGCTTGCTAACTTGCCTTGAACTCGATGTGCACAAACACAGGGGCATGCTTAGGAGCTTTTGACGACCAACGTGCGACCTCACGCAAGCAGGCAAGCATTGTGACGCAAGTCGAACGATAATCGAAATCCGGCACGTGCTGTACTTGCCACCTGCGTGCAGTATGGCAAGCCTTGATAATATGACACTGATGTGCACAACAATTGTTTATTTCTGTGTAAGGCGTGCCTAGCAAATAAATTCTGTGCTTTGACATTAAAAATTGTTTCATTCAGACTCGTGTCTGAATCCCTGTGTACCCAGAATCTTTGAGCTGTGGCGGCCCTGCAATGTCAAGATGGCTAAATCGAGCGGCAACTCCCAGCACCATAGCAGCCATTTTTGGGGCGGCACGGAACAAGTAATTTCCTACAATCATACATGTCACTGAGGTTAGCTTCCCTATGTTTTTTTTTGCAGACCAAAATGGTGCATTGTTTTGCCACGCCACATTGCTCACCTCCACACTCGTCATACACAACATCAAGTTCAAGGGATCTCACATTGAAATCTCTCAGAAGGCGAGTGAGGGAGGGATAGCCATAAGACCACGCCCCTGTGCACAGTCGCAAACACCGTCAATATAATCACCGTCAATATAATCAGCGTCCTCTATATTTGTATCGCTTCAACTATAGGGAGCTCAACTATTTTGTACTGCACTTGCTCAGTGCTATATATAAACTATTTTGTACTGCACTTGCTCAGTGCTATATCAACCTCAAACCTGTGCCAAGCCCACTTCCGCTTCCGAGAGCTTGCTCAATGACGTCTACAGCAGGACTGGAATAAAGAAAGTGTGTTGCAAGGTTCGTTTTGAAGGAAAGGAATAATTTGAGCTTGTAAATTATGCTAGCAACGGTGGCAGCAGCACCAAACGATGAAACTCACCTGTTGTAAATGGTGTGTACATTGTAGGACGGAGGCAGGTGGTAGCTGTCATGTCAAGGAGAGCAGGAAGGTGCAAACGGTGTTGGCAGGTCTGTGGCAGAACTGAACGGCCAGCGAACGATAACACACCACGGGTTGCTTCCTTTATATATATATATATATATATATCAGTGCATCATTATTGCCTGTTGTGTGCGTGCATGAATTGTGCGTAGAACACGCTGTCGTTCTGTGGCACCCCGTTGACAGCTTGTTTTTTACTCTCCTGGGTCCCCAGCACTGCTGTCAATAATCTCCAGAAATCGAGTACCAACAACAATTGGATGTTGACGAAATGGCGTGTGGTGGTCATTTCTTTTGTTATAAATCGTCCTTTATAAAAAGAAATACAAATTCAATAAAAACATAATTTAAAATTTGAAAGGCAGAAAATGTCTACATGCTATTTTTCTCGACTTTTTGTTTCTTATTCACAAGCAATTTATCTAAATTCTACATTCTATATCTTTCAGTGTACATGCCGTTTGTTAGCCTTGCTGACGCGTATGTATATACCGTTGTCCAGCGGTGACCGTTGTCCAGCGGTTTTCTAAATGAACAACCGCTGGCAGCGGTTTTCTAAATGAGGGAGAGATCGTTTGTGTGAGCAGCAATCTGTTTTCCTGCATCCAGCCCCCGGCACAAAATAAGGAACCCCCCTCTCCAAAGAACCCTCCTCCTCCATTGTTAAGTTGTTGCTTTTTCATGTTAAGATAAAAATCAAGATGAGATCAAGATAAGGTAACTTAAGGTAAGATAACTTAAGGTAAGATCACTCAAGGTAAGGTAAGATAACTCAAGGTAAGATAAGATAACTAGCCAATGGAGCCACTAGCAATGCGTACCTAACATCATCCAATGTCCCCTTTATTAAGACCAAATATATCATTATGAAATACAGAACAGGCACCCTATATGATGAAAAATATGCGGCATTGTTCAAACTCTCAACAAATCAAACTTGCCCCCTCTGCCCATACGTAGACAGTGCCCTGCACATCCTTTCTGGGTGCCAACACACGCAAATAAGGAACATGATCACCGAGAAGACATAATTTAGCATGCCGCAAGATCTTTAAGGCTATCAGCAAAACAGGCTCCTTAGGGTTATGCGTTGTCTCCAAGGATATAGGCAGCAACGAACGGATGACCATGCAAAATCTCCTGAAACAGCCGAAAGTAGGATTGTTCCCAAATGGTTCTTCCCACCCCGCTTTTCAGATGAAGACAGATTTACCTCCAGCCGCCCAGATATTGTGTTGGTTACTCCAATCTCTGCAAAAAACTAAATAACAAACTACTGCAGGGGGGTGGGTTCTTTGGAGTGGCAGGGGGCAATTGAGGGAGACTGGGAGCACCCCAGCAGCAGCCACCCCCAGCCACCAGTAGAGCCATCAACCCCAGACAGCACCGACCCAAAGACCTCAGCAAACCTCGACGTGACATCCTTCCTCATCGAGATCAAGTACTGTGAGGACACCAGACCTCAGAACCAGCTGAACGCCGCAAAGGAACAGCACAAAGACCTTTGCAACATTCTCCAAGGAGCCTCCGTTACTCTCCACATCATCCTTTTGGGTGTGGGCGGCACCATCTACAACACCTATACTCTGAAGCCTTTCAAAGAACCGGGTCTCGATTCTCAAAGAGTTAAGAAGCTTGCCTCCAAGCTCCATGTGCACTCTGTGAACTTTGCTGCTAACTTGTCCATACCAGACGTGCCTTTTCCAGTACTGTTATCAACTCTTACCAGGAGCCGGTTTCAGGCCAAGCCTGCAACACTCTTGATCCCCATTGATTTTTCCTTTCCTTTTCGCGGTGGAAGAGCTTTACGGTACTCGGTACCAAAGTGGCTCCTTTTCCTTAATTAATGTGGAAAGTGGCTTTCACTGCCTGCGTAGTTTTTTTATTTCTTTTTCTTTAGCAGCGCAATTGACAAAATGCATATGGAACTAAAAGCAAATTCATTAACTCTTTGAGGCTCAGAGTGTGAAAGTTGCAGAAGGTGCCAATCGCACTCAAGAGGATGATATGGAGGGTAACAAAATCTACTTGCAGAGGCAAGTTGTCACACACCCTAGCTACAGCACACCGTCTACTGCTGTATGTCACGACGGATCATGGTACCAGCTTAAGCATGGATTGCAAGTAGTAGCCACATCCCCCCTATTTAACATGAAGGTGTCAAGGAAACTTGAGTATTCAATGGAAGTGTGTGTGTAAATAAAATATCTCTTTATTTTTTACGCAGCAGGGAAACCTGCCTAACCCGCAATCAAAAAGACAACGAAAAGAATCAGATATGCAAGGTAGATGTCACTGAAAGCACGTGGGAATCACTGCCGCCCCTCCTCTTGATGGCAGCGTGAGACTTAAAACATGTGTGCAATGCGTAGCGCCATGTTTGGCTAGATTAAGGACCGTGGGTCTGCACCATGTCACAAGACGAGACATACACTTGTGGAGTGCAATGCAGCAAACTGAGTGGCTCCAGAGAAACACCAATCGAGAAAAAATAGGTCGGGTCGACAGTGTCCAGCCATGACTTTTGCATTTAATACACCGGTTGCCCTTTTTAATGTTAAAAGCGTTGTGTGAGAAAGTTCCCATGGTGATAGTTTAGTCTACAACAGTCTAATTTTCATGTGAATGTCTCTTCTGTAATTTCCGCCAGCTAAAGATTGATCAGAGTTGTCAGATCAAATCACCGTCACTGCAAAGTATATACGACTCAGCACAACGGCTAAGTGCCTGTTGTAATTGATCATTGGTTGCGCCTTGGACCAAGAAATGCCTCTAAAGTGGAAAAACTGTCCAGCAGAGAAGTGAGTTATTTGCATCACTGGTCCCTAATGCTTCTGCCGGTTCTGTACATCCACGTTTGTGCGCTCTCTGCTCATACCCGTGCTCTTTTGCGTGTGTCTATCTCTGCTATTGATACTCATCTTTGGTTGGCTACTATACCGCTGTCCCTTCCAGGAGCTGGGACCGTTTGCTCGGACATCCTCGGTCCCATTGTGTGATATGTTAATATGATTCGACGAATAAATAGAATCAGAGACCTTACATGATACAGGATCTCTTAAGAATCCCCTTAAAATGGTACCTCTTAGAATGCTCCCATGTTGTCAACTGACCACCAAAACTACCAAATGCAGAAGCTGAAGTTTATCAACATGACTGGCACATCCAGCTTATTGAAGAAGACATACATACACTCTCAATTGTCAACCAACTAACTGCTTGTCACACGATTCGTCGCTGCCACTGATTGAGCGTGACAGGGCTCATAAATTTAGATTCACAGGTCACTGGCGGTAAGCAAGAGAGCAAGGATAGGAAACTAGCAAAATTAACAGAAGCAAAGAAAAAAGCATTAGGATGCAAAGAAAAGAATAAAGGCTGCGCTGGAAGTAGTAACACATGATCCAGTGTGATTAAGGAAAGTTATAGAAAGAGTGCAGATAATATCAATTACGCCAGCATAAATTAGGAAAGGATGTTGTTTTGTGTGCTGCACCATTCAATGGATGCAGGGCCATACAACATTCCACCTGTAGGATAAAATGATTTCTCCTTCCTGCTGACTTTGGGCCCGAGACTCTTTTTTGTGTTATTCTCTCCGCCCTTTGTCTGGCACGGTGGGATTCTGTACGGCTCAACCCATGGGTTGACAGTGTTCTTTCCTTATTTATGCCGAAAGTGTTTACAACATGTTTTACTGTTTACTTTTTACTTTTTGAACAAAAAGGAATTCTTACCACCGAAACCTAATCACATATCATTTAGTATCAGGCGATTTGTGTGCAGAAGCACCAGTTTAAAAAGAAAAGAAAAGACTCCGCTGGTAGTGATGACACAGCCAACAGATTTACGTAGGTGCCCGTACCAGGCAACCCCCCACCATGTAAATACAAAAAAAAACTAGTGTGGGTCAGGGGGGTTGTGTGCCGTGGCACCCAGACCCACACCATGACTGTTGTTGCTTAAGTTGTATTGCAGTGCGTGCATATCTTGTTTTTATGAGTGTAGATGCATGTCAGATGGAGTGTTCATTCACTTTGATTTTTAATACTATGATGGCAATCCAGATTGAGGTCTACCAGAGGTTTTGTCTGCATGGTCTTTGTAAGTAGTCCCCATTACTCCAATGAGGATCACGTGGAGCTTGACCTCCCTATATCCCTATCTATGTCATAGTATGTAATGATGTAATGGGACGCATAAGAAGCAAGCACCTAAGAAGCAAGCACTACGCCAGGCTCCTGCCAGCGGCTAGCCTCATCAAACACCCCCACACGCACGCACACGACAAGCTTGGCAGAACAAAGCAGCAGAGCGTCGTCAGAAGAAGATCTGCATTACAGGAGGCGCAGCAAGGCCGCCTACTAAGATAGTCCACAAAATATTGACAAGTGCCTGATGTGTTTCAACAGCACAGGCTGCTTGCACTCAGAACGGATCCGTTTCCAAAAAAATTCTGGTCTGGGCTTCTGAATCCTAGTACCGTATTAAAGTCTCGCAAATATGCTTTCAGCGAGTCAGAAGTACTGGCTCTCGTCAAAAACCCATTGCCCCATATTTTTTTAAACCATATTTATTTAACTTCCGGATCCAGTGCTCCGTTAGACTTCGGGTGAATTATAAATTTGGAGGTTTCCATGATGGGGTGTCCATTTTTGATTAAACATGTTGAAATATGTTTTCTCAATTAACGACTTATAGAGCTTGGACTCGCGTACAAATGAGCTGACCATGACAAGATCTTCCCCCACTGTGCCCCGCTCAAGGGTCAAGGGGAGGCTACCTTTAAGAGTTAAGAGTCAGTCCTCCCTCAAACAACTCCAGCATGGAGGTGAAATGCCGCAGCAAATCCCCCCCCAAATGGAGCAAGGACTCACAGAGCAAGGGCAGGGCGTTGCCCAGTCCTCCTTCTTCACCATGTAGGTGAAATGTGCTTACCTACATTATGAAGGGCTTGCCAAGTCGGCATGAATAGTATTCCTTCACTCACTTATCCCAATGCAAACACGAAACGGTAAACCATCTCTTTGCAGTTGTGCCTGTGTGGCGTACATCCTCTTGAGCAGCCTCATGAAAAGGTTCTGCCACTCAAACCCTGCAGCGGTGGCAATGTGGCAAGCAGAGGTAGGCCAATGCCTGCATGTCAGGTGGCCATATAAGTGCATTCACAAGTACGCATGCACACCCACCCAAGTACATGCACACGCACGCACGCACACACATACACTCATGCACAAAACACTCCCATGCACATACACATACACATACACGCACACACACATACACACACATGTACACATACACACACACACACACTCTCTCTCTCTCTCTCTCTCTCTCTCCCTCCCCCTCTCTCTCTCACACGCACAAACACACACACACATACAGACAAGCACGCACACGCATATGCACCCGCACTTGGGCACACACACATATGCATGCTTGCACAGAAACACACACGCACACACACGCACACACACATACAAACAGCATGCATGCATAGAAACACACACGCACATACACGCACACATACATACAAACACACGCACATGCACATACACACAAGCACACACGCATATGCAGTGCACCTGCACACGCATGCACACACGCACAGAAATACACGCATGTACACTCACGCACACACACATACGTACACATATACACACACAAACATGCATGCTCGCATACAAGTGACACAGCAATACTCCGCATAGATGCACGCACTTGCACAGATCACGTATTCCGCACGTCCTCCCAGGTGCCTCTCCTTTTGAGTCAGATGAGTGCCACCGCATTTTTTACGGCGATGGTGCTGAACCTGACTTCGTTCCTGTTTGAGGACTCGGTTGCAAAGCGCCAACTCGCGTTGCTGTCCTGCACGATAAAGGCAGCTGCGTGCTACTCTGACCTGCTGCTGTCCAGTGGGCAGCTGCCGATCATTTTTGATGCGCACGGGTCTCTGTGAGTACTGTTGGGTGTAAAAGTCTCATCAGCCTGATGCGAGGCGTGAGCAAACGCCTATGCATTCACTTGTTCTGTGCACAGCAAGCGTGTGAACAATTGTGGCCCAGATGAGCAGTTATACACATCTCTCACGCGTACGCATCACACTGGATACATGCGTGCTCAAAACACATGATGTGCTCACGCCAGATTCGTGCAACACAATTATGTATTCACACGCACCTACGCACACACTGGTGACCGAACGCGCTTGCACACACACACACACACACACACACACACACACACAAACACACACACCTCCATGCACCCACTCGACACCCACTTTTAACGCATGCGTAGGCTCATCCCCCACCGCTACGTGCAATGGGCGGTGACCACCCCCCTCATGGTGCTCATCCTGTCCAAGCTCTCGGACTTTCGCTGGCAGCGCACTGCCATAGTGATGGGTGCTGATTGCGCAATGGTGCTGATGGGTCTGGCGTCTCACTTCCTCCCCAACCCGTACCACTGTAAGCTGCCTCTCACAGACCGGTGCAGGAATGCTGCGTAGTAGTGCCGAGCACTTAACTTTAATACCGTAGTGCCTCTCATATATACTCTCTGCTCTGCAGCAAATATGCTGTGTAGTATTGAATGTCGCAAAAAACATATCACTCTCTGAACTTGGACACCATGTGGAATGCTGCTCTGGAAAGCGTTCACAAGGGCCTATCGACAGAAAATAGTCTTTTCTTGTTTGTCAAATGGTAGCCGCCCAAAGACCACCCTATAAACATAGGGTGGTGAGCTTGAACGCACCCCACATTGTCTACGGCAGACTGTGTGATGGTCCTGGTGGGCCGTGCGCGTCTTTTTGCCCACCTGCCGATTCGGGCGACGTTATGTACCCACGCATGCATGCACATGCGCTTGCGTGTCGATAAGCTGTGAAAGCTGCCTGCGTACAGGGCTGCCCTTTGGCGTGAGCATGTGCCTGTTTGGCTACGTTATGCACAAATGCATGTGTGCAAACTATGTGCGTACAGGGCTGCCCTTTAGCATAAGCATGTGCCTGTTTGGCTACGTTATGCACAAATGCATGTGTGCAAACTATGTGCGTACAGGGCTGCCCTTTAGCATGAGCATGTGCCTGTTTGGCTACGTCATGTATGAGCTAGCTGGCATGGTGGCCAGCGCCATCAGAGAATCCGGAGACTGCAAGGACTGCGTCAATTCCAAAAACTCCCTGGTGTTCATCTACGTCTGTACGCTGCTCATTTGGTCGCTGTTCCCGGTGGCCTGGATTGCCACGTGAGTGGGTTGTGTGTCTCGTGTGTGTGTGTGTTGTGTGTGTGTGTCGTGTGCGTACGTGCGTGTGTGTGCATGTGCGTTTCTGTGCGTGCATGTGCTTGCATGTGCACTTGTGCGTGTGTCTTGCTTTAACTTTCCTGGAAATGTTGGCACTGGAATGCGTTTGCTTCAGAGTCTGTGAAATGGACTCGTTGCAGTGCCCGTGTGCTGCTTGTTTCTCTGACATGATGTGAAGAAATCAGGAGCACTGTTCAATTATAGCCTGTGGGTGGCAGCGATTGTTATGTTATGTGCATACATGTACTGCGCAAAAGACAAAGATGGTATCAGTCCGATTACTCATTCAGCAACGGTCTTGCCACGGCTAAAGTAGTTAGCATGCAGAGGTGTTATAATTAGTCAAGCTATTTCTTATTTGTTTTGCTGCATCTTTTTCTGGCCTAAAGGCCCCTGTTTTTCCAGGCGTTGCATGTTTTGGATGGAAGTACGCACCCTTAAAAATGACGTGCACTGGCCCTTGCCAGAGATCTTTCCAATCATGCAAAAAAGTGGACGCCCCATCTTAAAACCCTTGCTGCTTTTACGGCGTCTGCAAGCATGCAGAAACGTAAATCAGAGTCTTTGGAATAGAAACCTTTTCGTTTCGCCCTTCCTCTCACGGTCGCAGGTACTTCAACCCTTCCCGCATCTTTTTCAACAACACTCTCTTGTTCTTTGCAAATTTTGGCGCCAAGGTGGGTGCCCCCTTGCTTCGTAGAAGGGCTGTCTCTTACGCCCGCAGTTCTCGCGGCAGTGCATACGTCATGCTCGTTTAATATCCGTCTTTTTGTGTGCCCACACTTTGTGCATGCAAGGCCACACCCTAACACTCCTCCACAGAGCAGAACAGGCTCAGTGTCAAAAATAGATTGCCAGGTTCCCAGCTCTTGACTTCATCATGTCTTCATCAGAAGCCAATGTAAAGGTGTTGTTGTGGCTCTGAACCCTGAGATACAGATAATTTCTAGCCTCCGTCCAAAATAAAAGCAATGCTCCAGATGAGGTAGTTGCGCAGCCGTCCCTTATGTCTGTTACCAAGGGAAGCGTAATGCAGATTTTTAGATTCCTCGATGGCTCCTCTTCCTCAATGAATGTGCAGAGTGGCTTTCAGTGCTAGCGCCGCTTTTCCTTGTTTTCAAGCTAGACTGAGAGGAAGCAGTTCATGCTTTGCGACCTGACACGTGAAGTGGAGCGTTTGCACACAAGTAGGGTTGGCCATAATGATATATATCCGGCGTCAATACGGAATGTTCTGCAGGGAAATCACCAGATATACGGTCATATACGGTCAGGCCTGTGCACTTACGCCGTAAAGTTGGGTTCTGGACCGTAATTACGGTACCGACCGTAATTACCCGGTACAGTACGGTCCAAATTGCGGTCGGCCAAAATTACGGTGTCAGACCGTACAAGACGGTGCCACCGTACAGTACTATTGTGACCGTAATTTCACCGTTTTGCTCCATTTTCGACCCAAAACATTTCTTTTCTTTTTGCATCAATTGTCTATGAATTAAGCACAAATTATCAAGCAGGAATCAAGTACTGCGTCTGACTTTGAGTTTCCATGCAAGCCACTGCTGGGCCTTCCCAAGCTGATGCAGCTCCAACCAAACCTCAGGCTCGTTCAGGGAAACATTGTGTGGCGTCCACATGTGAGAGGAGCATGCTGGAGGCAGAAAATGGGAGGTTTTGGGGTTGAGAGGCCTTTCTAAGGCTATTTTTGCACTGGCAGCGCCAGCTTGGCACCGTACCGTACACCGTACAGTAAATTACCGCAATCATGGTAAAATACGGTCCCCCAAAATCTTATACACGCCTTGAGTCACAAAATTACGGTACGTACAGGAAGGCGCGTACCGTACCGTACACCGTACAGTGCACAGGCCTGTATAGGGTGTATATATATGGTTATGCCACCCTACGCAAAAGGCGTATGTGGTAGCTGCAGCTAAGTGCCTGATCTTTGTGTATTCAAGAACTTATAACCGTTTATGATTCAGGCTTTAAATGTTACTATTACCTTGCTCTGAATGCAGTGCCTTCTGCCGAGCAGTTAGTCGATTGTTTTTTCGTACCTCATCCTGATGCCCCAACACTACTGGTTCCATTACATCTCTATCCTGGTACCCTACATCATCTGGTCCTTATTTTTGTGCCTACTCCTGATCCCAAAGCCATCCACCCTAAGTATATGATAACCCTACGTCCTTGATCCTGATACCCAAAATCATTGTCTCTTTCATTCGTAACCCTCATTCTCGTAATTTCTCTCTGATCCTCTCACTCCCCTGATCCTCAATCATATCTCTCTGATCCTCTCACTCCCCTGATCCTCAATAAAATCTTTCTGATCCTCCCAATCCCCTGATCCTGAATAACATCTCTCTGATCCTCTCACTCCCCTGATCCTCAAGAACATATCTCTGATCCTCCCAATCCCCTTGATCCACAATGACGTCTCTCTGATCTTCGTAACATCTCCTGTGCACTCCTCACACAGGTGCTGTTTTCATCGTCCATCATGTACGGCAACTTCATCACAATCGCGCAACGCCGCATCAACGCGCGCTTTAAGGAAGAAAATAGAGATCGTATCCAGGTGTGTGGGCAAACTGCTTGTATTTGAGCTTGCAAGTGTATGTGTTTGCAAATAATGTGCATTTGTGTGTTTGTGTATGTGTGTGCTTGTGTGTATATGTGTGTATGAGCACATGGGATGGCAGCCTTGTACTGCTACATCTCCCACTCAAAGTTTGTGTTTGCAGCTATTACAGCGCATTCTTAATTAATTTCACATTTCAACCAAGCTTAAAAAGGGTTAAGCGTTCACCATCTTCATTGCAGCAATCATCTACCAAATGCTGCACATCCTCATTTGTTGACCTCATTTGTTAAATCACCATCTTGGCCTGCTCACTAACTCTTTGCGAAACGCGTGCACACACATACACACACACATATTTTCTGCCTCAACTTGGGGATCCGTCTGCAGATCATCACAGATTTGAAGGAGGCAGTCACACGCAAAGACCAGTTCATGAGTCTCATGAGCCACGAGCTACGCACACCCTTGAACGGGATCATTCAATTAGGGGACGCCTTGTGCAGGGGGGCAGGTGTGTGGGAGGTTGTGTATCTGCATTTGTTTGTGTTTGTGTCTGTGTATATGTGTGCGTGTGTGTATGTGTGTGTGCACGGTTTGTGTTTGTGTCTGTATACATGTGTGTGTGCGTGTGTGTGTGTGTGTGTGTGTATGTGCACGCAATGCAAGGGTGGGTGTGTCACACATGCATGCCAAGGCTGTCTTCCTCTGATTCACATCATCCATGAAGGAACTTTTCCTGCAGAGGGGCAGAGGTGCGGGAGGATGTGTGTGTATATGTGTGTGCGTGTGTTCATATGTGTGCGTGTGTGTATGTGTGTGTTTGCGTGTGCATGTGTGTGTGCGCGCAACGCAAGGGATGGGTGTCATACATTTGATGAACCCTGCCTCTGGGTTGCATCATCCATACAAGGGGATGCCTCGAGAGAGGTGTGGGGGGGGGAGGGTATAGAAAGAGCGTGCGCAATATAGGGAGTGTTTATTGTGTGGATTTTTGCCTCTGGGCCGCAGTATTCATATGAGGGCTTAGACAGTGGTTGGTGTGTGGCATGTAGGCTTCAAGCTGGTGTGCCGCAAGAACTGTGCTCACGCACACTCCTAGGTCACACATTATTGGGAGACGAGGGTGCTGAGAGGTGATGGTGTGTACAGAGTGACGGTGCAGCATGCAGTGGTGGTGCAGCATGCAGTGACGGTGCAGCATGCAGCGACGGAGCAGCATACAATGATGGTGCAGCATACAGTGACGGTGCAGCATACAGTGATGGTGCAGCGTACAGTGATGGTGCAGCATACAGTGATGGTGCAGCATACAGTGGTGGTGCAGCATACAGTGACGGTGCAGCATACAGTGACGGTGCAGCATACAGTGGTGGTGCAGCTAAAGCAATGTGCCACTTTTTTAAGCGCAGCCCAAAAATTATCATGTGGGGTTTACATACAGTATTCTTGGCAGGGAACTCTTGCAATTCACGATTGTGTGTGGTGGGGGTGGTGCAGATGCACATTTCTGATTGCCCTCCCTGTATGGTTTCCACACAGGGAGATCCTTTGTGTTTCGTCAGGTCAGGGGATGTAGAGGGTGACACCTTAAGCGTGGCTTTTTGTAGTGTGAAGGGGGGCTGGAAGTTTGAGTGCCAGTAGCCTTATCGAGGTCACTGCTGCCCATACGTAGTGGCTGGAATTGCACGAGCACTAAAACGTGCCACACATGCGTCCACGTATAAACGCAATGGCCGCGACGTACGCATGTTGGTGTGTCCATGCGTGGCTGCTTGCAGGTGGCGAGCTCAATCCTAAAGGACAGCACTTTCTCCGGACCATGAAGAACAGCGGGTGTGTGTGTGTGGATGTGTGTGTGCATTTTTGTGTGTCGGTGTGGGTATGTGAGTGCGTGCACTGAAAGCGTGTACACGGCACTCTTATTTCTTGCTGCCACTCTTGTGACAACCTTGATAAGCTCGTATATTTAAGAAGGAGGCCCCTGTTTGAGAGCTAGGTTTAATCTTTTTCGCAGGGTAGTGTGTGTGTTTGCTCAAGGGAGCCTGTACAAACCAAAAAAATCTCGGTTTCCTTCCTCATGCATTTCAAAGAGGAAACAGCACACACTGTGGGACCATTCCCCACATCAGTAATATGGAATACAGCTCGGGTTGGCCAGAACCATATAATATATGCAGTGTTGGAGTTGCTGAGGTGGGGGCACGTTCACACACACATATATATTTATGCGCACACACACATATATGCACACACGCGCACACACACACACACATATGTATATGCACACACACACTCACACATGCACACATTTGTAATCACACTCTTGCACACAAACACACAGAAATGTGCACACATACAAACTTACATACACGCACGCACACACGCACGCACGCACATGGACATACCCGCAACACACACATATATATTCACACACTACTGCTGCACAGGAGCAATAGTGGGCGGAAGAGTATTGGTACCAGGAGTAGCAGGTACCTGAAATGAAAGATGGCAGGAAGACGGCAGGGATGCGTGCAATCGCACATATACACACAAACGCAAACACATGACACAAAGACACGCACACACACGTGAGCACAGCCCACACACATGCAAACACACGTCTTGCAGACCTACACATGCACGCACGCACGCAGGCACACGCATCGAACACACAAATACACGTACACATTTGTACTTGTGCACGTCATGCCCGCACAAAGTATGATAGACATAACACAGAACGTGGAAATAACACTAAGGGTTACGGGGAAGCAGCACGCACAGGAAATGTCAACGCACCAACAAGCCACGGGAAATCAGCGAGCCCAAGTATTGGAAAAGAGCGTCCAGGGTTGCGCCGAAGCCTGGATTCAGCTGCGGGGCCAATGCCTGCTTTCAGGCCAGAGTTGCTTGGAGGGGATGGGCCGAACAGCACTGGGGCACGACAGCCTTCAAGGGGATCAGGTGAGAGGGGGGTGGTAGGTGCTTGACCGTGAGTGAGGTAACAGAGCTGGTGAGTGGGTGGGTAGTTGCTTGACCGTGAGTGAGGTAACAGAGCCCAAGGTCACAGTCGGCTTGAACGTGTGAGACAAGCTGGTGTCCTGCCGGCAGTTGCTTGGACGTGAGTGAGCTAACAGAGCTGGTGTCCTGCAGGGCTGCATACTTGGAAACACTAATTGCTCTCAAGGTATCGGTCTGGAGCAGGGGGCTGCCAGCCACCCTCCAGATCCCCACTAGTTTTCTCTTTCCTTTGGTGGGGGAGACTCACGGCACTTCGGGCCAATGTGTCTCCGTTTCCTTAATTGATGCAGGGAGTGTTTTGCTGCCTACGTTATCTCTTTTTTCTTTCTACATAGTGGGCCTGAACGTGTGGAACGAGCTGGTGTCCTGCATGGTCAACCAGTGCCTGTGTGAAAGCAGTGCTCACTACGTATGCACAATTACGTGTCAGTGTGAGAGCACATATCACATATACCATCGGCAATGAGGAAAAATTATATGTAGTGAAGTGTGGCAAGGGACTCCTTTTAAAACATGGGAAGATTTCGCAGTCACGTCAGTCAAGTATCCAAGTCAATGACTAGCAAGGCTGTCTTTATAAGGCTTTGGGCAATCAGCTAAGCCTTCAAATCCCGACTAACACGCAGCTGTGCAAAGCTGTACATTACGCATCATTTGATGTGGTCGTACATTACGCATCATTTGATGTGGTCGTACATTACGCATCATTTGATGTGGTCGTACATTACGCATCATTTGATGTACATTACGCATCATTTGATGTGGTTGCAGGGCCCTTTTTGCTTCTCTCTCTCCTTTCTGGCCCACTCAAGAATATTGTTTCGTTCTATTCAGCACCTCCAAACACTGTATGAACAAAAGTACATACACACCTGCACAAACACGCTAATTGCATGCGCAAGCACTCCTGGCCTTTGTGTAAGCCTGGCAGGCAAATCAGACAGCTCTCCTTTGCGTTTACATACACACACAAACACTAAACAGCCCGATTTGCACCTCACATGTAAGCACACATGAGTTCATCAACACAGGACACACACACACATACACACGCACACTAAACAGCCCGATTTGCACCTCACATGTAAGCACACACCAGCGCATCAGATTAACACAGGACACACACACATACACACGCACACTATACAGCCCGATTTGCACCTCACATGTAAGCACACACCAGTGCATCAAATCAACACAGGACACACACATACACACGCACACTATACAGCCCGATTTGCACCTCACATGTAAGCACACATTAGTGCATCAACACAGGCACACACATACACATATGCACAAGCACACTAAACAGCTCGATTTGCACCTCACATGTAAGCACACACCAGTGCATCAAATCAACACAGGACACACACACATACACATATGCACACGCACACTAAACAGCCCGATTTGCACCTCACATGTAAGCACACATTAGTGCATCAACACAGGACACTCACATACACATATGCACAAGCACACTAAACAGCTCGATTTGCACCTCACATGTAAGCACACACCAGTGCATCAGATCAACACAGGACACACACACATACACACATACACACATACACACGCACACAATACAGCCCGATCTGCACCTCACATGTAAGCACACACCAGCGCATCAACGCAATGCAGGCCGACTAGACAGCCCTTCTATAACACATATCCTGCACCCCGCGTTGAGTGAAAAGATCAAGGACATGGTGTTTGTGGAGGTGCCTGCGTGCGTGGACCATTCAGAGACCAACTTAGAGCAGCAACCTCTTAGGAAGCAAGGTGCGTACATAATACCGACTGTGTTTGTATGTGTTTGTGTGTGCGTGTGCGTGTGCGTGTGCGTGTGCGTGTGCGTGTGCGTGTATAGAGCAGCAACTTCTTAGGAAGCAAGGTGCGTACATCATACCGACTGTGTTTGTGTGTGTTTGTGTGTGCGTGTGCGTGTGCGTGTGCGTGTATAGAGCAGCAACTTCTTAGGAAGCAAGGTGCGTACATCATACCGACTGTGTTTGTGTGTCTTTGTGTGTGCGTGTGCGTGTGCGTGTGCGTGTGCGTGTGCGTGTGCGTGTGCGTGTGCGTGTGCGTGTGCGTGTATAGAGCAGCAACCTCTTAGGAAGCAAGGTGCGTACATCATACCGACTGTGTTTGTGTGTGTTTGTGTGTGCGTGTGCGTGTGCGTGTGCGTGTGCGTGTGCGTGTGCATGTGCGTGTGCGTGTGCGTGTGCGTGTGCGTGTATGTGTGTGCCTCCTGTGAAGCTGACTGCTGTAGGGCTGCATGCCCAAGCGTGAAAGAAGCCCTGCTCCTCCTGCCCCTCTCAGCTTGCCTGTGCAACACACCTCTGTTGTGTCTGTGTGTGTGGGGTGTTGTGTGTGTGCGTGTGCGTGTGTGTGTGCGTGTGCGTGTGTGTGTGTGTGTGTGTGTTCAACCTGCCCATAGAGCTGCGGAATGAGATTAAGCATACAGCTTGTCAACAATGAAAACTAACTCGTAACGGCCGACCAATTCAGAAGTACACAGCACTGAGACCCGTGCTGTTGACAGCAACACCTAAATGTTGATGACGTGACGCAGGCACAAATGCCAAAAGGGATCAGAGAGTGCAACCAGTTCATAAAGACACAGCACTAAGGCCTGTGCTGTTGACAGCAACACCTAAATGTTGATGACGTGACGCAGGCACACATGCCAAAAGGGATCAGAGAGTTCAACCAATTCATAAAGACACAGCACTGAGACCCGTGCTGTTGACAGCGACACCTAAATGTTGATAACGTGACGCAGGCACACATGCCAAAAGGGATCAGAGAGTGCAACCAGTTCATAAGGACACAGCACTAAGGCCTGTGCTGTTGATAGCGACACCTAAATGTTGATAACGTGACGCAGGCACACATGCCATTAGGGAACAAAGAGGAGAGAAGGCCCCTGCAGCGGCCGTGGGGGTTGTCGCTGCAGCTCAGCCCGAACGCCACCATGGAGGTGCCCCTGCAATGTTTCAGCAGGTACGAATGTTTGTATGTATGCATTTACGTGTGTGTGTGTGCGTGTGCGTGTGTGTGTGTGCGTGTGTGCTGTTGCACAATTCGAGTGTGGGTGTGGGTGCTACGTAGATGAGGGTTACTGCTGTACCTACGCCTGGACGCCCACGATATGTAGTTTGAGCAGGGTGTGTGTGTGCTTGTATGTGGGTGTGGGTGAGAGTGAGGGTGAGGGTGGGAGTGA
>Ga0307942_1000905_pt1:2500-22537 | contig 22537 bp, 20 predicted proteins | sample OrgLakmetagen175_FD_201846 | JGI IMG/M metagenome (GOLD analysis project Ga0307942, IMG submission 201846) | Saline water microbial communities from Organic Lake, Antarctica - #175 | ecosystem: Environmental > Aquatic > Non-marine Saline and Alkaline > Saline | place: Antarctica... | reverse complement strand
ATTGGAGGGACTGGGGAGTATGCTCAAGGGTGGTGGGGGGGGCTACATGGGGAGTGTAGGCATGGAGCCCACCTCGCTGCACTCCCTGCTGCTGTGTGGAGGGGGCAGTCCTGGTGAGTTAGGGCTCTGCTGTGTAGCACATTTGTTTCAGTGCAGCGTGTCAGCGCAGCGTGTTGTGTGCATGGTGCGGTCCTCTCTGCTGTGCGTGTTGATGCAGTGCAATGTTAGTGTGAGCGTGGCTGCGTTGCATGCTCGGTTCGCTGCACGACTCTGTGGTGCGCTTCGTTGTTTGTGTGTGTGCGTGTGTGTGTATGTGTGTGTGTGTGTGTGTGTGTGTGTGTGTGACCGCAGTTCCTCCCATGCTGTGAGTGCCGTGTGTGTAAGAGGATTAAGTTTGAGTAAGAGCTGCCTCCCAGGCGCTCGTCCCTGTTGAGTTCCAGATTTCCTTTCGCCAGCTTCTTTCATGCTATGATTGATATGCCGCATTTCAGGTGCTCCTTTCCTGTCAAGTGGATACCACGGTAGAGGAGGGGGGGGCATGCACGGCGCAGGCCCATTCACACCGCACCCCTGCACAGGTAGGCACGACACCTTTTGAATTACCGTGCCCTGTCTTACAATTCTTCATTTCCTTGTCATCAAGAGGACGCAGGAAATAAGTATGGGAGAAGGTGTAACACTAAGTACCCATGAAAAGGAACTGCAAAGTGCACACAATTATCATCCTTACACCAGCCTGAACCGCAACCCACTCGTGTACAAAAATATACAATGCATATCCACCACACTGTGCGCCAATACTTGAACTCACCCCTTACGCAGGCCTGATGTCAGGCCTGAACAGCCCTCCACACTCAGGCCTGCCCAGCAGCACGCCTTTTGCTCTGCAGCCCTCCCGCTTGGGAGAGCCCAACCGCACAACCGCTGCAACGGTGTGTGTGTGTGTTTGTGTGTATGTTTGTAGGTGTAGGTGTGCGTGTGTGTGTATGTGCGTGTTTGTGCCCTCAAGAGCATGACTGCTCATCCACGCGCTTGTGTGATGAGGTTGTGTGTGCGCTTTCTGGTGGGATGATACTGTCCAGCCTGCTGCACCACAAGTCTGCTTGTATGTTTTCCTTGGTAATTTTACTAAGCGTGTGCGTCGAGTGTGTGTGTTCTTCACCCTTATGTGCCAGCACACGCGCCCACTGTTTGTGCTGCTCCCTGGCCACGTGCAGACTGCAGCTGCTGAAGTGCCGCATTCAACTACGCTGCCACAGCACCAACAGCCTCAACAGCAGGTAATTACGCAGCAAAGAGGCCGAGCTCAAATAAGTGGGCCCTTTGACAGATTAATGCTCAAAAACCACTGTCACATAATTCCCTGAACCAAAATGTTTCACTTAAGCTATGGGCTTACTCAGTTGCTGCTCAGACTCCTGATTGCCTGTGGCAGGACCTCTACAGAGAGCTGCCTTGGTTTGAACTTCACTGCTGGCATTGACGCATGGGCCTGCTCCCTCTTTGCACCCACGATATGCACGTAAACAAACACATTGTCTGCACATACATGCTTACATACACAAAATGTGCCCCCACACATGCAGACTTGCTATGCACGCGTGCACACACACATACACACACACACACACTCACTCACTCACACACACAGGCTGAGGCAGCAGAGGGAGAGGCCGTCGACAATATGGACACGCTACCAGGGGGCTTGGGGGGCCTGTGCAGCACGCCTGCGTGCATGCAAGGCCTACTGCCGTGCAGTACCCCCGGCACTCTCGGTATGCCAGGCAACAGTGGCGGCTGCTACGGCAGCCTGCACGGCGCGCTGCAGGGTTGCGGCCTGGACATGGGCGGCGTGCACGCGCTGCATGGTGAGGAGCAGGGTGTTTTGGTGCCGTCGTTGTAGTCGTAGAGATTGTAGAGGCAGTTGGGATCTGAAGGACACGGCATGGCAACCCAATCATGCCCTAGGCTGTGTCTGTTTACACTTGTTGGGTTTTTGAAAGCATAGGCTGTGCCTCCTAGCGTTGCTTTAAGTTCGAGTGGCGTGGGCTGCTTCTCCTTGCACTGAGTGACGAGTGACGACAAACTGGTACAACTGAAGGCAAGGGCAAGAGGTTTGTGGACGCGCTGCATTTGTGTGAACAAAAGGAGGTCTTTGATACAGGCAGTAGAGGCTGAAGATTGCCGTGACAGCAGGTATGTACGTGCATGTATGGTGCACTTGTTTCAGCCAAAGGGACTGGCTCGAATGCATGCGTGCTTATGCTGCACAGTGAGCTGTGCACGTGCTTAGATCGTGTTTTGCTGCACACCCTCCTCTGAGTTGCCTCTCACCCACCTGCCTCGTGCACGCTGCACAGGCCTGCACACCCACGCCCTATCCAGCCCGCCCAGCAGCAGCCGTGCTGCCGCTGCCGCCGCGGGTGCATGTGACAACCCGTGGGGTGCGGTGCTCATGGGTACGCTGTGTAGCCCTGGCCTGGCCGCCCCACCCACGATCCCGCGCAGCCACAGTGAAAAGGACTGCACAGGGGCTGGTGGGGGGGGGGGGAGAGGAGAAGTCTCCCTGCATGGACGAGAGGGTCCCGTGGGGGGAGGTGATGGTGGATTTGAGGGTGTGACCGAAGGGCAAGAGGGTTTAGACGCAGCAGGCAAAAGTGCTGATGCGCGTCAGAGTAGTGGGCGCGATGTGCAAGGTAGCAAAGGCAAAGAGGATGTGCATGGCAGCATAATGCTGAGCTCGTCCCCTGCCTGTGCTGCCGCCGATGCTGCAGCAGCGACACAGGCTCAACAGCAGCAGCAGCAGCGGCAGCGGCAGCAGCATCCTGCCATCCCTGGGTTTGCCATGAGCTACGCATCCCCTGCCTCTGCCGGCAAGAAGCAGCTGCAGCAGCAGGAGCAGCAGCAACAGGAGCAGCCACACGAGCAGCTGCCCCCTCCAAGCAGCACGCAGCCCACGACCGTGCTGCGCCATGTAGCAGGCAGGCACTTAACAGGGGAGCAGGAGGGTGCAGACGATTTGAATGAGGGAGCGGCTGTGTGTATGAGGGCGGAGGAAGAGCAGCAGCAGCAGCAGCAGCAGCAGCAGGAGCGGCAGATGCCACGGACACAGCAGGGCAGCAGCACCCCCTCATCACCAGCAGCTGCTGCAAAGGCGTCAGGACCAGCAGCAGAGGCAGAGGCAGGCAAGCAGCCAAAGGCAGGTGCCAGGGCTTCACGCGCGGGGGGCAGGAAGGCAGCCTCTGCTGCGCAGCGCACGGCAGGTAGGGCCGGCCACATCCGTCACATCACATCCGTATAATCATTGGTGCATGTAATACGTTACATATTATACGTATTATACGTATGCTCACAAGCAGGTAGGATTGACCACGGCCTTGTATCATTAGAATTTGTAATTTGTGATGTGTGCACGTGTTTACACGCACAGGCAGGGTCGGCCACATCCGTGCACCCATTGCTGCAAGTAATGTGTGCGCACACGTGCAAGCAGGGTTGGCCAAATTTGTACATCTGTGTACTATGTATCTTGCATCATTGCAGGGAGTGTTGGCCGCATCCGTGTACTCTTTGTTGTTTGTAAAGGGTTAATGTTATGGCCTGATATGTAATACCGTACAGACTTGGATTCAGTCCGCAGCCCCAAAAAATATTTTAGTTTCACACTCCCGCATCAACCCCGCACCCTGGAAATATTTAATTTACACCAACCCCGCACAGGGATTTTTGCCTGACAGGCTCCAAAATACGCCAAAAATCTCCGTTTTTCAATCCCGCACCCCCAAAATAAATAGATATTTTTCGTGCGCGCAGTCACCCCGCAGGGCAAAAAACGATATTTTTGCGCGGTGATATAAAGTCTGTACGGTACATATGCGCACATGCAGGCAGTGTCGGCCAGGTCTGTGAGCTTATAGCTGTATGTTTGCACACAAGCAATAGGGTAGGCCAGTCCTTGTATATGGAAGGGATGCACATAAGTAGACATCAGTAAACCAGATCATGTATTCGTATCTCGTATCCGTACACTGCCCCTGACGACCTCCTCTACCTCCCACGCAACACCAGACAAGTCCCCTTCCTTTTGAAGGCCATGTGCCTCGACGCTGCTCGCAGCATCGTGTTCAGCGCGGCAGGCGGTCCTGCTGCTGCTGCGTGCACTTGCTGATGTCAACACGCACGTTCATTCCGTTGCTTTGTGCGCATGCATGTCCTTGTTGTTGCGGTGTGCGTACTTGTCACTGCACTGCATGTGGTAGTGCCGCACATCCACCACTTCCGTGCGCGTACAACGACATACAGAGACCCATCCCTTTTCCACAACAGGCACAAGGGCTGCATCTGCAGCAGCAGCAGCGGCGGCGGCGCCAGCAAAGGCAGCTTTTGGTGGCAGCGCAGCAGCCTTGAGTCAAACACGCCTGTCTGCGACGGGCGTGCTGCCCAGCCCCACCCAACCTCCACCACGTCAGCAGCAACAGCAGCGGCAGCTGCAGCCGCCGCCACCATCGCCTGCTGGGACGGTTCCAAAGGCAGAGACGGGCGTCCAAGTAGCCACGGCCGCCCTGGGGGCTAGCTTGCAGTGTCCCTCCCCTGCGTGCAAGTCTCCACGGCTGGATGTGTTAGCAGGTAGGATGCGCTGTGCACGCAGGTGTGTAATGTGTGTGCGTGCGTGTGTGTGTTTGTGTGTATGGGTCCGGTTTGCTGTATGGAGTTATAAGGGTGATGAAGTGGGGCAAGATTGACCCCTCAGCAGGAATTGGGAGAGAGATTTTGGATGAAAGCTTGTATAAGAAATAGAGGAGGAATCTCTCTCTCTCTCACACACAACACACACACAACACACACACACAAGCACACCTAACCCAATCTTTACACATCTACACACACAGCATGTGCAGGTCTGGCTCAGGAGGCTGCCCCTCATTGCCACCAACAGCAGCAGCAAAGGGGTGAGAAACGACAACATGTGGGAGCCGACGCTCCAAATCTACGAGGCACGCGTGCTGCAGGCAAGTGGTGAATGTGTCTGTGTGGGTGGGTTGGGTCGTTGGCGTTTGTATGTTGGCATGCGTGTAAGTTACGTGTCCTTTCCCCTTTTACCAATTTGCAAAGGTTCTGGTAGCCCCTTCTGATCTTGTTCTGTCCTGCCTTTCTTTCACTTGTAGTCTCTATAAGCGAGAGGGGTAGACAATTATGCATGCTTATTGAAACACCTTGTATAACTCAAAGCACAGGTTAACACATTATCTAATTGTTTGTGCTGGATTTCGTGGTACGAACCCCAACCTAATTATTAAGTGTTGGGGTTTGAATTGCAGCTCTTCAGAGCTGCACACACATATCCCAATGTCCAAAATTTCATACAGAGAAACTAGTGTAAAGCTGATGAGGCCTCAAAATAGGTCTGTATCTATGTGATTAAAAACAAAGATATCACCCCAATACCATGAAACCATGTATTCATGCGGTTGTATGCATACGAGTGAGTAAGGAGTTGCTAGTTGTAGAAAGTTGCGCGAGGAAGACCGGTAAATTACAGAGCAAATAGTGCCGGAGTATTTATTTTAAACCCTGGGCACACCATGGAATGCAGAGTTAGAGCAGAGTTGTATCACTTTGGCGTGTAATGCAGAATACGGAAAATACAGTGTGGATACAGGAGGGAGACACATAAAGCACACATAGATACATACATACATACATACCAGAAACTGTTCAGTTCGATATTTTGGGAGCAAAGGTTTGATAAAGTTCGTGAAAGTTCTAGAATTCTTGAACTGTTTGAGCAGTTCGATGTGCAATTTTGAGGATTTTCTGGTTTCTGTGGGCATACTTGTCCAAAACATGCTCGAATTGTCTAGATTATATATAATACATTGTATTTAATCTGTATACAAAAAAACAGAACGTTTGAAGGCCATCTGAGGCTCTTTCCTGCATTTTTGACTTCAATTTTGGACCCAAACATTCAAAAAAAAGGCATAAAGTTCGACGAGCGTCTAAAAGCTCGCAAACGGCATTTTTCAAGGTTCTTAAAATGCGTGAAGTTCGTGAACCCGGACTTTTGACCGAACCCTGAACTGAACAACCTTGATACATACACATATACATACATACATACACACACACACACACACACACACACACACACACACACACGCGCGCACACACGCGCACATGCACGCACACGCACACACGCGCACATGCACGCACACACACACATATGTACATATGTACATACGTACATACATACACATGATCCCAGTATCTTCCCACAATTCAGGTAAAACAAAGGAGCAGCCACGACAACCCCTGCCAGCTGCGGCAGAAGCAGACAGGCATGCTTCTGTCCTATCTCTTCAGGTATAATGCTTGGTGCACATTTAAAAGCTCGCGTGTGTGTTTGTGAGTGAGCATGATTGTGTATGTACCTGCTAAATGTGTAGGGTTGGCCAAAACCATGCATATACAGTAATTTGGCAGGAAAATCACCAAAAATATGGTCATATAAAGTGCATATGTACAGTTCTGGCCAACCCTAAAATTGTGCAATCAAGGAGTGTATTTATGGGCTCTTGCTCTTCTGCGCACACACACACACACACACACACACACACACACACACACACACACTCTATCTCAGGCTGCTCCTGCCGATGGCCACCTGTGTCACGTCTCCATCCACCTGGGAATCAATGCCAGCGCCAAGAAGAGAGCAGTCAAGCTGCCGCTGCAGCAGCAGCAGCAGCAGCAGCCGCAGCAGGAAACAGCACTGGGTGTGGGAGGAAGGGTTGATGCCGCGGACAGGGACGGCTCTGTGCCCAAGGCACAGCTGGCAGATGTGTTTGGCCAGGTGGCGGTCCAGGAGGGGCCTCAGGCCAGCAAGCGTGCTAACACAAGGTAGGAGGGCAAGCGGTTGTGTTTAAAACTTGGGCGCGAGGGCAGCATCGAGGTCTTAATATGACGCACATGCAACAGTGAGGACTCAAAATGACGCTGCCATTGAATAGTCAGCATGACGCTGCCAGTAAGATCTCAAAACGAGCTGGCTATGTGTGTGCTGAGCTTGTGTGAGATCAGCTGACATGTCCTGTTTGGAGTCATGTACAGATCTGCGACTGTTGCACTCGCCATTGATATTTGCAATTTGCATGCATGGATGCTGGGAAGGGTGCGCACCATTGATGTTACGACTTCATGTGTTCCGATTATGTGCAGTTTGTTTTGAGGCTTGTTTCTGAGTTCATCTTTGCATGGAGTCTAAATACCGACTCCCAGAAAAGCAACTCACCACTGAAGGTTAAAGAGGGGGTTGGTCTGGCCCCCCTTTTTTTTGGACACCCCTTGCTTTGGACACATCCACGAGGCTCAATATGAAGAAGGGGGGAAGGGGTTCGGTGAGCTCCTGTGTGCATACCTCATGCTTGGCCGCACATGCATGGGGTTCAATATGAGGAAGGGGAAGGGGTGCGGTGAGCTCCTGTGTGCATACCTCATGCTTGGCCTCAGGGTCCTCAACCCATCATGACACCGTATCTGGTGTGCGTGTGTGTGTCTGCAGGCGACGCAAGGGTGTGACAAGGTAGTTTTCCTCTACCCCTTCCTCCTCCTCCTCCTCCTCCTCCTGCTCCTTCTCTTCCTCCAAGTTCCAAAAGAAATCAATGGACCGTGAGCAGGCTTATCAGCCTAAACTAAATCATGGGCATCCGCAACAGAGTGGTTTTCAATCGGCAAGTGACAAGAGTATGGCGTGTCTCAAACTTAGTAAATTAGCAGGTTGCGGTAGTGTCTGTATTGTCAGTCGATTGACTTAGTTGCTTGTATATAGTGTCTGTGACTTCTCCACTGTCTGCGCTTCTTGCACATCTTTTTCTTTACCCACTTGGTGGTAGGGTGTCGAAAATGGGGAGTGGCACTTAGGGAGGTGCAAGTTTTTAACGGACAATCAGGGATGGCCATGCTGGTCCAGGTTGTGTATATTGTGTATGATCGCCAAGTGGTCAGCCCCGGCAGCTTGAACGACAGGGGTCTGTGTGTATGTGTGTGTACTAAAGCACGTACACTCAGCCATGTATGGCACAGCAGGTTGCTTGCGTATGCTTTTTTTAATTAGGGGTCACAGTGCCTGCTTACGACGTGTCATCTTTCTGGGCCTTGCCGGGAGTGATGTACACGTCCGGTTTGGTACGCGTTGGTATGGAGCACAGGCGCGTATGGGTGGGTGTTGCAGGAATTGTTTGTACAAAGCAGGAAAGCGCAGCAGGACAATGAAGTGTGGATTTGTTGGTCTTGGAGTGTTCTTTTTTATGGTCTCCGGTGCTTGAGGGATAGCCAATGACTTGGGCTCTCATGTGCATCAGTTGTGTTGGAAGGTGCAAACGCAGCTAGCTAGGCATGCTTGCTTCTCCTGTATGCCTAACGAAAAGGTGTGCCAGCACTGTTGGGGTCCCTGTGTTGGTAATTGTTTGCAGTGTTACGAGTTTTGACCAATCAAGGACTATCCCAACCAGTATTACTATTGTGCGAAAAGCTGTATTTAAACACAATGACTTGGCTTCAGAAACGTGGCGTTGCCCTGATTCACTATATTCCTGTAACCTTATTGCGCAAGATGGCTGACTCATTCCATGGTGTGAGATTTTTCTGTAAAATCTGCCTATTATTTGGTCATTACTCTCATGAGCTTTTGTTCTTGATTATTATTGCAACATCCGTATACCTATATAATGGTACCAGCCAGGTGTCAAGCTGAATAGAAGCTCCTGAGTTCGAGAGCTAGCATTGGTTTATAGATTGATCGATTATGAGGGGGGCATTGGGGGGGTCTGGGATTCTTTTACGAATAAAACCCAGCTCCTTTAAAAGGGTTTACAAATGGGGGTAACCAGCAGCCACATATGTTGGGCTGATAGGCATTGCTGGATCAGGCAGTGTAAAGTAAATGTAAGGTTGTAAATAAGAACTGGTCCCAGCCAGTGCCACATTATTTCTTAGGAAAATGAGTAAGAGGTGATGAATGAATGATGAAAGAAAGGCAAAAACCTGAGACAATTAAAGAGCCTGATGGAGAGCCACAACAAGCACATCAGGCGTGTTAACTGAACACCAGAATGTATAACCCAAGGGGAGGAAGGGAGCGCCACATTAGAGCCCCATGACTGTTCATGCAAACAAACTGGAAGCTGAGTTCAAATATAACATTTGACTTACAACAGTGCACCAGCATGTACGTTCTAAGAAAAGCACAAGAAAATTGTTGGAAGGAAAAAACGTTCGCCTCAAGTTGTTAGGTTGTTTGAGCCCCATCCTGGCCTAGCTGGTTGCTGCACGTACATAGAAAATCAACCATCTGTCCACACTCCCGTGATGTTCAAGCCACAGCAAGCTAGCCAACAAACACCACAGCGTTTTTTCACCCTAGAGGTGCAACTCAACTCACAGCAAGCAAAGGCACCACGACAAGCAGCCAGCCCAAGCTACCTCTTAGAAAAGGGGCGTTCCTTCGTTAACGAAGGGGGGGGTTGGGGCCTGGCTCTGTCGTACCACAGCTCCTTTAATGACTCCAGTGTGCGATTGATGCAAGCTACACAGCTGCTTGCACTTCTGGGAGTACAGGGTCGTTTAAGGGGGATTCGGTATCGATTCCTTGGTGCTTCATGATCAATGTCAGTGATTCATTAGCTTTTCACAGCGCCCAGTGGCTACAGTGTCTGTTTGAAGGTTGGCGGGCTGGATGTCAGAATTGCAAAGGTTTGGAAAGGGGGGTAACCTGTCCACTAAAACATGTACGCACCAACAGCTCACAGCTCGAGGAGCGGCTCTGGCAAAGGCATGGTACGCCACCGTACATCAACTGAGAATGTAAAACCTACATAAAAAAGTGAAGAACAAATAACAGTGCTAAGCGAGACAGAAGTCTTTAATCCGTGTGGCAACCGACCCAAGCTATTACTAAAATATGACAGCTCCCTCCCCCCTCCTCAATGCTGCATGGGCTCAGCTTCTCCCCCCGTCTGCTCACGCTGCTGCTGCGGCTGTTCCTCATCCTGCTTACGTTTTGGCGCGAGTGGGGTGTCTCCTGTCCCCCCCTCTCTACTGCCCTCATTCCCTCCTTGCTGTGCATCCTTGGGAGCTGCTGGAGCTGCAGGCGCTTTGGCCTCCTGCCCTCCCTCTCTACTACTGCCACCACCACTACCGCCACCGGCCTGCGCCTGGTTTGGGCCTGCATCCGTATCCTTGGTCCCTCGTGCTGCTAGCGGCTTGTCGTCCTCGTCCTCCTCTTCCGATAAAGGAGAACTTTTTGGCTGGTTGGGGGCAGGAGCGGCAGGCTTGGGGGCAGGCTTGGGAGCTGACCCCTTCACCTTTTGGCCCAGAGGCACATCGTCCTCATCTTCTTTGCTAGCAGCGCTGGGTTTTTTGGGGGCTGTGTAAGCATGAGTAGTGTGTACTTGCCCGTAATTGTGTGTGCGCATGTGTGTGCGTGTTTTTTCATAGGTGCTGGTGCTTGCACGCGTGTATGTGTGTGTGCGTGTGTATCTAGTCATGTATGCGCCTTGTTTGGGGCTGCAAGTTCAACCAACACAAGGCCATACAATAGAAAAGCACTCAGTCTTTGCATGGATGGATGGATGGATTGATGGAACATAAGGGCTTCAGGGCCTGGTTGTGTACGAGACCAACCGTTTGGCCACCAACAAAGCCCAAGATGAGACACTTGCATAATTACAGTTCACATCAAGTGCCGAGTGTCGTATGTTTCAAAAAATGAAAAGCAACCTCACCTGCTCTTCCATTAGGGCCTGACGCCGCAGAGCCTTTTGTGGCTCCTCCTCCTCCTCCTCCTCGTTTGTTCAGCGGCTTATCGTCTTCCGACCCAGACTCTGACAGGCCGCCATCGCTGAAGGCCTTGTCTTTTGTCTGCAAAATTACGGGATGTTGACAAATATGAGTTTGCGAGAATGTGTGCGTGTACGTAGGGAGGATATATAGAGTGTGTGCGTGTACGTAGAGTGTGTGCGTGTACGTAGAGAGTGTGTGCGTGTACGTAGGTGTACACATGCTTTGGGTGCGTTTGGTTTATGTGTGCGCGTGTGCGCGTGTGCCTGTGTTGTGCACTTTACGGTTGACGCCGCCAACCGACATTTGACGGTCAGGCGTAATTTACGGTTTTGACCGTCAGCAACTAATCCTCAGGCGTAATTTACAGTGATTTTAATTTTTGACGTCTGACGGTCGGCTTTACAGTTATTTACGGTGGGAAACCGTCAGCAGCTGGCCAGGCCGGGCCAGGCTCGACTGACTCAGGGCCACACGAGCCCTCTTGGCCTGATTACCGGAGGACATTTTATATTTATATCGCAAATCGCAAATCGCAAATGTTGTTTGTGGGGAAATCGGAGCTTGAATTGGCACTGAGCCACTGAGTACCTGACGCCGCACCGTTACTTGCGATTTTCCCACCGTCAGTATGAATTTCACCGTTAGTTACGGTTATGTGACGTAGACGTCATTTAAGCACCGTAATTAACGGTGCCATTTGTGATTGACGCCGTATGTGCACAACACTGGCGTGTGCACGTGGTCATGTGTTGTTTGCATGTCTACCTACCCGCTTTTTGGGCGCCGGCTTTTTGGCTGGTGCTGGTGCTTTCTCTCCCCTGACCTTCTTGGCTGGCAACTTTTCCTCCTCTTCAGAGTCTTCATCCTGCGAGTGCAATAAGTGTGTGTTTATGTGAGTGAGTGTGTGTTGTGTGTGTGTGTGTGTATGTGTGTATGTGTGTGTGTGTGTGCGTGTGTGTATGTGTTTATATATATATATGTGTGTGTGTGTGTGCGTGTGTTTGCGTGCGTACTTTAATTTGTGTGTGTGGATGTGTGTGTGTGTGCGTGCGTGCGTGTATTTCTTTTAAAATTGTCAGTGCTTTGTCTGCATATGAGCAGATGTCTTGTTAGTTTGAATGCAGGGCGCAACGATACACTCACCCTTGATCTTGCCTCCTTGCACACAATCTTCCTTCTTGGGCTGCATGCATCTTGTTGTGTGTTTATAGCGCGGGTCACACAGAAACACGAGCGCGCGCATGTGCACACCACCTGCCCTTGAACCCACACACTTCTTTTCGCTGCCTTCTCACAAGAATACTCCCTCTGGGGTTGCACGTATGACTTGTTTGTATGAGATGCTGAATACACACTCTCACGTGCACGCACTCACACATACCCACACACGCACACTCCCTCACCTCTGCCTCTGGATATTCAATCTTTTTTTTGGCCTTAGGCTTCTGTAGGGCAGCAGGCTTGCCGTTAGATGCAGCTTCCTTTTTGGGAGGCTGCTTCTTCTGAGCCGGTTTTTTCTTCTCCTTTTCATCCTCGTCATCCTCTGCGCGTGTGCATGATTGAGGACGTGTGTGTTGTGTGTGTGTTGTGTGTGTGTGTGTGTGTGTGTGTGTGTGTGTGTGTGTGTGTGTGTGTGTGTGTGTGTGTGTGTGTGTGTGCGCGCGAGCAAGTTCAAGTGATGTGTGCGTACGTGTGCAAGCATGTATATATATGTGTATGCGTGTGCACATACTAGTGCGTGTATGTACACTTATGTGCGTCGGTGTATGATGCTCTTTTAGTTTATACATAGGGTTCAGTTTATACATACGGTTGGCCAGAACCGTATATATGACAGTCCACTTGGTAATTTTCTTGCCAAAAATGTCGTATATGCACTGTATATATATATATGGCTCTGGCCAACCCTACATACGACACGTGTAAGGCTGGCTAGATCTGTGCAGACAGAATCTGCATGAAGAACTGAAAACCATAACTGAAAACTATAAAGCACTAAGCGTCTGCGTTGTACAACTTGAGGATTAATACAGAGGTTTTTTTGCTGGTAAAGTCCTGACAAATATCCAGAGGGGGCAGACTGTGCAAAGGTCCTTAACCGCTCCTTTCTAGGGTTCAAGACGTAACTATCCACACACCAACGTATCAAATTATAACCAATATAGCTTCAAACAAAAGCTGACATTACATGCTGCCAGAGCGTAAAACCGGTGTTTGTTTAATCGCCTGCGCAAAATTTGACAAGACGAAAACGGACACTAGGGCACCCGCACGCTAGTGTAATGCTTCCCATGGGAAACAGCACCTGTCAAGGGTCGGCCAGAACCATACATTTATAGGTGTATACGGTGTACATACGGTATTTTTAGCAGGAAATCACCATGCATACGGTCATATACGATGCAGGTACACGGTTCTGGCCAACCCTACATATATCCATTTGCACATATCAACCACCTGGCCTTTTCACCCCATGCTTTTGCAGTGCTATTTGTTCAATGGAAGGGCTCTCAAACACCGGTTGTCACAGAGTTGGGTGCAGCAGGTGATGTGCTACAATTTGGCAGCAAGAAGTGGGGTTCACGCAGCAGCCGATCAGGCTTGAGCCACCCTGGGGTTCGATCTCAAGCTCAGCTGCTTGCAATGTTTTTGGGTGTCAAACCCTAGGAATATTCCTGCAGAAACATGCCCGTTTTGGGCTTCAGTTCCCCCCCTCTAACAATTGTGTGTGTTCTGTGTACCTTTACGGTGTGTGTTCTATGTACATTTACCGCATACCGTACCTTAGCGTACTCATCCCGCACCCCAAATTTCAGAAATATTAATAAGAATCCTGCACCTTCCCGCACCCCCAGAATGTATAACTTTGCCCTTCCCGCATCAACCCCGCAGGGCCTTAGCCTTGTTCAGCACCAATAAGCAACCTCAATGAAAGAGCACCACAAAAGGGCAAACATGCCGTTTACATGTGAGTTTGCTCTCTGTTCTGCTACTCCATGCCCTTCCCAATAATTGCTTCCCTCTTCTCTAGCCACTATCACTGCTGCTGCTGCTGCTGCTGCTGCTGCTCGTGCGTGCTGATGGTGTTGCTTGGGTGCAGACAGCCTTGGTCTCATCCGCCCCACCTGCTCTGCATGCGCAAACGCTGCAGCTTGTTACTATTCAACCCCTATGCCTTCCTCCCACTCGTCTTCCCCCTGCCACACAGCTTTCCCCCCATGCGTGCATATGCCTCTGTGCATAACAGCTGTGCCCCTGAGGTGTCCCCACAACCAAATTGTGAGACAGTAGCAATCTTTCTCTGGCCTGCCAATTGGCCTTTTGTTGGTTAAAAAATACCGCAGTCACCTTGCAGGGCAAAAAACGATGTTTATGCGGGGTGTTATCCGTAAGGTACGATATCTACAGTACCGGCCAGTACGTGTGTGAAGACACAGAGGTAGAGGGAGTACATGTGTGAAGACACAGAGGTAGAGGTAGTACAGAGGGAGTACATGCGTGAAGACACAGAGGTTGACACAGCTAGCTACTACCTGAGCACACAAACGGCTGCATTCTCCAAGCGTGCAACGCAACAGCAACCCCTCAATGCAAAGCAGGGATGTTTCATACGGATTTTTAAAACGTCCATTACATTAACATACCAGCCAGTAACAAAATTCGTTAAACAAATACACTGCATGAAGTATCCCTGATGCATACAATGGCATGAGAAAATGGTGAGCATATGCACCATGAGTCTACCAAGGCTGTTTGCTGAAGGAGCAGACAGCAAAACACGTTTTACGGGCAACGACTGTACAAATTACAACGTTGCAAAATTGACACGTGAAATGCCAACAAGCTGACACATCATGTTATGCAACCAGACGCGGCACATGATGCTAATATGCATGCGCCACATGTCATGTCACGTAGTGCGAGCAGGCATCGCACACACATACACACACAAACACGTACACACGTCCCCCCGCCCCCCACCCCCACTCCCACCCCCACGGCGTTTTCATGCAACATATTTAGGGTTGGCCAGGACCATATATATACGGTGCATATACGGTATTTTTGGCAGGGAAATCACCAAATATACGGTCATATACGGTGCATATATACGGTTCTGGCCAACCCTAAACATATTTATGAGGCAGCACCATGAACCATAAAAGGAGCCATACGTTACAAAAGAGCACAGCAAGCAGGCCCTGTCAGTTGGGCTCCACCTACCCCTCTTGCGTTTTTGGGCTTGAGTCTTTGGGGCTGGGCCTTTGCGGGGTGTGGGGGACCTGCGAAGGAAATGAAGGAAATGCCGGACACATCTACTTAGTCAAGGGTTGTTAAGCTTAAGCTAGTTGTAGCTTGCCGTATTGGTGGGCTTTTGTGGAGCGTGGGACGCATGTGCACATAGGACAAAATGCAATCATTCAAGTGGGCCAGAATTATATACTACAATATTCTTGGCCAGGGAACACCAAATGTGCGGTCGGCCATATGCAGTGTATACATATGTAGGGCTGGCCAGAACTGTATTTGGGTTTTCTGTTTACATATAATATATATATGCCGTATAAACCATATATATACGTATAAAATGTATATAAACTGTATATGGGGAAATTTAGGGTAGCTCTTGAAGGGCTCTGATCGTGTACCTCATTTATATAACAACAAATGAAATGTTGGGGAGCTATGCTTGCCCAAAGAGGCCACAACCAATACAAACACACAGGCACACACAATCACTGTCACGAGACCTCTCTTTTTCTCCCATCACATCAAATTACCAGAGGGGGGACACTGAGGCCAAAAATGGTACGGTTTTTGCATGCTCCCAGGGTATGGGTCTCCTAACTGGCACGTTTCAAGCTTAGCTCTGATTCAATGCAGCTGAGCTTGAAACTTGCAAATTAGGGTGCCCATACTTAATCGGCTGCGGCATGAACCTTCCTTTTTGAGCAGCCATGTGCTGTATCTGACCAGCCAGCGCACCAAACTGAGCAATTTTTGGTGTTATGGAATCCTTATAATAAATAAAGATCATTGCAAGAAAAATGGGGCAAAAAGACTAAGTGGTTGGCGAGATATGCAAATTAATGTGCCATTTCCCCTGGAAAGCACCCATCTAGGGTACAGGTGCACGACGTGTGCTTTTAGTCCTGTCATTCTGTACGCAGGGCGACTTGTCTAAGTCTGAGCACATGCTTGGGTTGCTTATAAATTTATAATCAGCATCAGTTTAAAGCTTGGTTGGGTCCAATTTGATGAAGTGACGTGTGAGTAGTTGCACCTTTCATGCAAAAAGGAGCATGCTTTGGCTTTTGCCTAGTGTCCCCCCTCTGTCAAATTACCCCATTTGTGTATGCAAGTGTGTGTGTGTGTGCGCGCGTGTGTGTATGTGTGTGTGTGCGTGTGTGTGATGTGCAAAAAATGCACATGCATGCATGTTTATATTGCGTGCGTGTGTAATTGCATGCGTGCTTCAATTTGTGCATGATTGCGTGTACATGTGCGAGAGCGTTCATGTGCGTGTGCATGCTTATGTGTGTCATGCGTGTATGTGTGTAGTGCGTGCATGTGCGTGTGCATTCGCGCGTGAGCTGGGGTTTGTGCATGCAAACGTGTACGTGTACGTGTGAGTGTGCATGCGTGTGCGTGTGCTCAAAAATGCGTGTGCGTGTGCTTGCTTATGGTTGTATGCATGCATGCGTGGGTGCGTGCATGTAAGTATGCATTTGCGTGTGTGCTGAGGTCCGTACATGCATGCTTGTACGTGTGCGATAGCGTACACGCACGCGTGTGTACACGTGTGCGCGTGCATGTACCTTTGTGTGTTTGTGTGTATCTGTGCACACAGGTGTGCATGCACGAGTAAGAGTGTGTGTGTGCCGTTTCTATTCCTGCATCATCTGCGCCCTGGAAACCTTCAGTGGGGTTGGCTTGCATGCCCTAAAGGCAATCCTGCTCATAATCAAACTCTGGTGCTCCTGTATCTTCTGCTGAGCCTCTTGCTGTATCTGCTGCTGTTGTTCTGTATCTACTGCTGTTGTTCTGTAGCTTGTTCTGTATCTGCTGCTGTTGTTCTGTATCTTCTGCTGAGCCTCTTGCTGTTGAACCAATGGCTGCTGTTGAACCATGTGAGGGACTCCCTTTAATGATGGACACGGCTTAACACAAAAACAATTGTTAATAATTACCCGGATATAGGGGCTTTAAATTTTGTGGTCTCGAAGGCTAGTGGGAGGTCGATTTAAACCACTCATTCAAAACGAATATATACGTTATATACGGTGTATATATACGCCGGCTAAAATTCATACACGGTTTTTACGAACAAGGATACTGCGATGAATTAATTATACATGGGTATAAATATACGGTACGTATACATACAGCGAACCCTATATACATCCTCTGGCTAACCCTATATTATCTAGGTCATGGCCAACCCTATATATACATGGAATACGTCATGTAGATGCTGCAGTCATAAATTGCGGCTGCCAGACACATACAGAAGACAGCGTAGCCGCTTTCTCTTCTTTCCAGTGCCTTCCCAATCCAAATGTGACTGCAACCCTTGACACAAGCGCAGCCTAGGTAAACTACGCAGGACTTGAAACTATATTTTTTCCTCAAAGCCAAACCATATCATGGTGTGCAGCTAACTCATATGCAGGGGGTTCTAGCCAGTTCTTACCAGTTTGAGGAAGGGGACTTGCCTGCCCCACAGCCCAAGGATGGTCTTAGAATGCAATAGGAGGCGTGCGCAAACACACACATGCACACACACTTTACACACATACACACACGCAGACCTTGACACACCCACTCCAACTTTCCCATTCCATTACCATTCACCTTCTCGATCTCATTTACCCATTGCATTCATCAGTACACACGGGCACAGGCATGCGCATGAGCGCAAGGCAAGCATGGAAAAACACATACCTACGTACACAAAACTCACACCTACACACACATACACACACATAGACGTAGACACTTCGCACACACAGACCCACAAACAGATATACACAGACACCCACTTGGTAGCAGGCTTCAGCTTGCCCAGCTCAGCAGCAACCTCCTCTGCCTCGCTTCGCTCGAGTAGGCCATGCTGCATCATCCTGTGTGTGCGCATGTGTGTACGTGCGTGTGTGTGTGTGCGCATGTGTGTGTGTGTATGTTTGTGTGTAAGTAAGGTTCACACAACCTGGATGAGACACATCAAAAGCAGCAATTATACAGGTGGCATGCATTCTCGCACGCACGCACACGCCCTCCCCCTCCCTTACATGCACGCACGCACGCACCCTCCCCTCCCCCCCACACCTACATACAAACACACAACACACAGGTTGACATGCACTCCAACAGATTATGCTGCATAACCCTAGACTGGAAGTAAGTGGTTCGCACGAGAGCAGGTGGCAAATGGAAGTGAAGCATATCAGCGCCATAAGCATTACTGTAGTAGAACACTTCAGCACGAAGGTATGAAACAAACCAGCACCATCAGTATGTAGGATAGAAGAGCACATCCGCACTTTAGTGGAGCACTTCAGCACACAGGTATGAGGTGAAGCAGCACCATTAGCAGAAAGCAAAGAGAAGAGCACTTTAGTGGAGCACTTGAGCCCACAGGTATGAGGCACAGCAGCACCATCAGCAGGAAGCAAAGAAAGGAGCACATACGCACTTCAGTGGAGCACACCAACACATAGATAGTTTGGTATGCTAGCACCAGCGAGATGAACAGAAGGGCACGTCATTACTCATCAGTATGAAGGATTGGAAAGAAGAGCACATCAGCACTTCAGTAAAGCACACCAACACATACATAGTTTGGTATACTAGCACCATCAGTGAGTTGAACAAAAGGGCACGTCATTACTTTGGCTCAGCACATTAACACTCAAAATGAGCATTCCAACTCATAAATAGGGTTAAGCATAACCGTATATAATTACCGTACGTGATAATATATTTGGGGATGTTACCGCCAAAATACCGTGTATGCACCGTATATTGATCTGGCCAACCGTGTATGCACCGTATATTGTTCTGGCCAACCGTGTATGCACCGTATATGGTTCTGGCCAATATGGTTCTGGCCAACCGTGTATGCACCGTATATGGTTCTGCCCAACCGTGTATGCAACATATATAGTTCTGGCCAACCGTGTATGCACCGTATATGGTTCTGGCCAACCTTGTATGCACCGTATATGGTTCTGGCCAACCGTGTATGCCCCGTATATGGTTCTGGCTAACCGTGTATGCACCGTATATTATTCTGGCCAACCCACACATGGGCATTTAAGCAATCAAGCACATAGCAGAGACACCCTCGTCAATCTTCCGATTCAATTGAGTGCTGAAGCAATCAACCACTGTTGATTGCATCAGTGGTGTCCTCAACCAAACCTGGATTCTGCCCTTTCATCGCAAAAGAGCACACCTCGTGCAGCAAGCAAAAACACATGCAAGCATTGCAAACTGCCCATGCTTGCAACGTTGCAAGGCACGCGACATCATGGGCTGATGCACTGAATCAGCGGTGTCCTCAACACTGCATCAGGGTTGTCCTCAACATTGCATCAGTGACGTCCTCAACATTGCATCAGTGGCGTCCTCAACAGTGCATCAGTGACGTCCTCAACATTGCATCAGTGGCGTCCTCAACAGTGCATCAGGGGTGTCCTCAACAGTGCATCAGGGGTGTCCTCAACAGTGCATCAGGGGTGTCCTCAACAGTGCATCAGTGGTGTCCTCAACATTGCATCAGTGGTGTCCTCAACAGTGCATCAGTGGTGTCCTCAACCAAACCTGGGTTCCCTGTCCTTTATCATCTTCGAAACAATCTCACTGCCCAGCCAGCAGTGAGGATGGGTGGTGGTGGGCGTAATGCTCACGGCTCGCTTGGGCTAACTGTACACGCCCACTCCCACCATCACCCCCATCAGCCCAATGCAAAGCCACCATCTCTTTGTGATTCCATATGCGTCCACACTTGCGCATACAGCCCTTCCCCTCACCTCCCTTTGCACACACATGATAGCTCCCTCTCCTCCACAACCCCACACCCCAAAACAAACCCCCAAAACAAACCCACCATTTCTTGGCAATTTCACTGTCCGGCCGCTGCTGCTTGAGGGAGACGTAGAACTTCCTGCCGGAGTCAGACTGCAATTGCAAGCA
>Ga0307942_1000900_pt1:7500-22550 | contig 22550 bp, 24 predicted proteins | sample OrgLakmetagen175_FD_201846 | JGI IMG/M metagenome (GOLD analysis project Ga0307942, IMG submission 201846) | Saline water microbial communities from Organic Lake, Antarctica - #175 | ecosystem: Environmental > Aquatic > Non-marine Saline and Alkaline > Saline | place: Antarctica... | reverse complement strand
AGTGATGGGTGGGAGCGCAAGGGGGGGGAGGGTTGCTGCTGCTCTGGCTCTGAGGCCCGCTGACTGAGGGTGCCATCCTCCTGTGGGTTTTGGTGTTTTTATGTGGTGTGTGTGTGCGTGTGTGTGTGTGTGAGAGAGAGAGAGAGAGAGAGAGAGAGAGAGAGAGAGAGAGAGAGAGAGAGAGAGAGAGAGAGAGAGAGAGAAAGAGAGAGAGAGAGAGAGAGAGAGAGGAGTGAGAGGGTTTTGCAAAGCAAGTATGAGGGGAGCAGGTGGCTGGATCCAACACGTTTCTTGATCAGTACAGGGAGATGGCAATGCGCAGAGCATATTGCTTACTAACTGATGATAGGACCTAAGCAAGAGAGCGGGCAGCAGGCAAACGCATGCACATACACAAACGCACACACACACATGCACACACGTGCGCACATGGGGACATCAACAATAATACGATTGTGGCGTTTGTGCAAGTGAAGCAACTGATTCATACCCGAACTTACAGCCGTGTGCACGTATCCATAGGGTTGGCCAGAACCATACATATACGGTGTATATACGGTACTTTTGGCAGGGAAATCACCAATTCTACGGTCATATATGGAGTATATATACGGTCCGGGCCAACCCTACGTATCCATTCAAATGCTCACAACAGGATGCCAAGCACTTTGCAGCTCAAGGTCTACGGGATTAGAGTAAGGTGATCAATTCGTTAAAGCTAAGCCATGTGCAAGGCTAAGCCATGTGCAAGCACATGTGTTCCTACAATATGTGCAAGCACATGTGTTTCTACAATCCGACAAACACTACAAGCTTGGCGCACCTCTTGGTGGATTGAGTCTTGGCTACTGTTGGCGTCCTGCTGAAGGGGGCAGGAGACTGGGGTGGTGGGAAGGCAGCGCCGCTGAGCACCCTGCACACATTCAGCATGATGAGTGTGTGTGTGAGCGTAAGTGTGTGTGTGTGTGTGCGTGCGCGTGTATGTGTGTGTGTGTATGTGTGTGTGTGTGTGAGTGAGCGTGCGCGTGTATGTGTATGTGTGTGTGTACAAGTCAAGCTCATGGGCAGGGGCAGGAGATGAGGGAGGTGAGTAGGCAACACCACTGAGCTCTCAGCACCCTGCGCGCGTCCAGCATGATGAGTGTGTGTGTGTGTGTGTTGTTGTGCGAGTATGCAGTGTATGTGTGTGTTTGTGTGCGCGCGTGCCTGAAGTTGCTGCACAGCCTCCTGCTTGATGCACAGACCTCTGAGACATTGGGCTTGCAAGAACACGTGAACGAGACCGCACACACAATTTGGAAAAGTGCACGCATCTACGCTTCAACACTGCACCTGAAGGGCTAGCAGCTTCTTACAGCAAAAGCTAGCAATACTAACAAACACTGTACCTGAAGGGCTAGCAACGCAGTGTTCAAGGGAGGGGTAGCCACCGTCTCTGACTGCTGCTGCTCTTGCTGCTGCTGCTGCTGCTGAGAGAGATTGGAGGAGAAATTGTGGTGGTGATGGTGGTGCGTGGGGTTGTGGTGGTGCTCTTCTCGCAAACTTATGGGAGCGTGTCCTTGGAGGGCCTGAGGTAAAGAGGTCACAATGACAGAAAGCGGTTGGGGGCACAAAACAAACGCACAAGAACACAAACACAGGCAGACGTTTACCTAGGCACGCACATACACACAAATGCAAGCACGCATGCATGCCAAGAACGCACACAGGCACACATTTACCTAGGCAAGCACATACACACACACATGCAAGCACGCATGCATGCCTTTGCACAAACCTCTCCACTCACCTGCACCGAGGAAGTCGGCGCTGCAGCTGCCTCTGCTGCTGCTGCCTCTGTGAGCAGCGTCTCCCGTGTGTAGGGCGAAGCCAGGGTCTCATCGGCGTCTGATAACAAACTACGAGTGCTAGCCCAGTTATTAGCCGTGTCGAGCGACCCCTGTGCGTGTACGTGTGTGTATGGTTGCGTGTGTGTGTGTGAAGGGGGGGGGTTGAGAGTGTGGGTGTATGTGTGTGTGTATGGGATGCAGGTGCGCAGTCCCTGTTTGTACAGTACGCTTGTTCATTCTGAGACATACCTTACTTGAATCTGGTTGTGTGTGTGTGTGTGTGTGTGTGTGTGTGTGTGTGTGAGATGCAGGTGAGCAATGAATGGTTGTGCTAAAATGCCATAATAATTGCGTCTTTGAAATGGCATAACCTTTATCGAATTAGACATTACACGCACGAGCATTTGCCATAGGTGAAGGACGCACTCAGAACCAGTGTGCTCTTTGCCTGTGTACAAAAGTCATTTTTGTCCTGTGGTTGTTATTTAGTATTGAAGGGTGCGTGCATTAAAACTTTGGACTAGAGCAACTAAGCAATGGAAGTCAACATAAGGACACACCATCAATGGAAAAGGAGGCTGTGTGTGCTGGGGAGGACTTGGAGCAGCTGACGAACACGCAAGCAGAAGCACAGCACACGCTCAATTTCGCACGGCTGCACGTGTGTGGGGCGAGCTCACAGCTTTGGCACTGACAAGGAGCAATGCTGACATACCGGACGAGGTACAACTACATGCCACGCGCAGACACACACGCACAGCCGCACAACACACACACCGTTGTGCCTGTTTGTAACTCACAGCCTCATGTGCGCTTGCGTGGCTGACATACTGGACGAGACAAACATACACACACGCACACACAGCCGCACAACACACACAGTTGCGCCTGTTTGTAACTCCCAGCCTCATGCGCGCTTGCCATGGCTGACATACTGGACGAGACAAACATACACACACGCACACACAGCCGCACATCACACACAGTTGCGCCTGTTTGTAACTCACAGCCTCATGCGCGCTTGCCATGGCTGACATACCGGACGAGACAAACAAACACACACGCACACACACAGTTGCACCTGTTTATGGGGCGAGCTCGCAGCCTCAGCATCTGCAAGGAGGGAGCCTGGAATGCCTGGGGATATGGCCTCCCACTGCTGATCCATCGCACCACAGCTCAGTCTGGCCCCCTGGAGTGCAGAAGTTTGGGAAGGGGTGGCGTGTGTGTACGCATCATGCATCACTCTAAGTCATCATGTATCACTCTAAAGTGATCATGCACACTCTAAGTCATCGTGTATCACTCTAAGTCATGCATCACTCTAAGTCATTGCGTCAGCCTAGGCCTCTACCATTGAGTGGAGGATAAGATGCACAGGCCTGTGCCACTTGTCCTGAAACCCAGGGGGGCAAGGAGTATAGGGAGGAGGGTTGGGTCCTGCTGGCGCATGCGTGCGTGCTTGCACGCCCGTGCACTGCCCTACATCCACCTTTACCTTTAAAGAGTGGACAAGACGCGCACGACTGTGCGACATGTATCTTGAGATCTGGAGGAGCAGACATTTGTTTGTTGTTTCCTGTCTATTGCTGTGATGCAGTTTGTCACCGGATTAGGGCTGGCCAGAACCATATATATACGGTGTGTATACGGTATTTTTGGCAGGGAAATCAACAAATATACAGTTGAATATGGTGCATATATATGGTTCTGGCCAACCCTGTGTATGTGGCTTCTGGACTGCCTCTGCCAAACTGACACACACTGATACACACGGACACACACACTGATACACACTGACACACACTGATACACACTGATACACACTGACACACACTGGCACACACTGACACGCACTGGCACACACTGACACACACACACTGATACACACTGACACACACTGATACACACTGACACACACACTGGTACACACTGACACACACTGATACACACTGACACACATAACAATGGGGTAAACAGTTGGCCAAACCTGCACAGGAAGCGACACAGCTTGTCCCAAGCCTGACCGTGGAATAGGCTCACCTGTGAAGAAGAGACCTTGTAAATGGGCACTGCCGCCCGCCTGTGGGTTTTGTGGTGCCTGACGTCCTGGGAGGACCTGGACTTAGAGACGTGGCCGCTGAGGTGGCCTGCATGTATGAGATGGGTAGCGTGTGTGTGCGTGTGTTTGCAAGTGTGTGTCTTGTGTGTGTATGTGTATGTGTGTGTATGTTGATTTTTCAAATACCGTACGTCCATAATCACTTTGGATATTAAATAATCATTGGCAAAAAAAAAATTTATTATACTTAGAGCCCTCTCCGAACTGCAAGTTAAATTTTAATGATAATTTAAGTATACCCAAATTTCTGACAAACAATTTGCGATGTCCGGGCTTTAACCGATTCGCTTGGGCGCACTTTGGGCCTGAATACCTCTGTGGTCGGGCGTCCGTTCCACACTAGATTATGATTGTAAATGCCTACGGGCGACCCTTAACAGCAGTGACGAGTTTTGCGGCGAGCTGTGAGGGTCGAACTTTTGGTGACGAGAAGGGCTGCAGAGCGGCACGTTGTGAGGGCGTCGAAATGCGGAATCTACTGCTTCGATTCTTACTAGATTCCGTTCAGGAATCGTGCAGTTATCATGCGCCGTCACTTTCTGTGCCTGCATGGAGACTGACGAGGAGGGATTTTTGGCCGGCCACTTTTTGATGCAGTTTATTGCCGCTGTCAGGTACCAATTTTTAACAGCGCAGTTATGAGCTTGAATGGATTTTGGGAAGCCCTGTCAGTGGGGGGAGGTCTCTTTTTGTAATGTTGCTGTCCGCGACATTAAAGTAATTCTGCGTGTTCACTGGCGTCCGTGCATGGACTTGCTTCTAGAAGATCCGCAACTTTCTGGTCGCGTTCTTGAAGCGAGAACGGGTCTGCATGGTGCAAAGCGAGTGCCAGGAGGAGGCCTGTTTCCGCACTATTGTAGGAACGGAAACAAACACACAAAAAGGCAAAAAGGCAGAAATTTGGGCGAGCGAAGCCCTTCTATTTTTGGGCACTCAGGCAGGAGGGAACAGGATCATAACTTTTTGGCGTCACGTGTCAATCGAAATAAAATTTACATATTCGGAATCCTGACGTCGAGAGCTATCGATTGGTATATGAATGAGTCGATTCTGAGGGGTCCAGGGAGGGTCTGAGAATTTTGGGGGGGTCTCCAGAAATTTACTGGGCCATTTTCACGAAATATTAAAATATATATTTTCGGAACCCTGAGCTCAAGCCCAGTCGATTGGCACCCTTGTTGAGTGATTTGATTAAAGGGGGGGGATCTGGGTGCCTGGCCACAGAAATGCACGGAATGCCTTCAAGTAGGCCGCAGGGGTGTATTCAGGCAAATTGCCAGCAATTAATTCCAAACTTGCAGTTTACGCAATGCATTATGCATAAGTTGCATGATTGAAGTAAGAAAGTGCATTGGCAAAGGTTTTGGCTGGATTTGTGCACTAAACAGGTGGTCAGTGCAAGAGCGTGCGCAAACCAGTTTTTGCCTTGTAGCTCGCCAGGTATTGCAATATTTGGCATGAGAACTGTGCAGGCAGATAGCTGCTGGAATTCTGAGCAGATTAACACCCTTTTCATTAGTGTGGAGGGTCAGGAAGGGGGTTCGGGAGGGGGGGGGGGGGTATTTTGGGCCGGAGACGCAAAATTCACACGTGACTGTCATGATTTTTTTTCAGGGGTACATTGAACACCAGTGAAGTGCCAATTACGGAAATTGTAATTATTTTTAAGATTTTTTTCCGAACTGAAAACGGAAATTTTATTAATTTTTCTGATTTTGACTCACGAAGTAATCGTGGATGCACGCTATACGGTTACATACGGCGAATATACACGGTTATGGCCAAACGTGATCAAGAGACATGGCTGCAAAGGAATCTGCATGGCAAATTGCGTCATTCATGGTGCTCAAGTCTTTTCAAGAAAGAGGTGACTGAAGAGGTGGCCGGACCAAGCTGTGGGTACGCCACAAAGCGTGTTGCAATCTTATGGAGGAAACAGTGAAATTTGGTGCAAGCAACACAACAAGAAACAGCGAGAAATATCCAGGGTTTTCGACAACAAGTTTTACTCAAGAATATGATGCTCTACTGCCGGATGTAGGAAAAGGGCAAGGTAGAATTCTTAGGGGGAGGGGGGGTAATCGAAGTAAAAGCGGGGGGTGCTGCTATTGTGAGGGTGCAAGAGCACTGTGAGTAGCAATTAATTTGAGTGGTGTCCAAACGAGTAGCATTAGCAGGAGCCCTTTAGGCGTAGAATGTGCACAGTACCTTCAGCAGAGAGGTGTCCAAATATACCTTCATCACACACAGTGCACATCATCACACAAAGTGCACATCATCACACACAGTGCACATCATCACACACAGTGCACATCATCACACACAGTGCACATCATCACACAAAGTGCACATCATCAAACACAGTGCACATCATCACACACAGTGCACATCATCACACAAAGTGCAAATCATCACACACAGTGCACATCATCACACAGTGCACATCATCACACACAGTGCACATCATCACACAGTGCACATCATCACACACAGTGCACATCATCACACACAGTGCATGTACAAACAGGTACCATGTTGCAGGTCAAATAGTGCATTGGCTTCACCACCTAGGGTACCAAAATGAGCTGAGGTCGTCTGCTGCAGTCTTTTCCAGAAAGAGCTGAGATACACAAACTCGCACACACACACACACGCACACACGCACGCACACGCATACACCAAGTACCAAGCCTTGCACTTGCCTAAACGGAAATTGTGGCACACTCACACACACATGCACACACACAGATACACAAACACAACAGGTGTCAAGCCTTGCCCTCGCTTGTACAGAAATCGTGACACGCGCACACACACCACACGCACACACATACATACACGCACACATACAGACATACACACACACACACGTAAACACTCTGAACAAGGTTGCGCACAACCGAATCACCTTGGGAGTGAGCCGCGTGCTGAATGCTGCGAGGAGAACTTAAGTCCACATCCACAGGCCACTCGTCGTGGTTGATGCAAGTGCCCACCTGCAAAGGGGTGAGAAGATGCATTTTTGGGAGGGGATTAGGAAGGGATCAAATGTGAAAATGGACATGCATGAAAGGTTGCAGAGGTAGCTTACTCTTGCTGATAGACTTTTATCAATGCATGAGGAACAAAAGGAGGAGGAGAGACCTGCATGCACATCAGGTACTGGGAAATGCAATAATGCAATATAAATGGAATGAGCATATTTACGTGTGTGCGCGTGTATGTATAAATATATGTAGCAGGGAAATTACCATTTGTATGGTAAGTATACGGAACATATGTAAGGTTCTGGATAACCCTATGCAACTCAATTGGTGCAACTCGATTGGTGCATGCCCAAATGCGCACATCCCCTCACATAAAGGAAATAGGTTTACGCAAACAACGCATCACAATCATGCATGCCCAAAGAAATAACCCACACACTGACAACCATTTGTGTACAGACAAAGCGGTGAATACCAAGTTAAGCATGCAGACCCAGCACAAACACACATACACTCACACACACACACACATACACACAACACATACCGTCAGCCTCCCCGCCCGCAGTGTCACGTCTGGAGAGTCTGCAAGGTGCTCCGTGCTGTTGCTGTGCGCAGCGTTGAGGTAGCTAAAGGGCAGGGGCGAGAAGAAGACGGATGCAAAGTCTGAGGGTTGGATGTGGGATGCCCCTTCAGGAGCTGATGGGTTAAGGAGACTCGTGGGCACAGCTTTCTCCCCTCCCCCTCTCATTACTTTTTGAGCCACGTCAGGGCCCCTGTGCAAATTATGCTGCTGCTGGTGGTGGTGGTGGTGGTGGGCAGCACAGGAGGCAGGGATGGGACGGGTGGGGGCGTGGGAGGAGGGGATGGGGGCTGGGCTGCTGGCAGGAGCAGCGTAAGGAAGCTTGAGCCCTTCCCACATTCCAGGGGATGAGGAAACTGGGGAGGCTACATCACCGAGGCTGTGCGGGCACGATGCTCGGCCATGTACCGGGGGGGCATCAGCATCGTGCCCTGAGGGTGCGCGAGGTGTGCTGCTGCTGCTGTTGCAGGAGCCACTCCTCGTCACTGCTTCGGTGCCTGCTGCTCCCTTGCTCTTGCCTGTGTTATTGCCGGCAGGTACGGACCTGAGTAAGCTGTCTGCCTGTCCCTGGGCTAGAGCAGTGGCTGCTGGGGGTATGGTGGTGGCTGGGTCCCCCATCCAGGCCCGCTCCATAGCCTCAATGACCTGTGGGTGGCGTGACGTGGCGTGTGCGTATGTGCATGTGTGTGTGTATGTGTGTATGTGTGTGTGTGTGTTTGTGTGTGTGTGTGTGTGTGTGTGTGTGTGTGTGTGTGTGTGCATGTGTATGTGTATGTGTGTGTGTTTGCGTGTGTTTTTATGCGTGTGTGTATGCGCATGCTTTATAACCTGCACGATGCGCATGCTTTATAACCTGCACAGGTGGAACCGAGGGAGAGAGAGCCCCAGCGGACCCTTCCTAGGGAAGGGCAATTGCTGGAGGGCCATCCTGGCCCAAGCAAGACACACACACTGGAAATACACAAAGGACTCACCATGTCTGTCAGTATGCCCTGGCTCTCTGAGTTGCTGCTGGAGTGAGGCCCATTGGGAGAGTCTCTGCTTGGCCCGGACGAGACTCTCTTGTGCATGTCCTTGCGATGTGTGTTCCTCCAGCCATTTGGTGAAATTCCAGACTGAGAGGCTGAGAGGACTGCTCCCGACGACATGTCTTAATTGGTGGACTGCATTGAAGCCGGCCTAGTGATGTTTTTACTACTAATATACATTATGCACTTCCCACAAAGACCATTTTGATAGGAGGCTTTTTCCACAAGTTTTAATTTCAAATTAATTTCAAATTAATCCTGAAGCACTAATAACAATGCCGCCTCCAGGTAAAATATAGTGTTCGCACCTAACTGCCCCGGTGGGCCCTCCCTCACCTCAAGTCTTTCATTTCCCAGGTCAAGACATACCTATCAATCAGCAAGTGGATGACAGCCCTCAGCAGGAAGAGAAGGGAGAGTGCCCCATTTGCACGCTCATGCGCGAGGGAGGGTGCGAGCAGCAATTCCATGTGAGTTCAAGTTTTGTCTGTTTCTAAGTCAAGGAGGAGTATGCAGTTGTGCAATTGTGTGTGGTTTGTGAGCCCATGCACGCGCATCCGCTCTTAAACGATTGACACATGCCCACAAACGTAAATCGCAGAGCTTCATGGACTGCGGAACGGATGCAGAGAAAGGGACGAGGGAATACGCGGACTGCATCAAAGCTGTGAGTGAACAGGTCTGACAGTCATTTTGTTGTTAAGTGAAATTTCCTTTGCAATTGTGCTTGTTTTTGCCTCGTTGGCCACCCCCTGCCAGTGTGGGGCCGTGCAAATTGTTTAAGGTCTTTATGATTTCGTTCACAAGTTGTGTAAAATTTGCATGGGCCTAACTTGAAGTGTTTCCTTAATTGAAATCATCCTGTGTTACGTCCACAGTGGTAGCGCAGTGGGGAAGCTCTAACCCTTGAACATAGTATAATTTCAAGTTTGAAAAGGATTCACTCGTTTAAAAGTCTTTCGGCTCCATATTTTAACGCTTGTATCTCAAGGAATGCTACCAACTCGTTTAAAAGCTACGTGCATCAACTTGCACGCGTCAAAATCCTCACTTTATCAGGGGATTTATTGTTGGTTGAGCCCGTTTTGTGCTCAGGTTCCTTTCTCCCGTACGTACATGTACTCACCACCACCCCCTCCAATTAAAATAGTACAAGATTCATTTGATTACCACCACCAGAGGAGGACAACTGAGCAAGTACTCAAGTGAAATATGTCCTTTACACATTCAAGGGGCAACTACTCACACCCTAGTTTGTTACTTTGTCAAAACCTGGCACCAAACTAATATTATTATCTACCAGAGCATGTGCTCAGAATTAGTTCCGTCGGTTGTGTACAGATCGACAAAACGCATATAAAGGGCAGCTTCATCCGTTTTTCCACTTCATTTCTTTTGCAAAGATTCCCCTATTTACTGTAAGGACCCTAAAATACCAAATATTGTTAAATCTATTGCAGTACAAAATTATTGTGAAAATTTGGTAGCAAGAAAGTGGGTTTCATGCCACAGAAAATAAAACAGAATTGTTCTTTCGAAAGATTTTTAAACAAACGTGCTTACAATCCTAGGTTTGGATCTACTAATTCAGCCGCACGTGAGCCAAAGAGCATATCAAAACATGCCCGTTCAGTTGCCCCCCTCTGCCAAAATCCCCTAATATCCCTGCAAGACCTGGAAGTTTATCTAAAAATAAGTGTTTACATAATTCATTTGATCACCTTCACCCCCCAAAAACGTTGATTGGGGCAGTGGTTTTCTTTTTGTACGGTACTTCATTAGAACGAGCCACTCCTGCGCGTTTATTTTGCGTCTCTCACAACGACAGATTGAAGCACCAGAGAGAAGTAAAAATATCGGTGCACAAAACAAGCTAGTCGACGGCTCATATTTCATGGTAATCCTGTATCAATTTCCCATCCCTGCAGTTTGAAGCTATGCGGGGGTGTATGGAAAGCAATCCTGCTGTCTTCGCTCCCTTGCTTGCGCCCCTAGGGGACGACAAAGAGGAAGGTAGTAGACCTAAGCAGCAAGAAAAGGCGACTAGCTAGTGTGTCCATGAGGTAGGAGAGCTGGCATTCTGAGGGAAGTTGATACGAGCGACGCTAGCGAATTGTTGACTTTGATTCCATACTTTGCTTTTATTGCCGTGAAACTGAACCTTAGGGTTAATATGTTGTACCTAAGATCTCTCACAACATATATACCTTAGTCACCCACCTTTTATTTCCTTTTCTTAATGCCTGCCTGATCATTTGTATGGGAGTGTGAGAGTTTTGTATGAGTGGTAGGTAGAAGGAGCAGGAGTAAGATGATATACACCACTTGTTATCGATGAATGAGCGTAGGCAGGTCCCCTTCCTTCAGCATCATAATATATTGTTTCTAGAGCATGACCTCATGCATGAGTCACTGTGATCTAGCGTTTACTGGATTTGTTGTCGTTGTATTCATGCACTAGGTTCAGGGTGGAAAGAACAAGAGAACAGTTTTGCCGAGCTTTTTGTTAATGGGATTTGAGATGCTTTCAGCCTGGCTCTTACTCACAAACTACAAAGAGTTTGAAAAGGGGGTCATCAACAGCCATGATTATTAGGCTAATCATAGACTTGGCCCAAAAAGTTTTTGGAGCTCAGCTTGCGACAAAATAAACATAAGCTGTGAGGCAGGGGGACTGGTTTTAAGGTTGACAAGAAAAAAGTCCTTCAGTCAAGAAGTGCGACTGCTATAGCTTTAAGGGAACTGGTTCCAGCCAGTGCAAAGAAGCAAAGAGAGCTGAATCAAAACTGGTCTCAGCCAGTGCTACAGCACTGAACTAGCCGAGCTGCGCCGAAGATAGTGTAAACCGTTTACAGAGCTATTGACATGTACATATGCGACGTCAGTAATCGTACCTACCATTGGCAGTGCCTATTAAAAACCAATTGCTACAGAGCTACAGAGTTACAGAGTTACAGATAAAGCCATCAGTCAAAACGTGCGACTGCTAGGCTGCGTATGTAAAACAAGTAACAAATGTGATAATTGTTGTTGTAGCACCAGACTTGCTTGTAGTGTCAAAAAAACCCTGGAAAGGGAAAAAGGCACAACGCTGTTTGAAACCTCTCAAAAATGATTAGGTGAAAGTCTCGAAGAACCCAACATGGGAGCCAGAAAAACTGAAAAGTACTTGTGAAAGTTTAAGGCGCAGCCTCCAAATAAACGAAGAGCATATCACGGCACCAAACCTACCACAACCTGCATCAGACACACACCTTATTGGTCTTCAAAAACAAGGGTTCTCAGTCAACCAAGAAAGGAATTCCTTCCAGCCCTATGACATCAAACTTTATAACATAGTCAATTTTCACATCCACTGGCAGCCCACCAACCCTCAAGCAGACATTGTAGCCACTGGGCGCTGCAAGTGCTGGATCATTGACGTTGATTTCAACATGAAGCATCAAGGAAACGACACCGTATCTCCCTCAGACGACCCTACACTCCAAGAAGTGTTCAGTGCCACAGTAGCTTGCATCTACAACGTAGATGGAAACTGCAAAGGCATACTCACCCCTGAGCGTCTCAACATTCTTCAAAGGGCTTTTGAAAAGGCAAAATACAGCAGCTCACACGACAACATCCACCCACCCCCCATGAATCTCGCATCAGACTCGTAGGCCTCATCACACGCAAAGATATTGCAACCTCCAAACATACAACAAGGCAAAAGATTAAAAACTCACTCTCACGGATGCTTCCACCCCACATCATCACCGCCCTACATTAAGAAAGAATGGCATCCCCCCTTACTATGCCCCCACGCTCCCCCAATACTGGAGTGAACACCCAAGAGATAAGGCCTTTGGGGCAAACTGCAACGTCTTCATCTCCAAGTTCACTGGTTTCTCTATTTGCCATCTCATTTACAATGCATGAGAACACCATGTATTTAGCATTTAGCAACAAGGCATGCCATTTACTCTACTGCCCACAGGCAGTACAGAGGCAGCAGTTACCTTCATGCTTCTTCCCTCTTGGAATAAAAGGATGGTCACAAATCCCTACACATCACTCCACCGCAGATTCTTACATATGCAAATTCTTGGGCTCCACACCATCAGACCAACTCCAATAATCCAATATGCAGAAGTACCCTTCTGGAACAAAATACAGACGCCCCTTCCCAAACACGCTTGGGATATGCACATCATTGCCATATGGAATAAGGAAGGCAGAAACTGCCTCAATGCTTGCAACAAAAACTGGTCAAAACAGCTTGCCAAAGAAAAACCTGAGGCAAAGTGGGAAATCAATAACATTCATAACGACCCCGCCCTACCCCTCTGCACTAGGCACTGAAGGCTCCTGCCCTTAATAAAGCAAGGAAATTGCCCAGCGGCCACCTTCATGCATCAAACCCCACAAGGCTCCTAAGATAATAATAGTGCCCTGGACCCACCTCAGAGCTCTGACGAAGCGACCCAAGCAAAACAGCAAAACCCCAAACCTGATGCGTAAAGTACAAGATTGGCGGGACTGGACCTACACTGATGGCCGCCAGCCACTAGCACAGCCACCAACCCCAGACAGCACCGACCTAAAAACCTCAACAAAACTCAGCGCGACATCCACCTCGTCGAGATCAAGTACTGTGAGGACACCAGAACTCAAAACCAGCTGAACGCCGCAAAGGAACAGCATAAAGACCTTTGCAACATTCCAAGGAACCTCTGTTACTCTTCATATCATCCTTTGGGGTGTGGGCGGCACCATCTACAGCACTCACACTCTGAAGCCTTTCAAGGAACTGGGTCTCGATTCTCAAAGAGTTAAGAAGCTTGCCTCCAAGCTCCATGTGCACTCTATGAACTTTGCTGCTAAACTTGTCCATACCAGACGTGCCCTATCCAGTACTGTTATCAACTCTCATCAGGAGCCGGTTTCAGGCCAAGCCTGCAACCCTCCTGATCCCCATTGATTTTTCCTTTCCTTTTCACGGTGGAGGAGCTTTACGGTACTCAGTACCAAAGTGGCTCCTTTTCCTTATTTAATGTGGGGAGTGGTTTTCACTGCCTGCGTATAGTATTTCTTTTCTTTTCTTCTACACTGATGGCAATTTTAAAAACCACGAAGAAGGGCAAGACACAGGATCAGGTGTATACCACCCTTGCTTAAACGTATCCCATTACGTGAAGGTACGTGAAGTTTGGTCGTCTGTTGAGTTTTTTTGCAAAGGTAGTTGTGCTTTATAACGTCGTTGATTTGCTTGCCAGCAGTGGTTCAGGCAGTTGATCATCATAGTCGCAACGATGTGGCTTGCCACAATTATTTCCTGTCCTTCATTTTTTCAGTGCACCTTCTGCCTGCTTGGTAGACAAGGCAGACGGGCCACTGGTGCTTGTAGTAAGAGTGTGTAATACAAGCCTAGGGGTGCTCAAAAGCAAATAATCAGCAGCACTTGACTGTGGTTGGAGAGGTTGAAATATGCGGTTGAAGCGGTTGAAATCAACTGCAAACTCCTGTACACAAAAACACAGTTGAAGAGCAATTGAAGCGGTTGAAATGAACCGCAGTTGAAATTTGCAGTTGAAGCGGTTGAAATCGACTGCAAATTCCAGTACACAAAAACGCAGTTGAAGTGCGGTTGAAGCGGTTGAAATCAATTGCAAATTCCTGTACACAAAATGCAGTTAAGATGTGGTTAAAGCGGTTGAAATCAGAATCGGATGAAGTCCAGGTTAAATTCTACCGCTTCAACCGCATTTCAACTGATTCCTGTTTTGTCTGACAAAGGGGGTATGGATTGGCAGCGCAATCTGCTAGGTTATTATGGACGACTCTTCTTGCATTATTGGCAGACCTAGTTTGATAAGTGTTTGTTGGTTTTGTTTGAGGCGTATTTGCTGGGTCAGAGTAACTTTAATTGCATCTGGCTTGCTAGGATTTCCGCCGCTGTTGTGCATTGAGATTGGAAGGTAAGAGCCAGGTTGGAATCATGAGATTGGAAGGTAAGAGCCAGGTTGGAATCATTCTTAACTGTGCGTGCCTCTTCTGAAGGGCGTACAATGCCTTGTTGTCCCATAGTTGCACGACTGCCTAGGTTTGCTTGCTAGCAGGCATGCACCCTGTGTTCCTTGTCGGATCGCTTTTAGGATCATTTGTTCAGCAGTGCTATGCCTGTCAATAATCGTTTTCACCTGATAATTACTATACCACACACACTCTAGTCGGCTGCCGCGCCTTTTCTCCCCAGGGCTGGGAAGTTTACTCAACCAACTGGCAGAGCACTTAGTGGTTTACTGAGCTAATTGGATACCGCAATATCAAAATCAGAAAATGCTACTTTCCCAGCCTGTTAAACACGGCTCAGCAGATGAAAAATCAACTGAAAAACCAACTAACCAAATCACACAAATCGCCACTGCCATCAATTGGCGTGACATTTTATTTATAATGGGATGGCTGCAGCCTAAAGGCATGTGGTAGGTGCAGTCTGGCTTCTGGCAGATGGGGCAGGTT
>Ga0307942_1000900_pt1:0-2500 | contig 22550 bp, 24 predicted proteins | sample OrgLakmetagen175_FD_201846 | JGI IMG/M metagenome (GOLD analysis project Ga0307942, IMG submission 201846) | Saline water microbial communities from Organic Lake, Antarctica - #175 | ecosystem: Environmental > Aquatic > Non-marine Saline and Alkaline > Saline | place: Antarctica: Organic... | reverse complement strand
GTGGTGAAAACGAACAGAGCAGCTTACAAATTAGCACTGTCATCCTGGTTGCCTTTTTGAGGGCTTATTGAAACTGCTGGGCGTTTGGAAAAAAAACCATCACAAGCGCTCCTCCCGGATTGCATGACCTGTTGCTTTTGTTTTGCTGTGAGCCTGACACATAACTTTTCTTGCTTAGGAAAACAGTAGGGGCCCGTGGCAGCTCCCAAGGTCTAGCTTGCTTTTTTGCGTCCCCAACCTTACTGCTTCAACATAGTTCGTCTAATCGCATTAACTTATTTGTCAAGGCAAGCTCATTTCCAGTAGGCAAGACAGCTGGCTTGCCGGACCTCTTTGCAGCCCCTCTATCTGGCATCCCAGTTCACTCGCAAGTTTAGTTTGGATTACAAAGACCTCCACCCTGGCATGGCTGCTCAACTATAGGTCCCAACAAAAGATCGATGGCAGCTGCACTTGTAACCCTGGAAACTTGTTCTCTGAGTTGTGTCATCCCAATTCATTCACAAGACCAAACACCGGCTTGCAGGGTATGCTGGTGAAGAAAGTGAGACTGAAGACGAAAGCACGCCATCTGCCACCATGACTACAACACTCACCATGTCCGCTACAAACCGGGAGTACGCACGTGAGTACAGACCTTCAGCATATTGATTGTACTTGCAGGCCAGGTTTCAAAATGTGCTTCACAGTAGTTATAGGTCCAGATTCTGTCAAGGCTCTCCAGGTATACAACACGCAGGGTGCAGTGTGCTTCACAGTAGTTATAGGTCCAGATTCTGTCAAGGCAAGCTCTCCAGGTATAAAACATACATCTGCCTCGCCCTACAATTCACATGTAGTTGACAAGGTCAAAGAGGTGAAAGAAGCCATTACAGCATGGATGGACGACGTGAAAGACGTCACAGTGACCGACGTGAGCATCAAGAAGGGAAGTGAAGACACAGATCTGGTAGTCGCAGTTGCTGCTGAAATTTATGGAGTTAAGGTAAGAAATCCTTGTAAGCATACAAAATGTGTGTTTATGTGAAGAACCAACAACATGCTTGCTGCTAACCCGTTTGGCGAATTACTGAAGGTGTAACAGCTAGCACTTTGTTGTTTTGATTACATATTGCAAAGGCTCCCTATTCCCTGAGAAGGAGCTTGCACAAGCGTTCTGTTCAAAAATTCCCTCTACACACCGCTCTTGCAGACTGACGACGGCGCAAAGAATGCTGTCGAAAACTACTTCAGCACGACTCCAGCATCAACCAAGGCTGTCAGTGCCACCATCAGGAACGACTTGAATTCAGAGATTGAGAACAAAACAGGGGCGAGCGATGTTGTGACAGCCATGAGTGATCCCGAAATTCAAGCTGGCAACACTATTAGTAGTGCCACCGCCCTTCGCCTGACTGGTATGGCTGTCCTGGGTGCCTTCCTATGCGGAAGCCTACTGCTCTGAGCTGTCAAGGAACAGGACAACCCACTGACTTTTTGTTTGGTTATTATATATGAGTGAGTGAAATTACTTTTGTTAAATTTGTCCAAGGAAAATCGTTACAGAAGTCTTATACAGAGAAGAAAACCTACTGTCTGCTTTGATCATCCGGCCCTTGGATTAATTTGGTTGTTGGTGCAAAAATGCCTTTGATCCTGGTCCTAGTCAGTGTGCGAATTGGTATCACTGCATGTATGTGTAAAATGTGGCATTGACGTCTATAAATTTAACATTTTGTAGGTAGGCTTGGATCGAAAAGAAGGCTTACAGCCTGGCTTGGCTGGTAATAGTTTAGTTAAGTTGGCTTACAAAGGCATTCAGCCTGGGATGGCTGCTCAACTTAGGGGTTTAGAAACTAAACTGTAACAAATTTGAAAATAGCAGAGTATGAGCTAACAAGGAAAGTGGCAAAACGAAAAGCAGCTGCGTACAAATGAGACGTTTGATATTAAGTAGCAAGGCAAAACCTATGGCTGCTAAACTTGTAAGGATCCCCTCATCTTGAATATGATCCCTGTTATCACACACGTTGCAAAGACGATATTTAGATTTATAGATACATGGGGGGACCTTCAGCCAAACTGTTTAGCTGATCGGCCTGTGACTGGTCCTCGCCAGTTGCAAAGACAAGAGATCCTGTCTGGCCTCCTCCTAACATATAAACCAGTTTTCGACCACTTCAGACCGTAATTTTGTGTCATAAAACGAGCTACGTTCCTAATGACTTTATTCATTATTAGAGCTGCTTTCATATACTCTGGCAAGTCAAAAAGGGCGAGAATGTCAGTAACCTCTAATAATAGTAATACCGCAAACCAGCTTGAGGGCCACTAGGTTTCTGAGATATTAAAGAAAAGGAAAGAAAAGACTCCGCTGGTAGTGATGACACAGCCATTTTTTTTTTTGGTGGGGGTTGTTACACGGTCCTCAGCAAGGGCCTGACAGAATGAAGGAAAAAACCTATAAGACTGGGAAAAGGAAAACTCCTGCCTAAACAGAAAAACCCTCCTTGAAAAACCA
>Ga0307942_1000894_pt1 | contig 22567 bp, 25 predicted proteins | sample OrgLakmetagen175_FD_201846 | JGI IMG/M metagenome (GOLD analysis project Ga0307942, IMG submission 201846) | Saline water microbial communities from Organic Lake, Antarctica - #175 | ecosystem: Environmental > Aquatic > Non-marine Saline and Alkaline > Saline | place: Antarctica: Organic Lake... | reverse complement strand
TTATTGGTAACCCCTATTGCTACTCATTGCTGCTACTCATTATTGCTACTCATTGCAAAAAAGGGGGGGGGTGATTACATGGGCATGCCTGTACTACCGGCGTACAGGGTTGTGAGGAAGGGATTGGTCGCGCAGGTTTCCATGTTAATACGAGTGCACCTTTGCGTAGTCCCTGCCTATCAGGGCTGTTCGATGATTCATCGGTGTTGGCTGGTGTGGTTCAGACAGGATCTGTCAGCCAAGAGCTGTCCCCTTTTTTTCTGGAGTTTCCTGGAAGGGTTTTGGCTAGGCTGACTCACTGTTAGGCTTTTCGCCTCTGGTCTTGGCATATTTCTTTAATGCAGGTGTACTAAAATTGATCACGCACGTGCTAACGTGCACACATGCACACACATACACACATGCTAATATACAATGCACGATGCACTCACGCTCACATTACACACACGCAAGCACGCAATTACGCTTACACACACAGGCACACACACACGCACACATTCAAACGAACACGCACACAAACACACACACACACACACACACACAACACATTCAAACGAACACGCAGGCAGTGCAAGGCCAGATGCTGCAGGAAACAGCAACAGGGAAGCGGAGCAGCAAGGCATGGGCAGCAGGGGCAGCATTGCTGCTACCTGCGCGCGTATACTTCACAGCCGCGGCAGCAGCACCATCGACTCCCTAGTCGACGGCCTGGTCGCCGCCTTGCCGGACCAGCCAAGCCTCGCAGCGCGCCAGGGGTGCAGTGTATCCTCTTCAGAGCCTGTGCTGAGCACGGCAGCTGGTGGGACGGGATGTTCGTCTCATCCGGAGGCTGTGCCAAACGCGACAGCTGGTGTGTCTCGTCCTGTGCCTGCACCTCTCGATGCTTCACAAGAGGCAGCTATGCCGGTAGCAGGGATGGGGGCAGAAGCACCCCCACACCACAGCCTCGCAGAGCTGAACGTGAGTCTGCATCCAACAGAGGCACTCGCACTGATCAGCACTCCAGAGCTGCCTGCAGGAACGAACCACACAGAGGCTCACGCACCTGACGCGCCTGTCAGATCACCTGCACACATCGCAGACAGTGCTACAACAAGACCGACCAGTGCCTCCCAAACAAGACCGACCAGTGCCTTCCAAACAAGACCGACCAGTGCCTCCCAAACAAGAGAGTCTGTGGCAGAGCCAGGGGCAGTGCCACTCGCTCGGAACTCACAGCCAGCGCCAGAAGCCTCTGCCGCAGCGTGCCCTCCCACACACTCACCAGCCAGTGAACCTAGCATGGTCCGTGCCCCATCACCACAGCCGCCACATCAGCCACCACCAACACAACAGCAGCAGCAGCAGCTTTCTTTTTCACCACCACAACACCCCCCCGCACCACCACCACACCCCACTGGCACGCCCCACGACGCACCACCACAGCACCCCCAATTACCGCTGCTTCATTCGATGCAGCAGCCCCCCTCACCACCACACCCCACTGGCTCGCCCCACGACACACCACCACAGCACCCCCAAGTACCACTGCTTCATTTGATGCAGCAGCCCCCCTCACCACCACATGCCACTGACACACCCCACGACACACCACCCCAGCACCCCCAAGTGCCGCCACAATGTGATGCGGCACACGTCACAGCGCAGCAGCAGTCCCCATCACCACAACCATCAACAAGCCTCTTGCCCCAGGAAGACACATCTCCAAACTCCAACTCGCCACTTCCATTATCACCACCACCACCACCACCACCACAGCCCATTTTGCTGCCACCACCACACTCCGAACTTGACTCTCCTGAGCTGAGTGCCTCACCAGATGGTCAAGCTTACGCACCTAAGCCTGTGCCCCACCCATACTCTGCACCGCCAGGCATGATGCTCCACCCTCAAGGTGCGTGTGTGTTCTTGTGTGTGTATGTGAGTGTGTGGGTGTGTATGTGGGTGTGAGTGTGAGCATGAGTGTGTGCGTGTGTGTGCGTGTGTGTGTGTGTGTGTGTGTGTGACCGAGACTGTGAGTTATGTGTGTGCCTCTAAGAGTGCCTCTGCTTTGCATTTCGCTCGTGTATGTACGTGTGAACGGAGTTTGCACTGCTTGTGAAATTCAAATGCACACACCTAAACACACCCTCACAAACATACACACAGACACAACACAAGCACACAGATACACACATGCACATTACACTCACATTAACACACACAAACGCACACACACATACACACACACATACATACAGGGAGTGGTAGTAGTGAAGGCGTAGAGGCATCCCGCAACAGCTCCAGGCTTGCCCAGCATGTCGATTGGGGCGAGGGTGTGTGTGAGGAAGATGGCTATGCCGGAGAGGCCTCACGCTACAGTGGCAGCGCGTTTACAAGTGCTGAGGTGTGTGTGTGTGTGTGTGTTTGTGCGAACGTGTTGTTAACATTGTGCGAACACAAAGCGTACGATTGTTATCACTGTGCCAACACAAAGCGTACGAATGTTAACACTGTGCGAACACAAAGCGTACGATTGTTAACACTGTGCAAGCACAAAGCATACAATTGCTATCACTGTGTGAACATGTGAACACAAAGCATACAATATTATCGCTGTGCGAACACAAAGCGTACGATTGTTAACACTGTGCGAACACAAAGCATGCAATTGTTAACACTGTGCAAGCACAAAGCATACAATTGTTAACACTGTGTGAACATGTGAACACAAAGCATACAATATTATCACTGTGCGAACACAAAGCGTGTGATTGTTAACACTGTGCGAACACAAAGCATACGATTGCTATCACTTTGTGAACATGTGAACACAAAGAATACAATATTATCGCTGTGCGAACACAAAGCGTGTGATTGTTAACACTGTGCGAACACAAAGCATACGATTGTTATCACTGCGCCAACACAAAGCGTACGATTGTTAACACTGTGTGAACATGTGAACACAAAGCATACAATATTATCGCTGTGCAAACACAAAGCGTATGATTGTTAACACTGTGCGAACACAAAGCATCACATCCACTATTTTCTTAACCCCACGACCCTGTTCGAACTGCAGGGCTCTGTCACGACAGGCACAACAAGGATGCTGCTTGGGTCTGACGAAGAGGGTGAAATGATGTCAGTCTCAGCATATGTGAGTCTTGCTTGTGTTTGAACATGAGCAGCTTGGTATAACAATCAGCGTGTGTGCGTCGGTGTGAGGTTGGGCCTCCTTCTGTATATGGCGAAACTCGGCCTTTCAACTTACTGCCTTTGTTACCTTAATAACGATATCGCCGTACCTTAATAAGAATATTGCCATACCTTGATAACAATATTGCCATACCTTAATAACAATATTGCCATACCTTAATAACAATATTGCCATAAGTTTTCTTAAATCTGTATCCTGCGTGTTGTGGTCATTTCTTGTAACGATGTCTGTCGTTATTGATTTACTGCCAACCTTGCCCCCTTTTGTCCTTCCCCTTATGTGTCCCAATGCGTAATTCCCAATAAGGGTTGGCCAGACCTGCAAACATGCACTGTATTTGACCGTACAGTAATTACACACAAATGCATTTCTGGCCGACTTTTCCATCCGTCCTACTCAACGGGCACCTCTACTACTCAACCATTACTTATCACTGCCTTGGCTGTGCTACATCGTAGTGCCAGTCAGCCTTACTGAAGTGACACTCATTGCACCATGCTTGCTCTTGTATGATTAGATAACAACAAAGCATCTTGGTCACGTAGCCAGCATCTCAGCACTGCCACAGCTACATGTGGTAATCTGTTCCGTTTCAGCTTCCAAATAGACAACGGATTGCTCTGTGTGTGTGTGTGTGTTACACAAACAGGGCATTTCAGCCGCACAGCCTCTGTCTCAGCACTGCCTCAGCCGCTCTTCCAGCAAAGGTGCATCCTCCTTAGAGCATCCCCCCAGTGCCAATGACACCATCAGAGAAGACGGTACACGCCTGCTTGGGGGAAAGTATGAGGTGGGTCTGAGAACGCAGCACTCACTGCACAGCAAGTGTCCCGCATTGTTTTGTTATTTTATTATCATTATTGTTATTTTGGACGACGTGAATGAGGTAGGTCTGAGAACGCAGCATTTACTGCACAGCAAGAGCCCCGCATTGTTTGTTATTTTAATATCATTATTATTTTGGACGACCTGTATGAGGTAGGTCTGAGAACGCAGCGCTCGCTGCACAGCAAGTGTCCCGCATTGCTTAATTTTTGATGACGTGTATGAGGTAGGTCAGCAGCCCAGCCCAGCCCCCCAGTGCAATCCATACCTGTTGCAATATACACAATATGCAGTGCTGAGCTCTTGATGGATGCACAGTATAAGGCAACTGACTATGGATGCACAGTACAAGGCATCTGACTATGGATGCACAGTACAAGGCATCTGACTATGGATGCACAGTACAAGGCATCTGTCTATGGATGCACAGTACAAGGCATCTGTCTATGGATGCACAGTACAAGGCATCTGTCTATGGATGCACAGTACAAGGCATCTGTCTATGCACAGTACAAGGCATCTGTCTATGCACAGTACAAAGCATCTGTATATGCACAGTACAAGGCATCTGTATATGCACAGTACAAGGCATCTGTATATGCACAGTACAAGGCATCTGTCTATGCCTCGCTTACTGCAAAAGGTAGCAAAAAGGTATAGAGCTGCAATGGAGGCGTGTAGGGTTGGCCAGAGCCATACACCTATATACGGTGTATATACGGTATTTCTGGCAGGGAAATCACCAAGAATACGGTCTAGTAAAGCGTATATACACGGTTCTGGCCAACCCTACAGGCGTACATTGCTGCGTTACACAAGGAAAATATGCTTGGTGACGTCCTGCTCCATTGGTTTAAAACCGTCAGCCCTCCAAATTTACATAAAGTGCACCAAAGCAACGAGTGCAAGGTGCTGATTACAGAAGAGTCCGCACATGGTCAAACATCCAGATGCATAGTTTATGGTACCGTTGTATGTATGTCTTTACTCACCTCATTATGTCTGTACTCACCTCATCGTGTCTGTACTCACCTCATCATGTCTGTACTCACCTCATCATGTCTGTACTCACCTCATCTCAGAGTTTAGGAGCCTGCGTACATCTTGGTATCATTGTATGTATTTTCTTCCTCATTTAAAAACGCAGGAGCATGTACATACCTGTGTGTGTTACCTTACACAAAATCAAGTGCTGCTGCACCGCACATATTTCCCAGGCCATAGCGTATGCGCTGCCTGTTGTCATCTCATACAATAGGTGCTGCACGTACCTCTTATTAAGTCAAGCGCTGCTGCACCGCATACACTTTCCAGGCCATAGCGTATGCGCTGTCTTTTGTCATTTCATGCAACAGGTGCTGCACGTGGTGGGAGAGGGCGCGTACGGCCTGGTCATGAAGTGTAAGGTGCACGGCAGTGAGCCCCCTGTCTACGTGGCTGTGAAGGAATTCAAAACCACGGTCAGTATTGGATTGGATTGGATTGGATTGGATTGGAATGGAATTCAAAACCACGGTCAGTATTGTGTTGAGGTGCTGGAACACTGCTGTGTTGGTACCGAGACTGGCAAACCGTATACACGCATTGAATGTCGCATTGGATTGGATTGGATTGGATTAGATTGGAATTCAAAACCACGGTCAATATTGTGTTGAGGTGTGGAACTTTTTGGGAAGTCCAAGCTTACATTTGTTGTCGTAATGCATAGTTTTGGCTGATCCTACTCAATTGGATTGTGACCTCCAACGCACAGTGCTGTCAAAACCTTGAAACTAAAGCACGGGCATGCGGTACAGTCTGAATCACGAAATAAAAGGTGTATGATACGAAATACGAAATTTAGGTATATATTGCCGTGATCTTACAGTGTACGAGGTAGCTGTGTTTATGGCTCTCACAGGTGGACCCTGCTGTGTTTTTCCTTTATGGTCCTTTGACCTAGGACAGCTGCATACATTTTTGAATTTGCTGTGTTTCTCCTTCTTGGTGCTTTGACGTAGGGGGAGGAGGACCCATAGCTGAAATTTGCTGTGCTTCAACCCTGTGTGCTTTGATGTAGGGGGAGGAGGACCCATGACTGACTCTGCCGTGTTTCGCATTTGTGTGTCTTGACATGGGGGGAGGAGGACACTGAATTAACTTGCTGGGTTTCACCCCTATGTGCCTTGACCGGGGGGGAGGAGGACACTGTGTATATAGGCTTATATACGGTATTTTTGGCAGGGAAACCACCTAATATACGGCCATATACAGTGTATACATACGGTTCTTGCCAACCCTACCTACGTGCCTTGACGTAGGAGGAAGACCCAGACGCAGAAGATGTGAAACGCACCAGCAGGAGAGAGGTGGCGCTTCTGCGACACCTGATGCACCCGAATGTCGTGAGCTTTGTGGACGAGTTCCTTGTTCGAGATCGCCTATTCATCGTTATGGTGTGTGTGTGTGTTTGTGTGTGTGGGGGGGGAGTTGTGTGTGTGTGTGCGTGTGTGTGTGTGTGTGCATGTGCGTGTGTGCATGTGCGTGTATGTGTGTGTGTGCATGTGTGTGCATGTGCTTGTGTGTGTGCATGCGCATTTGCACAACAGTTACGTCATGCACAGGAGAAGTTCCATAGAGGAGGTACATGTGTGGGCATGCATGTGTAGGTGTAAGTGAGCGAGCGTGCATGTGTGTGTACGTGTGAGGAATTGAGGTGGGTGGGGGATGGATTTTTCCGAACGGTATGCCTCTTTATAAAACAGGATGCTCTGCCTTACCTTCTTGAGAGAGTGAGCAGTGGTCATTTCTTGAATTTATTGCTCGGGCACTGCTGGCTTAAACATATGTGTGCTTGAAAACGAGCTTGCTCTGTGAGACCTGTGAATATAGTGAGGTTTGCTGCAACCAAATCATTAGGTGCTGCTGCAACCAAATAAAGAGCATGTGCTGTGCAGTCTAACAAACATGCTAGCAGGAATGCGTGCCCTGCAATCTGCTAGAGATCTTAGAAGCGCAACCAAATAAAGAGCATGTGCTGTGCAATCTAACAAACATGGTTGCAGGAATACGTGCCCTGCAATCTGCTGGAGCTCTTAGAAGCGCAACCAAATAAAGAGCATGTGCTGTGCAATCTAACAAACATGCTTGCAGGAATACGTGCCTTGCAATCTGCTGGAGCTCTTAGAGGCACAACCAGGTAAGCTATATGGACGCATGGGCGCTAAGCTGGGCTGCAGCTGAGCTGATTTTTGGGTCAAATACTTGATACACATGACACTGATGTGTGTGTGTCTTTTGTAAGGCCCCTCCCACACAATCATTGCTCCCCCTTGTTGCTTTACATCCTTAATCACGTTTATTGAAAATCCTCGTGCAATAAGACCCACACTTTAGACACAACAAGCATAAATGTGGGGCATGCGTCAAGGCTAAAGTGTGTACGCCACTAATTGCAAAAAAAAAAACATATTACAATTTGTGTTTCACAAATGATCAGCAAAGTGTGCTCTAGTTTCAGCAAAGGGGGCGTTGAACAAGAGGCTTTACAGCTCAAAAATGTGTATACGTGTCTATTATATAATTCTCTCCCTGCAAACATGCATACTTACAAGTCAACTACAACCACCACCCTTCTCATTGGGAAAACAGGGGGCATGGACCAAGAGGCTGTGCGTCTCATCGTATACCAACTGTGCTCAGCCGTTGCGTTCATCCACTCCAAGCACATCATCTACCGTGACATCAAGCCTGAAAACCTGCTGGTAGACGAACAGGGGCGAGTCAAATTATGCGACTTTGGTTTCGCTAGGTGGGTCTATGCTGAATGCTGAGTGAGGTATATCAGAAAAGTTGGGATGTGCCAGGTCTGTTCTGCTCTTGTTTGTCTGGAAAGTCACATTTGCAGTTTATAATATGGAGCACGCAGGAGCCTGTGAGTATTACAACTGTATGACGTCACGTGTTGAATGAAATAGAAATTATGTATCTGGAATCATGACGTCGAGAGCTATCGATGGGTATATAAATGAGTCAATTCTGAGGGGTCGGTTGGTGGGTGGTCATTTGGGGAGGGCTCGGAAATTTTGGGGGGGGTCTCCAGAGTTGTCTGGGCCACTTGCAGCAAATAATAAATATAGTTTTGGAATCCTCAGCTCATGCCCAGTCGATTGGCACCCTTGTTGTGTGATTTGATTTAGGGGGGGGTCTGGGTGCTTGGTCATAGAAATGCATGGAATGCCCCCGAGTAGGCCGCGGGGACGTGTTCAGGCAAGCTACCAGCAATTATTTTTAAACATGCAGTTCACGTATTGCATTATGCATAAGTTGCATGAATGAAGTAAAAAAGTGCTTTGGCAGAGGTTTTGGCTGGATTTCTGCACTTGACAGGTGGTCAGTGCAAGAGCGTGCGCATATCAGTTTTTGACCTAAAATTCTTCAGGTATTAAATTATTTGGCAAGAGAACTGTGCAGGCAGATAGCTGCTTAAATTCTGAGCAGATTGACACCCTTTTTATTAGTGTGGGGTGTCAGGAAGGGGTGTTTGGGGGGGGAGGGCATTTTTGGCTGGAGGCCCAAAAGTTATACCTTACTGTCAGGAAGGTTTAATTTTAGGCTCCTGGAGTACGCAACATATTCTTAGCTATTTGAACTCTTTGGGTTTCAGCAACCTGTAGTATTAGAGCTCTCACGATTCTTGTTTGACGGAGCTCACCAGCTGACCTGACTGGTGTGCCAGCTAATCTGACTAACCACATTGCCACAAGGCGGTATCTTCTAAAGTCGCTTTGTTGAAGCAGATATACCAGCCAGAGATGCACAGCAAAGTCTTGAAGGATCAACAGTGACGATAAAAACTGGTCATTGAAATCAGATTGCCTAAGGCATTCTTTCATTCGTGACATTTGAGCTTCAGGTTCTACCACGGCGCACCAGACGAGCAGCTGACTGACTACGCTACCACAAGGCAGTGTCACTCAAAACCTCTGCCTTCTTTCTTTTGTGACGTTTGAGCTTCAGGTTCTACCACGGCGCACCAGACGAGCAGCTGACTGACTATGTTGCTACAAGATGGTATCGTGCTCCTGAGCTTTTAATGGGCCCCCCTTTCTTCTCTGAAGGGAATTACGTTCAAGCCGTGTACGGCCCACCGGTGGATATGTGGGCTATTGGGTGCCTCATGGTAGGCAGAATATTTTGTTTGTGTCTTGTTAAGTGTTGAGCAGGTACGGCTGTGCCTCTGCTCATAAGCAATCCGATGGCATTTAGTAATGTAGGCATGTGGGCTATTGGGTGCCTCATGGTAGGCAGAGTCTTTCTGTTTGTGTCTTGTTGAGAGGTGAGCAGGTACGGCTGTGACTTTTTTTTCATGAATCATTCATTAGCATTGAGCAGTCTGGACATGTGGGCAATCACATGCCTCGTGGCAAAAGCAGCTGTACCAGCATGATGCATGTGTAAGTGTGTAATTGCAAGTGCGTAAGTGTGTATTTGTGTATTTGTAAGTGTACAAGTGTAAGTGTACCAGCATGACACATGTTTAAGTGTGTAGTTGCAAGTGCGTAAGTGTGTATTTGTAAGTGTACAAGTACAATTGCAAGTGTACCAGCATGATACATGTGTACAAGTGTAATTGCAAGTGTTTAAGTGTAAGTGTGTAATTGTAAGTGTGTAAGTGTGTAATTGCTCAAGTAAAACTCATTTGTTCATTTTTATACAACCTGCTTACGTTTTGCACATACCTCAATTTCGATGCTCATTCACACACACACACACACACACACACACACACACACACACACACACACACACACACACACACACACACACACACAAATACACACACACAAACACACACACACACACACAACACCCAAACACCCAAACACCTTTTCCAAAAAGGGTGAGCTGATGGATGGGGAGCCCCTTTTTGCGGGTGACTCGGACCTGGACCAACTATACCGCATTCAAACCACGCTGGGCCCAATGTCGCGCGAGCAGCAACTGTTGTTTGCTAGTAACCCTCACAACACGGGCGTGTCTTTTAACATCACAGAGCCAGAGCGGTTGTCCAGGAGGTGTGTGTGTATGTGTGTGTGTATGTGTGTGTATGTGTGTGTGTATTTGTGTATGTACATGCAACAAAAATGGATTACCCACCACGGCTTAGGTTCTCCAATCTGACACCATCTACAATGCAACATGACAAGCCCGTGTGTAAATAGAGGGAGCAGCAAGTCTGTTGTATGATTTACTTATTTACACTCAAGCGTTGTCAAGCTAGCCTACCTATATATATGTTAAATGTTGAATCCCACTGCGCCCTGCTCCTTCCTGCATGTCATTGCAGCATGCAACAGCGTCTGAGCTCAAAGCATACAAAACCCCGCTGCACTCCTCTTTGCTTGACATAATAGAAGGGCCGGCAAGTACATTACATAACACATCGTGTATGACTAAATGGAGATTTCCCTGTCGTACGTTTAGCAACACGCCGCAACTGCATTGCACGTGCTGTCCTGGACAATCCTACGTGAAATACATGTGGTAATATATCACCTAATTCCTTGCCAATTTTTAACCGGTTACCATAGCAAGAAACGGAAAACTGCGCAGTGGCAATCGCTCCCCACAGATTTGAATTAAGTAAGGTAATCTCATGGCACATCCTAGTTTTTGCTTGGCGTATCAGGTTAGCCAACTGCATGACTGACTTGGATTAAGATTAGAGCAATCTGAGTTCATGGCACATCCTCCTTAATGCATGGCGTGACAGGTATGCCAAATGCATGACTGAAGTAGATTAACCGGTTACCACAGCAAGCAACGGAAAGCTGCACAGTAGCAATCGCTCCCCACAGATTTGAATTAAGTAAGGTAATCTCATGGCACATCCTCATTTTTGGCATGGCGTATCAGATATGTCAACTGCTTGACTGAAGTAGATTAAGAGCAATCTGAGTTCATGGCACATCCTCCTTAATGCATGGCGTGACAGGTATGCCAAATGCATGACTGAAGTGGAACTGGACTTCATTGGCAGGCTGCTGCACACTGACCCAGCGGCCCGCATGACCGGGGAGCAGTGCTTGCGCCATCCGTACTTGCTGGGTGAGTGCAGGCCAGTGTTTGTTTAGGTGTGGGTAAGCGCAGGCCGTGTGCGTAGGTGTGGGTGAGTGCAGACAATGTGCTGGTTGAGTGGGCTGTGTGTGTGCGTGTGTGCTGTGTGAGTGAGTGACAACCCAAACTTGTTGGGTACCTGCAGGTCGTGCGTATAGGTGAGAGTAGATGCAAGCCAGACATGGGTGTCAATGAGGGCAGGCCATGTGGCGGGCAATGGTGCTGGGTGGGTGACCATATGAACTTGTTGGGTAACCACAGGTCGTGCGTATAGGTGACAGTAGATGCAAGCCAGACGTGGGTGTCAATGAGAGCAGGCCGTATGGTGGGCAATGGTGCTGGGTGGGTGACCATCCAAACCTATTGGGTAAATGCATATCATGCGTACAGTTGTGGGTCAATGCAGCCTAGTGTCAGTTATTGTCTATACAGCCGTGCGGCTGAAGGTGAGTGGAGATAGGGGTTGCTGGGCGCTTGACACATTTGTAGGGTTGTCCAGAATCGTATATATACACCGTATATGACCGTACATTTGGTGATTTCCCTGCCAAAAATACCGTTTGTAAACCGTATATATATATATATATATGGTTCTGGCCAACCCTACACATTTGGATTTTTGCAGACGTCCATCCGTCAAAACTTAGACGCTGCTCATGATATAAACACGTCCTGAGTGGGTGGATAAGTAAAGGGTGAGCGGGTACGCCACACATGCTGTGAAGTATTGCCACATAAAACCTGGTTGGTTGTAATCTAAAGGCTGATAAAAGTTGCGTCATAGCTTCAGCCTCTATACATGAGCACCTGTTATACATGAGCACCTGGTAAATCTATCACAGCTGCTTTGCACCCACACGTACAAAGATTGTGTAATTTTAAATGAGTGCACCGGCAGCTGTAGCTGATGATCAGATCTAATGCTCTTCAGCACACTATATCATTATATCTGATGTGCCTCCTAAGCAACTGGCACTCTGTCTGAACGATATGACACTCAATCCCATTTAAACTCCGTCGCAAAATCCCATGCTAAATTTGTCACACAATCCCTTGTGCCTTCTGTGGAAGGTCTGTTTGAGTCTGACCAGACACGCACAAAAGGGGGAGGCAGCTCTAAACCCGGGACGCCTGAGAATGTCCAAGGTAGCCAGAGCAGCGAGAACAGCGACGGAAGTGCGACAGGAAGCAGTGAGAGTGGGAGCTGCAGCAGTGATGGAGCATAACACGCACCATGCTCCTTGGCTTACTGTCCTCAGTCTAGAAGTTCAGCAGGAAGCAGTGACAGTGGGAGCTGCTGCTGTGGTGATGTGTGATAAAAAAGGAAATGCTGCGCTGATTAGGACCAGCATGCCTCACGGCAAGATGTCAAGATCTTGGCTAGCGTTCACACTAGTCAGAGTCCCCCTAATGTTTGCTAAGGAGAGGTAAGTTGCAACCAATGGAAATTGATGATGCGGTGTTGGAAGGGTGCACCTGCTTGGTAAAGGGGGGGGCGTTCAGAACCTGGTGCCTCCCATAAGCGGTTGATGTCTTCTATCTACATTTGGTCATAATACGGAATAGCTTTCCTGGTAGCTAAAAAGGTCACAAAGTAGGTATGGGGGGCAATTGATGCAATATCTGAAGAGGAGGAAGAGGCGTTGGTATAATATATTCGGACGAACAGTTCCAGTTTTCTGTGATCTTTTCAATGAGTCTTTTTAGGAGAACGGCAATGGAGTTCGTTCTGGACCTGCTGCAGCAGCATTCTGTTTTGGGGCTGCTCTTTTAGGTATTTTTTTGTATAACTTAGGTGTTTGTCACTGGCTTTAATCACTTAGTCGCTTTCAGCTACCATAATCTTAGAATTGTGAGGTACTTTTCCCGCCAAATTAACAGAATAAGGATATCAAGGCGACTGCGGAACTCTGAAGTGAAGCTGACACACTGGCAGTTGCCGATTAAAAAAGAATTTGCAGCTAGTGGTCTAGAGAGTGGCGCAGCCAACTGATGATCTGATCTAAGGCTTACATTGGATCAAATGCTCAGTTCAATGTGTACAAAGTGTACAAAAAAAGGCATTCGGTCAATGGTTACAATGGGAGGTGACCTTCAGCCAAGTTGTTTGGCTGATCGGCTGCTGACTGGTCTTGGCCAGCCACAAATAAATCCATAAGCTCGGAAAGAAAAAGAAAAAGTCTATGTTCTGTTGAGAAAGTTAAGTTTGGATTACAAAGGCCTCCAGCTGGCATGGCTGCTCAACCTATAGGTCCCAACATATAAATCAATCAAAAAGATCGACAGCTGCACTAATGAATTGTCTAGTCCAACAATTAGAGCAAGCACCAGAATTCCCAAGGGAAATATCTGCTTTCATAACATCGCGTTAAGTATTGCTGTCCAGGGTTCTACATACATACATACTTATATTTGTTCAGTCTCGACGAGGTGAATGTCACGCCGGGGTTTGTTGAGGTCTTTAGGTCGGTGCTGTCCAGGGTTGGTGGCTGTACTGGTGGCTGGCGGTGCTGCTGGGATGCTCCCAGTCTCCCTCAATTGCCCCCTGCCACTTCGAAGAAACCACCCCCCTACATTAGTTTGTTGTTTCTGTGTTTTGCAGCGATGGGAGTGACCAGCACAAAATCTGGGCGGCTGGAATTAAAACTGTCTTTTTCTGGGAAGCAGGGTGGGAAGAGCCATTTGGGAACTATTCTACTTTCAGCTGTTTCGGGAATCTGGAGATTTTGCATGGTCATCGCTCCGTTCGTTGCTGCTTATATCTATGGAGACAACGCATGATTATAAGGAGCCTGTTTTGCTGATAGCCTTAAAGACCATGCTCCATGCTAAGTTGTGTCTTTTGGTGACCATGTACCTTATTTGTGTGTCCAAACAACCTCGACGAGTTTGCCAATGCCACCAATTGGATGTGACATTTCTCTCATTGGCTGCGCAGGAAAAGAAGAAGACAGAAGAGAAAAAAGAAAAACTGTATGGCCTCAGAACCAGCTGGACGCCGCAAAGGAAATGCACAAAGATCTCTGCAACATTCTCCAAGGAGCCTTTGTTACTCTCCGCATCATCCTTTTGGATGTGGGTGGCACAATCTACAACACTCGCACTCTGAAGCCTTTCAAGGAACTGGGTCTTGATTCTCAAAGAGTTAAAAAGCTTGCCTCCAAGCTCCATGTGCACTCTGTGAACTTTGCTGCTAAACTTGTCCATACCAGACGTGCCCTTTCCAGTACTGTTATCAACTCTCATCAGGAGCCGGTTTCAGGCCAAGCCTACAACCCCATTAATTTATCCTTTCCTTTTCGCGGTGGAGGAGCTTTACGGTACTCGGTAACAAAGTGGCTCCTTTTCCTTAATTGATGTGGGGAGTGGTTTTCACTGCCTGCGAAGTTTTTCTTTTCTTTTGTATGGGCAATGAAACATCAATCCCTACATTATATAAACAATTGCACAACTTGGGTGCCAGGTACAGAGTTTACAGATAAAGCCATCAGTCAAAAAATGCGACTGCTAGGCTTAGGTGCCGGGTACCATAGTACTCCCCCGCTAGAGAGAGAGAGAGAGAGAGAGAGAGAGAGAGAGAGAGAGAGAGAGAGAGAGAGAGAGAGAGAGAGAGATCAGCGGGGACCACTAGGGTTAGAGGCTTGGCCAGTAGCAAAAAAAATATAACACGAATCAAGCATTGAAACACCACTCCCCACATTAGATAAGAAAAAGCCACTTTGGTATCGGATACCGTAAAACTCCACCACCGATAGGAAAGAGAAAAGATTGATGGGGATCAGGAGGGTTTGACCTGGAACCCTTTCCTGATGAGAGTTGATAATAGTGCTGGAATGGGCACGTCTGGTATGGACAAGTTTGGCAGCGTAATTGCTAGAATGAACATGAAGCTTGGAAGCAAGTTTCTTACTGTTTGAGAATCAAGACCCAGCTCCTTAAAGACAAGATTGGCAGAGTAATTGATAGAATGAACATGAAGCTTGGAAGCAAGTTTCTCACTGTTTGAGAATCAAGACCCAGCTCCTTCAAGTTAAAAGCCTCCAGCGTGTGATTGTTATAGATGGTGCCACCCACTGGTGGCACTCCCAAAAGGATGGGACTAGTAGCACTCCCAAAAGAATGGTGTGGAGACGAGTAACGGAAGCTCCTTGAAGGGTGGAGCAGAGGCCTTTTTGCTGTTCCTGCGCAGCGCTCAGCTGATTCTGCGGTCAAGTGTCCTTACAGTACTTGAGCTTGATGAGGTGATGTCACGTTGAAGAATGCTAAGATCTTTGGGTCGATGCTGTCTGGGGAAGGTGGATCTGCTAATGGCTGGCGGTGCCAGTGAGGTGCTCTTCGTCTCCCTCAGATGCCCCCTGCCACTCCTAAGAAACCACCCCCCTTATTTGCTAATCTATTGCTTCTTTGTTTTCGCGGAGATGGGAGTAACCAGTACAGTACCCGGACGGCTGGAGGTAAACTAAAAGCCGGCCCTTAATGAGAGGATGGAAACAGTTTTGGTGAATGGTGCGTGCACGTCTCTTTCATGGCGAACAAACTTATTAGGTGATAGTGGGCGCATTGGCGTATATAAGTTGAATCTTAGCTTTTTTTTCTGGATCAGACACTGCTCAGGATGAGGAGCACATTTTGATGGACTGTCCGCATGAACATCTTGTCCGCCTTCGCATACAGCACCGCCAGCTTGTCTTCCCACCTCAATACAAAGATAGCTCAACTCGTTTGTGGACCTTTTTGAACCAGCCAGATGTCCAGTGTTGCCTCTTTTGTGGCTGAGTGCCTAGCCCTTTTCCCTAGATTTCTTCTAGTACCTTTTTTCGGCTTGGTTTCAGGCTTTTCCAAAGCTTCTGCTCAGATGGCTGAATCAGTTGACCTGAGTAAGGAACAAGCTAGTACCGAGAAGGAGTGGATATGTGCGTTTGCTTGCATCATGACGATAATAAGCAAGAAGAAAGAAAAATAAGGTAATTAGGCCGGGTGAGCCCCAATTGCTTGTTGCCGCCTCCTCCTGTCAAACATCATACATCATCCTCATTAGTATGATCATGGTCTAGGAACATCCTGTGGATACACCGTGTATGTGACATTGCAGTTTCATCGTGCATTTACACATACAAGGGTTGTGCGTTGACAAGGCCAAAAATCAGTTGACTTGGATGATGCACAGCTGAAACAACCACAAATCAACCACCCAGTTGAATCCAGCTGGGATCAACTGGTCAGATGGCTGAATCAATTAGCTGGTTGATCACACTGTTGAAACAACTGCATTTCAACCATTTAGTTGATTCAACCATTTTCCTAGTTGATCCTGGTTGAATCAGCTAGAATGGTTGTTTCAGTCAGCAATCAACCAGGCCTGGTTAAAACGATGCGGTTTAAATAACAGCCCACTCTTTTCCAACGTGCCTCCCAGAGGCATATATAGCAATGTAAACTTATCTAGATTTATCCTTTTCTTTCTGAGCTCAAGGATTCATTTGTGGCTAGCCGAGACCAGTCAGCAGCCGATCAGCCAAGCAACTTGGCTGAAGGTCTCCCCCCATTGTAACCATTGCCATAATCCCTCCGCACTCAACTTCGTGCAAGGTGTGCAGGTTTGCAGGGAACAACATTTAGCAACTCACTAGCAACATGAAATGTTTTGATACTGTAACTGCAATTTTGTTGCAAACAAAAAAACACGACTTACATCTACTAGCCGTGACATAGTTTTTAGCTAATGCAGTCTGAAGCTCACAATCCAATTGCAGGTCATCCATCTTGCACACAAACACATGAGTGTGCACTTGGACGCATAATAATAATGCACCGTGCTCAAGCAAAAGCGCTTTGATGTCAGCCGGTAAGCTCCCCAAAATGCACAGCCCTGCTAGACTTGGCTGCAAGGAGGAGCTATAAATATGTTCCAACTGTCAGGAGCGCCAAAGTATTTCCAACTTTGACAATTCCAGCTCCTCTTGGAACCCTGACACAGGGAAAGTGTCGAATCTAAGAAGCAAGTAAACCTACAGCTTGGCAGGCACGAAAGGGATCCCTTTTGCGATGAGTGGGACACTGTAGTTAATTGATTGTGCCGGGTTCACAGGGGCCACATGTTTGACAGTTTTAACCTCCTGTGGACGGCGTGATCTTTGCGAAATAAAAATTCCAAAAGTGCGTTGCGTCTGGAGTTGTTGAAGCGTCTTTTGCAATACTTGGGGTGGGCTCTGCATTCCCTCTGCAGCTGCTCACTGTCATGCCCAATCGTTGGCAGCGACGAATCGTGTGACGGAGCAGTTAAATTGGAAGACAGTTGAGAGTTTCTTTATGTCTTGTTCAATAAGCTGGATGGTCAGTCTTATTGATAACCTTTATCTTCTGGATTTGATAGTTTTGGTAATCAATTGACAACATGTGAACTCTAAGAGGTACCATTAGAGGGGATCCTCAAGAGACCCTGTGCCGTGCAAGGACTCTGATTCTATTTGTTCGTTGGTTTATATTATCAAGGTGTAACAACAATGAGGCCGAGATGTCTATCTGAGTCATGGGTCCCAGCTCCGGGAAGGAGCAGCAGTGTGGCGGCGACCCAAAGCTGAGTAGACACAGAGTAGTAGACACACATACATGTGTGCAGAGAGCGCACAAGGGCATGAGCCAGAGAACTGGTAGAAGCATTAGGGACCAGCGATGTAAAGAACTCACTCCTCTGCTGAATGGTTTTTCCACCTTGGAGGCCTTTCTTGGTCCGAAGGCGCAACAATAATCAGTAGATGTGCTGAGTCTTATACTTTGCAGTGACCGTAATTTGATCTGACATCACGCACATGAGTGTCTTCCCCTCTCATAACAGCATTCAGCAGCAGCTGCTTCTTCTGTTGGCATAAGTCATCAAACCCGGCTGCCCTTTCTGTCTGGGCTGGGGGTTTGCGCAATTGAGTACCAGAACTTGTCATGCTGGTCTGCACAACTGCATCAAAGAGCCATGATTTAAAGCATGGTGTCCACGTCTGCTCCACATCTTCATTTCTCACGGCCCTGTACAGCCTTTGCTTGGCAGGGGTATCCTGCTCCAGGTACTCAACATAATTACTTACTTTTGTATTGAGGTTTACCTTGTTCTCATAGGTTGAGCAGCTATTCCAGGTCGAATGCCTTTGTAATCCAAACTACTATCCAATATAATCAGCAGCTCTGTCTGGCTTCCATCTCAGAAATTGCCCTTCTGGTTCATACATGGGGTCGAGTTGCAAGCGTTTATCAACCTCCGGCATGTGATTGTCAGTGGCAAAGGTAATCGACTGAAATCAGTGGTCTAGCCAGTGGTGCTTTATATAGGGCCTTGGATAACCAGAACATGATCTGGCCTGCTTTTCTAATAGTTGTCACACCCCACAAATGTCGGTTGAGCAATGTCACCAGGGGACCTGCCCGTTGTTAGTACACTGTCCATTGTCCATGTCAAATGCAATGTCAATTAAGAGGCGCCCAGCTCCATTTGTCTGTGTACACTGTGTAACACGTTTTCAACCAGTTGAGGATAGGCAGCCAGGATGTCAAAGTTGTTGTTGTTGGTGTATTTCATGAGTCAAGGGGAGATAGCAAACTCCTAACTACGAGAAAAGTGAGTGCCCGTAATTTCATCCATTGTGCCAATGAGTGCATTTAAATCTCCACAGGCTATAAGATAGCCTTAGGGTGTGTCAGAGCTTGTTGTATCTCGTCCCCAAAGCGTGCATACAAGTTCTCTATCTCCGTTCTGTCTCCTTATCTTTCAGGCGGAATGTATACGGAGCACAATGTTACATCTCTTTCTACTCCAAAAACCTTTTTGTTACACTCAGCCCACACAGTCTGCGTTTCTTTAGAAATTCCGGCAAACGTGATGGAATCAGCAATGTTGGAGGCTACCAAGAGTGCCACTCCGTACCCCTTGCGACCATTATTCTCATCAGGAACATTTGTCTTGCCAATCAAAACATGGTGGGGCAGGAACTGGAGTACTCTGTCTAAACCGTTTGTTCTGGTTTCAGGCAGATAATCAAATGATGCCTGCAAATAATGTTTTTGTGCAGCTCCTCCGACTTCATTGAATCTTCAGCATTTGGGAGGCCATAACAGTTCACGCTCAGAATCTCCAATCCTGACTGAAGGCAATGTACTCAGCGGTGTGTGCCCCCACTGCACCTTTGACAAACTTTCTGCCGTGTGTTTCTGGTGTTATATAGTAGGACTGCGGGGTCTACCTGCCCTTGTACCCGTAAAAGCTCAGCACAGATTTGGCAAACGCATATGCACGTACGTACATTGAGCAACAACTCTTGCCTCTCTCCTCCCCCAAAGCTATGGTACCTACCAAACCACCGTGACGCCCTTCAAGCACACATGCATTTTCTCCATAAACTGGGAAATGCCAAAACTGAAGCGAACTACCATGCCTACTACCAGACCCTCATAACGGATGGCACTGCCAATGGAGCCACTATCAATGGTAACCTAACATCATCCGATGTCCCCTTTAAGACTACATGTATCATTATGAGATACAGAACAGGCACCCTATATAGTCAAAAACATGCGGTATTGTTCAAACTCTCAACAAGTCAAACTTGCCCCCTCTCCCATAAGTAGACAGTGCCCTGCACATCCTTTCTGCTGGGTGCCAACACACGCGAATAAGGAACATGATCGCTGAAAGACAAGTTAGCATACCGCATGATCTTTAAGGCTATCAGCAAAACAGGCTCCTTAGGATCACGCGTTGTCTCCATAGATATAGGCAGCAACGAACGGATGACCATGCAAAACCTCCAGATTCTTAAAACAGCTAATAATAGAATAGTTCCCAAATGGCTCTTCCCATCCCGCTTCTCAGATAAAGACAGATTTATCTCCAACCGCCCAGACTTTGTGCTGGTTACTCCCATCACTGCAAAAACACAAAAGCAACAAACTAAAGTAGGGGGGTAGTGGGTTCTTCGGAGTGGCAGGGGGCAATTGAGGGAGACTGGGAGCATATCAGCAGCACCGCCAGCCACCAGTGGATGAGCCACCAACCCCGGACAGCACCGACCTAAAGACCTCAACAAGACTCGGCGTGACACCCACCTTGTCGAGATCAAGTATTGTGAGGACACCAGACCTCAGAAACAGCTGAACGCCGCAAAGAAGCAGCACAAAGACCTCTCAACATTCTCCAAGGAGCCTCCGTTATTCTCCACATCATCCTTTTGGGTGTGGGTGGCACCATGCATCTACAACACTCACACTCTGAAGCCTTTCAAGGATCTGGGTCTCAACTCTCAAAGAGTTAAGAAGCTCGCCTCTAAGTTCCATGTGCACTCTGTGAACTTCGCTGCTAAACTTGTCCATACCAGACGTGCCCTTTCCAGTGCTGTTATCAACTCTCATCAGGAGCCGGTTTCAGGCCAAACCTGCAACCCTCCTTATCCCCATTGATTTTTCCTTTCCTTTTCGCGGTGGAGGAGCTTTACGGTACTCGGTACCAAAGTGGCTCCTTTTCCTTATTAATTGTGGGAGTGGCTTTCACTGCCTGCGTAGTTTTTCTTTCCTTTTTCTTTTCAACAACTCAAATCACAAAACCTCTGAAAGTGCAAAAAACGTCTTTGTTTGAAATGGTTTGTCACAAATGTGTGCGCAACCTTCTTTTACAGCCAGCCCTTGCTTCTATGCTACAGCTCGTTGCGTCCTCCTTCCCACTCGCTCAACTGCCGCTTTATTGACCAGCACTAGCAGCTGCACATCCTCCACCTCAACCAGGCTCAGGTGGCTCAAAGGAGCGCTCTCAAACCGTGGCACCTGCGAGTTAACACAAAAAATGTTAAGATCTGAGAATAAGCACCAGTAGCAACCAAACAGAAGTGGCTCTGATAAAGGAGCACTCTCACACCGTGGCACTTGAGAGTGCGCGCATTGAGATGTTACGATCTGAAAATAAGCACTAGTAGCAACCGAATGGAAGTGGCTCTGATAAAGGAGCGGTCTCACAACGTGGCACTTGAGAGTGCGCGCATTGAGATGTTGAGATCTGAAAATAAGCACTAGTAGCAACCGAATGGAAGTGGCCCTGATTAAGGAGCGCTCTCACACCGTGGCACTTGAGAGTGCGCGCATTGAGATGTTACGATCTAAAAATAAGCACTAGTAGCAACCAAACAGAAGTGGCCCTGATAAAGGAGCGCTCTCACACCGTGGCACTAGAGAGTGCGCGCATTGAGATGTTAAGGTCTGAAAATAAGCACTAGTAGCAACCAAACGGAAGTGGGGCTGAAAAAAGAGTGCTCTCACACTGCGGCACCTAAGACTCACACAACATCCTTTCCTATTCCTTGCCAACAGTGTTTATCTGCTTTTTTGTGTGTGCACACAACGTAATGTCTGACCAAAGACAAGCACTTAGCAACCAGCAGAGGCGGCTCAAAAAAATGCTTGCTTCCAGGCTGCGGTGCTGAAAAGCGCACAGCTATCAGCGATCCATCAAGCACCAGATCTGGCACTTTGCAACACGGCAGAGGGGGCTCGAAGGGTCAATTGAAAAAGGCAGCACTTCAGAAGCATCTACAGCAGTCACGTCTCGGACTGATTGATGTCGTAATGTGCAGATGTTAATAACCTGCAGCATCCACACCACTGTGCACCTGCTTTCCATCAACCGCAAGCACGCGCTGCCCAGCATTGGTCAGTCGAAAAACGCCACTGGCGTCCAAGGTCACGTAGGCTTGATGGCGGCTTATCTTGGTGGCAGAGCCCTCACAACTGAGATCCACATCCACTTCACCCTTGGCCTCTGAAAAGGCACATGCAAGAGGAATCACAGCAATGGAATTCGGCCAGCGTCCATTAAAAAATGAGATGCAGGGCTGAGTTTTGCATGGTCCATTGGATGCAAGGAGCTTCGACTGAAAAACAGGTTTGGGCCAAACCGCCATGATATTATATCACTCACAACATACAACTAGGCACTTTAAGGGTTCCTCGCCTAAATCATACACAGCATATGCTTTTGGCCAACCCTTAGAAATCCACTTCTACTTTCCTTGGTTATCGTCGGAGATAAATCACACAATGCATTGCAACAGTAGGATGGAGCACACCACAAAAATAGAATACGTCGCAGCTAGTGAAAGTCACTCCCTACATTGTAACCTGGATGTTTTAACGAGTGCCTTTCGAGCTTAAACAAGTCAATGGGGGTCAGGAGGGCTGCAGACTTGATATGGTGAGACTTATAGTAGATCGTCTAGGTCAAGGCACGCATACACACATATACAAGTCGTCCAAATTGCATGAGCGTGAATCCAAGCTCACATCATAAGCTTCAAAAGACTATCAGGCCCACACCCACATCCTCTCCCACACCCTACACCCACGCACACACCCACACCCACACCCACACCCACACCCACACCCACACCCACACCCCCACCCACACCCTCTCTC
>Ga0307942_1000893_pt1 | contig 22570 bp, 27 predicted proteins | sample OrgLakmetagen175_FD_201846 | JGI IMG/M metagenome (GOLD analysis project Ga0307942, IMG submission 201846) | Saline water microbial communities from Organic Lake, Antarctica - #175 | ecosystem: Environmental > Aquatic > Non-marine Saline and Alkaline > Saline | place: Antarctica: Organic Lake... | reverse complement strand
GTGGGGGTGCGGGTGCGGGTGTGGAAGTGGGTGGGGGTGGGGGTGGGGGTGGGGGTGGGGGTGTGGGTGTGGGTGCAGGTGCAGGTGCGGGTGTGGGTGTATGCAAAGCAGGGTGTGTACATCACAAACATTTGTGTGGAGCAAACTAGTTTGTAGTTGTACGTGAACTGCAGTCATAATAATATTGGGGCCTCAAAAGAGCGTTTGGTTAGGGTTGGTGTTGCCACTACAACTGATGAACATAAATGCTCATATTTAGGGTTGGCCAGAACCGTATATATACGCCGTATATGGCCGTATATTTGGTGGTTTTCCTGCCAAAAATACCGTATATATACCGTATATATATGGTTCTGGCCAACTCTACTCATATTGATTGCTTGTGTTGATGTACTACTGTGTGTGTTGATGTCCCTGTCCGTGCAGCTGATGACCAGCCACAAGGAGTCTCTGAAGACACGCTGCTGCCGCTCCAACCAGAGATCCTCAAATTGGTTGCTTGTGTCAATGTCCCTGTCCATGCAGCTGATGAACAGCCACAAGGAGTCCTTGAAGACACTGAGGGCGGAGCACAAGGCAGAGATGAAGGCACAAGCAAAGGTGCGTCGGCCGCCGCACACATAGGAGGTCTTGAGTTTGGGGGCGGGGTGGAAGTGGGGATGGGGCTGGAGTTTGTGTGTATGTGTGTGTGTGTGTTTGTGTGTGTGTGTGTGTGTGTGTGTGTGGTTAGATATTCCACTCAAGCAATAGGGGGTTGTTTCCGACCTCTGTCAGGTTTAGCCTGAAACCCCCATGCATTGTTAGCCTGTATAGGTGTGTGTGTGTGTGTCTGTGTGTGTGTGTGTGAAGGGAGGAGGGGTAAAGGGCTTTGGTGAATGTGGAGGTTTGCTTGTGTATGCACGCTCTGCTTGTGTGCATGCACGCTCTGCTTGTGTGCATGCACGCTCTGCTTGCGTGCATGCACGCTCTGCTTGTGTGCATGCACGCTCTGCTTGTGTGCATGCACACTCTGCTTGTGTGCATGCACGCTCTGCTTGTGAGCATGCACGCTCTGCTTGTGAGCATGCACGCTCTGCTTGTGAGCATGCACGCTCTGTTGTCTGAGAAGTTCAAAAATACACCGATTTACATCAACAGGTAATCGTTTTCGACCCCTGTCATGTAAAGCCTAAAATCTACATGCGATGGTGTCCCGTAGGTGTGTATGTGTGGTTTGATCTTTTACTCAAGCACACTTATTGGATTCAAGATGCATGAGGCCACCATCTAAGCTTCTGTGTGAAGTTTAACACAGAGTCACTCGATTAGCCTCACTTTCTTGTAGACTGAGTCGTCTGTATATCTTCCAACGACGTATCCAAACTCCAAATAAATAGTAAAACTAAATACTAAATACTAAAAAACGAAAGCTCCACTACCCGCTTTTTATAGGTGTGTTTTCTTCTGCTGCGATCAAGCGAGCTCACAGTCCTTTTTCAGTAAAACCTTCGTACTTTCTACTTAGGTGCACAAGCCCGCTGTCGAATCCGCTGTGTTGGGCTACCAGTGTTGCCTCATACACGTCGATAATATTTTACCTTTTCCTTCTTTCTGTTCAGGTGCACAAAGCTGCTGAGATGTGTCGACCGTGATCAGTGCATGTCAATGTTGTTTTTCCCTTATCTGGTTTTGTATAGGTGCAAGATCCTGCCAACAAAACAACTGCATGATTTTGACCGTGGTTTGCCCCTCTTCAAGTTTTCCTGGCACCGTTCCTTGAGTTTTTCTGCCACCTTTTTTTCTGTGTAGGTGCACGAGGCTGCCAACAAAACAACTGTGTGATTTTGACAGTACTTTTTGCCCCCTCTTTAAATTTTCCTGGCACCGTTTCGTTCTGTGTAGGTGCACGAGGCTGCCAACAAAACAACTGCGTGAATTTGACCGTAATGCCTTGGCCCCTTTCGTCAACCACCGTCACCACCACCATCATCACCCTCGCAGAATTTATGTTTTACCGTTTCTTTCACTGCAGGTGCACGAGGCTGCCAACAAAACAACTGCATGATTTTGACAGTAATTTTTCATGGTAATTTTTGCCCTCTTTAAGTTTTCCTGGCACCGTTTCTTTCTGTGTAGATGCACGATGCTGCCAGCAAAACAACTGCGTGAATTTGACCGTGATGCCTTGGCCCCTTAACGGTAATGCCTTGCCCCCTTGAGATTTTCTGTCACCTTTTTTTCTGTGTAGGTGCACGAGGCTGCCAACAAAACAGCTGCGTGATTTTGACAGTAATTTTTGCCACCTCTTTAAGTTCTCCTGGCACCGTTTCTTTCTGTATAGGTGCACGAGGCTGCCAATAAAACAACTGCGTGAATTTGACCGTAATGCCTTGCCTCCTTGCGTTTTTCTGCCACCTTTTTTTTGTGTGTAGGTGCACGAGGCTGCCAACAAAACAACTGCGTGAATTTGACAGTAATTTTTGCCCCCTCTTTAAGTTTTCCTGGCACCATTTCGTTCTGTGTAGGTGCACGAGGCTGCCAGCAAAACAACTGCGTGAATTTGACCGTAATGCCTTGCCTCCTTGCGTTTTTCTGCCACCTTTTTTTTCTGTGTAGGTAACAACTGCGTGATTTTGACAGTACTTTTTGCCCCCTCTTTAAGTTCTCCTGGCACCGTTTCTTTCTGTATAGGTGCACAAGGCTGCCAGCAAAACAACTGCGTGAATTTGACCGTAATGCCTTGCCCCCTTCTGTCGGCAACCATCACCACCACCGTAACCACTTGCGGAATTTATTTGTTACTTGTTTCTTGCATTGTAGGTGCACGAGGCTGGCAATAAAACAATTGCTTAGATTTGACTGTGATGCCTTGCCCCCTTTCGTCAACCACCGTCACCACCACCATCGCCACTTGCGGAATTCATTTGTTACCGTTTCTTGCATTGTAGGTGCACGAGGCTGCCATCAAAGCGGCAGTGGAGTCAGCCATGAAAGTAACGGATCAAGAGGAAAAGGATTCCATGCGTGCAATAGGAGCAATGAGCAAGGAGATTGGGGCGAAAATGGACCTGCTGGGCCGACAGCTCCCCTCCCAGGTGTGTGTGTGTGTGTGTGTGTGTGTGTGTGAGAGAGAATGGGTGTGCTGACGCTGATGTGGGCGTGAGTAGAGGTGCCAGATTTGGCAAGTTTGTGTAAAGCCCGTGCAAGTAGAGATCTCGTAGTCCCCTCATTCTTTGGTGACCGCAACCAGTTGGTCAGCCCTGCAAGCTTCACACGCCCTGCCTTCCGTTCCCTTTCATTCTGTGGACAAAGCCCCACTATTGAGCAAAAGTCCTTGCCTGCCGGTTCTGTCCCTTCACACATTTCCCTTCACATTTTCCCCTTCACACATTTCAGGCGGCCGCTTCCATCCGATCAGCCCTAACTGAGGCACTGCCTTCTGTGGCTCAACAATCTGTTGAAAAAACCCTCACCACCCAGCTGCGAACGCTGCTCCCTAAGGCCGTGGCTGAGGGGGTGCGTGAAAACTTTGCCTCCGGAGTGCTGCCCGCCTTTGAGAAGGCCACACAGGTGTGTGTGTGTGTGTGTGTGTGTTTTAAGTGTGTGTATAGTGTATATGCGTGTGTGTGCATGTGTATACATGTTTGCGTGCGTGCATGTATGTGAGTGATGCTCCCCTAAGGCCGTAACTGAGGGGGTTAGCAAACATTTTGTCCTCAGAGTGGTTCCCGCCTTAGAGAAGGCCACACAGGTGTGTGTGTTGGTTTGTGTGTGTTTAGTGTATATGCATGTGTGTGCATATGTACATGTTTGCGTGCATGCATGTATGTGAGCGATGCTCACCTAGGGCCGTAACTGAGTTGGTGCGTAAAAAGTTTGCGTCAGGAGTGGTGCCCGCTTTAGAAAAGGCCACGCATGTGTGTGTTTGTGTGTGTGTTTGTGTGTGTGTGTGTGTTTGTGTATTGAGTTTGTGTATATGTGTGTGTGACTACACCCTGGGGCTGTGGCTGAGGGAGTGCTTTACTTTAAATCTTTGCTCCAGGAGCGCTGCCTGCTTGGTATCAGACAAACTGACAAGTTGAAAATTTAGCAACGCAACAGATGACTAATGAACAATATAGAAATGTTATTTTTAAAGTTAATATACCTTTAAGATCAGACTAAGTCACCAAGTAAATTAAAATACTTGTTGGGATTTATTAGTCGTTGAGCTAAGTCTATAAATCAGAAATAGCTTCAAGTTTTATTAAATTGAAATTAATAGGCTGACATTTAAACAACTTGTAAATGTAAACAAATTTGTAAAACAGTAAACAGCCAAGGCCGTATAACGCTTGATGGATGACGAGATCGCATTCAGCAATTCCGTCATTTTTTGGTCACGTGCAAGCATTCTTGTGAATCGGCTGTAAGCTGGGCATCTCTGAGTCGGGGTTGCCACCCGTTTGTCTGTATATGTTAAAGCAAAATCACCTGACCAATTAAAAAAAGCTGCAGCTGGTTTCGGCAATGTAGGCTTTGGTGCGTGGGTCATGTTGGCCAGATTGAGGCAGCCATTAAGCAGTGTATCCATTCTAACGTCCGCAGTCTATATGCGCATACCATGCAGACAGCTTACGCAGTAAGGCATGCAGGTCATGTTAGGCCAGATGGAGGAAGCAGCCATTAAGAAGAGCAATTGTTCTGGCGTACGCAACCTATGTACGCATATCAAGCACTCAGCTCACACACCTATTCATGCAGGTCATCTTGGGTTGATGAAGGCAGCCCTCAATCAAAACGGCTCAAAACATAAGCAAACCCATATACCCGCACAAGCAAATCAACGTACTCTGATGCGCAGGTCATGTTTGATTAATAAAAGGCGGCCACGAAGCAGAGTAAGCAAAACGGCTCAAAACATAAGTAAACCCACAAACCCGCACAAGCAAATCAACTTACTATGATGCGCAGGTCATGTTTGATTAATAAAAGGCGGCCACGAAGCAGAGTAAGCAAAACGGCTCAAAACATAAGCAAACCCATAAACCCGCACAAGCAAATCAACGTACTCTGATGCGCGGGTCATGTTTGATTAATAAAAGGCGGCCACGAAGCAGAGTAAGCAATCATTCAAACATAAGCAAACCCACCAACCCGCGCAAGCAAATTAATGTACTATGATGCGCAGGTCATGTTTGATTAAACAAGGCGGCCACAAAGCAGAGTAAGCAATCATTCAAACATAAGCAAACCCACAAACCCGCACAAGCAAATCAACTTACTATGATGCGCAGGTCATGTTTGATTAATAAAAGGCGGCCACAAAGCAGAGTAAGCAATCATTCAAACATAAGCAAACCCACAAACCCGCACAAGCAAATCAACGTACTATGATGCGCAGGTCATGTTTGATTAATAAAAGGCGGCCACGAAGCAGAGTAAGCAAAACGGCTCAAAACATAAGCAAACCCATATACCCGCACAAGCAAATCAACGTACTCTGATGCGCGGGTCATGTTTGATTAATAAAAGGCGGCCACGAAGCAGAGCACGCAATCATTCAAACATAAGCAAACCCACAAACCCGCACAAACAAATCAACGTACTATGATGCGCAGGTCATATTTGGTTAATAAAAGGCGGCCACGAAGCAGAGTAAGCAATGGTTCAAACATAAGCAAACCCACAAACCCGCACAAGCAAATTAACGTGTTATGATGCACAGGCCATGTTTGATTAATAAAAGGCGGCCATGAAGCAGAGTAAGCAATAGTTCAAACATAAGCAAACCCACAAACCCGCACAAGCAAATCAATGTACTATGATGCGCAGGTCATGTTTGATTAATAAAAGGCGGCCACAAAGCAGAGTAAGCAATGGTTCAAACATAAGCAAACCCACAAACCCGCACAAGCAAACCTACGTCCTTTGGTGTGCAGGTCATCTTTGGCCAGATGGAGGCAGCTATCAAGCAGAGCTAACATTCGTTAAAACATAAACAAACCTGCACAAGCAAACCTACGTCCTTTGGTGTGCAGGTCATCTTTGGCCAGATGGAGGCAGCTATCAAACAGAGCAAGCAATCGTTCAAACATAAACAAACCCACACGAGCAAAACCTGTACTTTATTGCGCAGGTCATCTTTGGCCAGATGGAGGCAGCTATCAAGCAAACAATTGTTAATACATAAACCAACACAAGCATACCTACGTCCTTTAATGCGCAGGTCATCTTTGGCCAGATGGAGGCAGCTATCAAACAGAGTGTGGCCATCCACGCGTCCCCTGCTACCAAAGCCACTGCAATGCTGGAGCAGGCACACAGCCAGGTACGACGCGTATGTTGCGTGCGTGCCCTTTTCTAGCCTTATGAGCTTATGAGTGACTCAACTAAGCGTACTTATGGCCATGCGTCCCTGCTACCAAAGCCACTGCAATGCTGGAGCAGGCGCACATCCAGGTAGGACGCGTATGTTGCGTGCGTGCCCTTTTCTATCCTTATCAGTGAATTAACTTAGCATAGTCGTGAGCAGGCACACAGCCCGTAGCGCACGTGTGCATTGTGTGTTGTATATGCGTACATACTTTACTGTCCTACGCTAACGGGACGCTGTGCTCTGACCAAGTGTGGCTATTTCTGTGCTGCTCCTGTCGCAACAGCCACAGCTGTTGGCACACAGGAGAAGGTGCACTGCAGTTTGAAGTAGGCACACACACAAACGCACACACACAAACGCACGCACATGCGTACACACAAACACACACACAGCTGTTGGCACACAGGAGTAGGTGCACTGCAGTTGGAAGTAGGCACACACGCACACACACAAACGCACGCCCACACGTACACACAAGCACACACACAGCTGTTGGCACACAGGAGTAGGTGCACTGCAGTTGGAAGTAGGCACACACACAAACACACACACACACAAATGCACGCACACACGTGCACACAAACACACACACAGCTGTTGGCACACAGGAGTAGGTGCACTGCATTTGGAAGTAGGCACACACACACAAACGCACGCACATACAAACACACACACAGCTGTCGGCACACAGGAGAAGGTGCACTGCAGTTGGAAGTAGGCACACACACACACAAACGCACACACACGTACACACAAACACACACACACAGCTGTTGGCACACAGGAGTAGGTGCACTGCAGTTGGAAGTTGGCACACACACACACAAACGCACACACACACGTACACACAAACACACACACAGCTGTCGGCACACAGGAGTAGGTGCACTGCAGTTGGAAGTAGGCACACACACAAACGCACACAACGTACACACAAACACACACACAGCTGTTGGCACACAGGAGTAGGTGCACTGCAGTTGGAAGTAGGCACACACACACAAACGCACACACACACAAACGCACGCACACACAGCTGTTGGCACACAGGAGTAGGTGCACTGCAGTTGGAAGTAGGCACACACGCACACACACACACACACACACACACACACACAAACGCACGCACACACACAGCTGTTGGCACACAGGAGTAGGTGCACTGCAGTTGGAAGTAGGCACACACGCACACACACAAACGCACGCACACACGTACACACAAACACACACACACACACAGCTGTCGGCACACAGGAGTAGGTGCACTGCAGTTGGAAGTAGGCACACACACAAACACACACAAACACACACTAACTAACACACACACACACACGCACACACAAACACACACAAAGACAAACACAAACATACACACACATACACACACAAACACACACAAACACACACTAACTACACGAGTGTATCGTACAAATTCAACACGCATTATATGAAATTGAACGTACCCAGGCATTTAATCGCACACATAGAATAGGTGTGCTCTGACAGACACTTGCATGGACACACGCATCCTGGGATTTTATGCTGTAGTGTACGTAGGGTCGGCCAGAACTGTTTATATACACCGTAATGGTCGTATATCTGGTGATTTTTGTTCCAAAAATACTGTATATACACCGTATATTCAATTATTGTTCTGGCCAAATTTACACAAACACCTCACACCTATTGGGTGTGTGTAGATGGGTGGCCTCATTAACGGCTTATAAATAAAGAGCAGTGCGATGCGCACCAAGCTTGCATTTGCATATTTGCATACAAACGCAAACACGTACATATGTCCATGACACAAGCAACACGTGCTTTGGTGTGAAGATGGGTAGTTGCATCATTACCAGCTTCTGGACTGTGCAATGCGCTCTGAGCTCGCACATGTGCATATGTCAACGACAGCTTACTCATACAATCTACCCACCACAGACTGCGAACACACAAGCACTGAACATTTTGGGTGTGTGTGTCTGCAGATGGGTGGCCTCATTAACAGCTTACGATCAGAGAGTAGTGCAATGCGCACTGAGACGGCTGCACTGCGTAGTGAAGGTGCCGCTGCCGGCAAATCCGCGACAGCTGCGGCAGCTGCTGCCACGAAAGCGGCTGCTGCTGCAGCAGCGGCGGCGGCCGCTGCTACAAAGGTGGGTGCATAGGGGTGGGTTTGATTTGATTTCAAGGCGGCCGCTGCTACAAAGATGAGTGCAAAAAAATGTCAATAATATATATATTTATAAACAAAGGTGGGTGCGAAAAAAATTATATGTATTTATAACAACAAAGGTTGGTGCAAAGGGATGGGTTTGATTTAGAACTATGCTGCTGGAGCATGTTTAAAATTTGTTTTAGAAATTTGTGTTGGACCAGCGTACACAAGTGTACGTAATTGGCGTGTGGTTTTGTGCTGTTCTGCTAGCCAAGTTTGTGCTTGCTTGCCAGCCAGGGTAGTATCTTGTAGCCAAGTATCTTGCTAGCAAAGTCTGCATCTTGCTTGCTAGCCAAGTTTGTATTTTTGAGATGTTCTGCTCGCCAAATTTGCATCTTACAGCTGTTCTGCTAGTTAAATTTGTATTTTAGAGCTGTTCTGCTTGCCAAATTTGTATCTTTGGTGCTGTTCTTCTAGCCAAATTTGTTAAAGCTGTACTGCTAGCAAAGTTTGTATCTTAGAGCTGTTCTGCTCGCCAAATTTGTATATTGGTGCTGTTCTTCTAGCCAAATTTGTATCTTAGAGCTGTTCTGCTCGCCAAGTTTGTATCTTGCAGGGTTGTTCAGTTCGAGGTTCAGCCGAAAGTCCAGGTTCGCAACCTTTCACGCATTTTAACGAATTTGAAAAGTGTCATTCAGAATTCGATTTTTTTAGAATTCTCTTTATAGCATGCGTCTGTCAAAATTGCAAGGGACAGCAGCTCCCCCCAGTTCAGTCCCACTCTTTCCCTGCAGTAAAAGTAACATGTTTAATGATTTATAAATGAAATATGAAATATGATCTGTAATCTGTATCAGGCCAGGAAGATTCCTTGGTCATCAGGCCGAATTCGTCACACATTTTTGAACTGCTATTGATTTGTACAATGCGGCACTAGCACTGCACCTTAAGGTTCTGCTCCACAATGATGACATGGTCCCATTCCGGCCCCTTTTTTCCCCCTATAATTAATTTAAATAATCACAACTAATTGGGAAGATTTGAAGGTGGGGCGAGGAGCTTGAGGATCCGTTTCCCAAAATTGCACATTGAACCCTTCAAACAGTTCGAGGGTTCTAGAACTTTCACAGACTTTATCAAACTCTTGCTCCCAAAAGAACGAACTGAACAACCCTGGTAACTTGTGTAGCCATGTTTGTGTCTTGTACCCAAGTGGTATCTTGTACAGCCATGTTTGTGTTTTGCTCCCAAGTGGTGTCTTGTACAGCCATGTTTGTGTCTTGCACCCAAGTGGTATCTTGCATAGCCGTGTTTGTTTCTTGTACCCAAGTGGTATCTTGTACAGCCATGTTTGTGTCTTGTACCCAAGTGGTGTCTTGTGCAGCCATGTTTGTGCCTTGCACCCAAGTGGTGTCTTGTGCAGCCATGTTTGTGTCTTGTACCCAAGTGGTGTCTTGAGCAGCCATGTTTGTGTCTTGTACCCAAGTGGTGTCTTGTGCAGCCATGTTTGTGTTTTGTACCCAAGTGGTGTCTTGTGCAGCCATGTTTGTGTCTTGCACCCAAGTGGTGTCTTGTGCAGCCATGTTTGTGTCTTGCACCCAAGTGGTGTCTTGTGCAGCCAAGTTTGTGTCTTGCACCCAAGTGGTGTCTTGAGCAGCCGTGTTAGTGTCTCTTGCACCCAAGTGGCATCTTGCGTAGCCATGTTTGTGTCTTGCACCCAAGTGGTGTCTTGTGCAGCCATGTTTGTGTCTTGTACCCAAGTGGTATCTTGTGCAGCCATGTTTGTGTCATGTACCCAAGTGGTGTCTTGTGCAGCCGTGTTAGTGTCTCTTGCACCCAAGTGGCATCTTGCGCAGCCATGTTTGTGTCTTGCACCCAAGTGGTATCTTGTGCAGCCATGTTTGTGTCTTGCACCCAAGTGGTGTCTTGTGCAGCCATGTTTGTGTCTTACACCCAAGTGGTGTCTTGTGCAGCCAAGTTTTCTGCGTGAACCGTGAACGTCCCAAATGACTGTATGACACTTTCCTATGTAAATCTAAAGGAGGGGGATTTTACACTTGTGCCCAATACCAAAAGAGACACTGAACTGGCTAAAAGAGCCCTCCTAGCAGAGAAACAAGAAAAGCATCTGGGCCGTTGACACCCATACCTGCCAACAAAAACTGAGCTTGCCACACAAAAAGGGGCAGGAGAAACAGACACACTGGAACCACACAAAACAGGAAGGAACAGGCCAAGGGCAGCATGTTGCTGAATTCAAGGAGAGCAAGGGCTTATAACTAAGCTGCCAACTATCTAAGGCACAAGCATAAAAAGGATGGTTAGCACAGCACAAGCTGTGCCAAGAGAGTACTAACTGACGTTCAGTTGCACTCGCCTCCAAGAACTAGAGTACTTCTGCGAGTACTCAGCAGTTTCCTGCGTGAACCGTGAACGTCCCAAATGACTGTATGACACTTCCCTATGTGAATCTGAACATCTTTATATGCATACGACACTTCCCTATGCGAATCTGAACATCTTTATATACGACACTTTACTATGTAATATCTTTATATGCATACGACACTTCCCTATGTGAATCTGAACGTCTTTATATGCATACGACACTTCCCTATGTGAATCTGAACATCTTTATATACGACACTTCCCTATGTAATATCTTTATATGCATACGACACTTCCCTATGTAAATCTGAACATCTTTGGGCCTGCACACTCTGGTGGGTATACACGCATGCATGTGCGACAAAAGCAGTATTCTTCTAAACCAGCAGCATTTCTTGTCCTGCAAGCTTAATGACTAGGATTTGAAGCTCGGGTTTAAACCCTGAATCACACTCCTCTAAAACACACCCTATAATGCATGCAGGCTACAGCACAAAGCGCGTCAGCAGCTGCACGTGCTCCCCCTCCCGCCCCCCAGCTTCCGGTGGTTGTCGACCCCAAAGTGGCCATAAATGGTGAGCTGGATACCATTGAGCTTGATACCATTGAGCTGGATACCATGCATGCATCACAGTGTCCCGTGGGGGTTTGTGTGTGTGTATGTGTGTGGGTGTGGGTGTGGGTGTGGGTGGGGGTGGGGGTGGGGGTGGGTGTGGGTGTGTGTGTGTGTGTGTAAGTGCGTTTAGTGTGTGTGTGTGTGTGTGAGGGTGTGTGTGTGTTAAGTGTGTGGGTGGGTGGGTGAGTGTGTGTGGGTGGGTGTGGGTGTGGGTGTGGGTGTGGTTATTTGACCTAAAGTGGCCACATGTGGTGTGCTGGATACCATAGCTTCATACATCATGGCATCCTGTGGGTATTGAAACTTAAGTGGCCGCAGGTAGTGCGCTGGATACCATAGCTTCATACATCATGGCATCCTGTGGGTATTGAGACTTAAGTGGCCACAGGTGGTGTGCTGGATACCATAGCTTCATACATCATGGCATCCTGTGGGTATTGAAACTTAAGTGGCCACAGGTGGTGCGCTGGGTACCATAGCTTCATACATCATGGCATCCTGTGGGTATTGAAACTTAAGTGGCCACAGGTGGTGCGCTGGATACCATAGCTTCATACATCATGGCATCCTGTGGATATTGAAACTTAAGTGTCAATAAACTTAAGTGTCAATAAACTTCAATTAAGTGTCAATAAACCTAAGTGTGGGCATTGAAACTTAAGTGTCCATAGATGGTGTGATGTGTCCCACACCAACTGGACGTTTTCGTGCTGCTGTGGATCTGTTTTGGTGGATGCTCTCGTTCTGTATTGGTGAACTGGGACTGGGATTGACATGGACTGCTGTGTATCTGTGTTGGTGGATGCTCTTGATTCGTATTGGTGAACTGGTGAACTGGTATTGAAATTAATGTGGGTTACTGTGGATCTTTGTGGTGGATGTGCTCTTTGTTCCGTATGGGTGAACTGGGGTTGGGATTGATGTGGACTTTTGTAGATCTATGCTGATGCATGCTCATGTCCTGTGAAATAACAGCTCAAGATCCGTGCATGATCACTCGTGGATTGATAGCTCAAGATCCGTGCATGATCACCCGTGGATTGATAGCTCAAGATCCGTGCATGATCACCCGTGAATTGATAGCTCAAGATCCGTGCATGATCACCCGTGAATTGATAGCTCAAGATCCGTGCATGATCACCCGTGGATTGATAGCTCAAGATCCGTGCATGATCACCCGTGGATTGATAGCTCAAGATCCGTGCATGATCACCCGTAAATTGATAGCTCAAGATCCGTGCATGATCAATGCATGATCAGCCATGTGTTGTTTCATGTGCTTGGACGTCGCCGGTGTTCATTCTTGTTAGGCTTAGGAGACTGTGCAAGAGTGTAAGCCTGACACAAAATGTGTGTGTGTGCGAAAGTGTGCATGACATAGTAGGTGTATGCAACAACATGCTATTGCACTTGTGCGTGCGTTTGCATGCACACACACACTCTCAAACGCACACATATGCACACATACACACACGCAGACTTGTGGGCACGAGGACGCTACGATGAGGCCTTCAGTACAGCCTTAGAGGCAGGAGGGGGTATCCTGGACTGGCTACTACGAAAGGCCCCACCTGAAAGCATCCTCGAAATAGAGCCGTGTGTCCTTTCTCCAGGCGTGCTGCTGTCGCTGCTGACCCACTTGGCTGCAGGGGTAAGTGGGGAATTGTGCTGCGCAGGTAATGTCTGTGTGTGAGTATGTGTTTTGCGTGCGTGCGTGTGTGTGAGTGTGAGTGTGTGTGTGAGTGGTGTGAGTGTGCGTGTGCGTGTGTGAGAGTGTGAGTGCTGTCTCCAGGCGTGCTGCTGTCGCTGCTGACCCACTTGGCTGCAGGGGTAATTGGGAATTGTGCTGCGCAGGTAATGTCTGTGTGTGAGTTTTATGTGTTTTGCGTGCGTGCGTGTGTGTGAATGTGTGTGTGAGTGTGTGTGAGTGTGCGTGTGTGAGAGTGTGAGTGCTGTCTCCAGGCGTGCTGCTGTCGCTGCTGACCCACTTGGCTGCAGGGGTAAGTGGCTTATCGTGCTGCACAGGTAATGTCTTTGTATGAGTATGTGTTTTGCGTGCGTGCGTGTGTGTGAGTATGAGTATGAGTGTGTGTGTGTGTGAGTGTGAGTGTGAGTGTGCGTGTTTGAGAGTGTGAGTGCTGTCTCCAGGCGTGCTGCTGTCGCTGCTGACCCACTTGGCTGCAGGGGTAAGTGGGGAATCTTCTTGCGGGGGAATTGTGTATGTGTGTGTGTGTGCGTGTGTGTATGCGTGTGTGTGTTCGTGCTGGAGGACTTATAATTTGAAACCTGCTCAATAGGCAACTATGATTCCTGCACGTGCAATAAGATTTCCTGCACGTGTCTAGTTTGAAACTCAGTATGCAATTTTGTTTCCTGCACGTGTAATTTGCTTCATGAATAAGGTTGGCCCAAACCATATATATACACAGTGTTTATATACGGCATTTCGGCAGGGAGATCACCAAATATACAGAGTCACATACGGTGTATATATACGGTACTGGCCAACCCTATTTGTGTGTGTTGGCCGTCCCCTTTGCCTTAAAGCCCACAAACAGTCATCATAATGTGACTGGGGTTTGTGTGTGTTGGCCGTCTTCACATGTTTGCCTTACAGCCCACAAACAGTCATCATAATGTGACCAGGGTTTGTGTGTAGGGTTGGCCAGAACCATATATATACGGTGTATCTACGGTGTTTTTGGCAGGGAGATCACAAAATATACAGAGTCACATACGGTACATATATACGGTACTGGCCAACCCTACTCATGAACTCGCACTACAATTCCATTTTTTCCCAAATGGCCAGACTTGTATCTCAGTACAGAGACAAAGGTGTCTCCTTCATGATGTCCTGCAAGCGTCTCTAGGCATACTGCAGTACAGATCAGGCTGAAAGTTGACCTGTCCAAGGACCAGATCGTGTTGGATGTAAATTATAAACATTGCATGCGCGTACTGCAGGTTCGATCTGACCCAGATCTGAAGCTCAGGTGGATCAATGAGGTGGCTCCGTGTTTGGACCCCAAGCACCCACAAGCTGCTCCTCACACACGGTAAGTGTACAGTAGGGCGGAGTAGAATCACACACAGTGAGTGTACAGTAGGGCGGAGTAGAATCACACAGTGAGTGTACAGTAAGGCGGAGTAGAATCACACACAGTGAGTGTACAGTAAGGCGGAGTAGAATCACACACAGTGAGTGTACAGTAAGGCGGAGTAGAATCACACACAGTGAGTGTACAGTAAGGCGGAGTAGAATCACACACAGTGAGTGTATAGTAGGGCGGAGTAGAATCACACACAGTGAGTGTACAGTAAGGCGGAGTAGAATCACACACAGTGAGTGTACAGTAGGGCGGAGTAGAATCACACACAGTGAGTGTACAGTAAGGCGGAGTAGAATCACACACAGTGAGTGTACAGTAGGGCGGAGTAGAATCACACACGGAAAAGGAAGCAAAATCCACACACAGCAAATGTTTAGTTGGGCTGATTAGAAACACAAAAGGTAGTGTCTAGTAGGGCTGATTAAAATCACACACAGTGAGTGTATAGTAGGGCTGGTATGAACCACACAGGGTAAATGTTTAGTTGGGCTGATTAGAATCACAAAAGGTAGTGTCTAGTAGGACTGATTAAAATTACACACAGTGAGTGTATAGTAGGGCTGGTATGAACCACACAGGGTAAATGTTTAGTTGGGCTGATTAGAATCACAAAAGGTAGTGTCTAGTAGGACTGATTAAAATCACATACAGTGAGTGTATAGTTGGGCTGATTAGAACCAATAGCATTATGTGAGGTGCTGGTCTAAACCACAAATGCTATATTCTTAAACACACGCACACACACGCATGCACACACGACACGCACACACACACACGCGCACACACACACACACACACGCGCACACACACACACACACTCACACACACACACATGCACACACAACACGCAGGACGGTGCTAGAGCCTGTAAAAGCAGCGCTGCAAGATCTCGCAAAAGATTCGCCGGGCGAGATTGCTCGCTATGCCAAGACTGCAGTGCATCTGATCAACTCGCTTTTGCACCAATAGCATGGACATCGTTACGTATGTTTTGTATTTGTTATTTGTCTTCCACGGTGTCGCAACCACTGCAACGGCCCAAATGAAGAACCGCAGCAGCCCGAACGTCGTTACAGCGCTCTGTACGTAAAGCCATACTTCTGGAGGGATTTCTTTGATTAGTATTATCAAACTCGGCTCAATTTAGTCGGATTTCCTCCCCCTTGTAAATTAAGGGGGCCGGAGGGAAAAGCGAGTCCTAAAAATTAGGACGGACGCTCAGCACTTGGGCTTAATTGGGTCGTCCATTATCCATGCCAAACGTGCCCTTTCAAAGTGCCATTATTAGCTCTTGTCAGGGGCTGGTTAAGAGGCCATGCCCTCAACTCTCCTGGTCCGAATTATGTTTGTTCGTTCAATCCCTGTCTGGTGGAGGAGTTTAATGGACCCGATACCAAAGTGGTTTCCTTCTTAATGGATGATTCTGGACTTTTGAAAGTCGTATATATGAAAAAGCGGAGCTACTTTGCTATCAAGCACCATGAAACTCCTGCACGCCACATAGTGAGAAAATATTAATTTAGAAGGGGATAATAAACTACGCAGGCAGTCAGGCCAGCCAAGCCCAGGCCAAAAAAAATGAGTCCATGCCCCACTGCTAGAACAAGGGGTTACAAGGGGTTACGCAGGCAGTCAGGCCCGCCAAGCCCAGGCAAAAAAAAAAAGTTAATGCCCCACTGCTAGAACTTAAGCGTAAACATAAACAGTGGTTAATATAAACACTTCTGCATAAAAATAAATGGGTTCGGGGTCCAGTGTGAGTGCGGGGCTGAATATGTCCCGTTTCCCTGCCAAATTAGCTAACTTTAGTGACATGAATGCAGAAGTGCATGTCCAAGTTTGCACAAATTTCATTAAGATCGTTATGTATAATGATCATTATGAACTGATGTTAAACTATATAATACTGTGTAATACTGTATAACGATCAGTATGATGTAAAATTGTATAACTGTATTATACTGTAACACGATCATTATGATCGTTATACATAACCACGCACCTGATGCTCTCCCGCACAACCCCCAAGGTGCAGCTCTGCCCACACATGCTTCTCTCCTGACAGAGCTTGCACCCCCAATGGGAGCTGTGCATGGGGCCTATTACCGGCAGGCCTCTTGACCGGGGCAGGGTGGTATGCAATGCTGTCAGCCTGCATGGCGGCCCTGGTTGCTACTGCATGCTGCACATTAGGCCTGAAGCGGATGACGACCTCCCGCGCGTGACCATCGTCCTCTGTCCGCTTGGTGAAAACTTGGTCATGCTTGCCCCGTAGGACGATTGGGGTCCATTGTGACCCAAAAATTATTGCATTTTAAAGTCAGAGTTGCTTTTAAGAGTTCATCAAACTTTAGCATGCGTCTGTCAAAATTGCAAGGGACAGCAGCCCCCCAGTTCAGTCCCACACTTTCCTTGCAGTTAAAGTAACATGTTCAGTGATTCATGTATGAAATATGATCTGTAATCTGTATCAGGCCAGGAAGTTCTTTTGTTCTTATGGCCGAACTTGTCGCACATTTCTGAACTGTTAAGGATTTGTACGCGGCACTTGCACTGCACCTTAAAGTTCTCCTTTTTCTGCTCTACAATGATGACATTCCGGTCCCCTTTTCCCCCTCTAATTATTTATGAACACACACAACTAATGGGGAAGATTTGAAGGTAAGGGGAGGAGCCCAAAGGCCCGTTTCCCAAATATGCACATCAAACCCTTTGAATAGTCCGTTCGAAGGTTCTAGAACTTTCACGAACTTTACCAAACCCTTGCTTCCAAAAAAACGAACTGAACAACCTGGAGAGTGCTTCTGCGGAAGCAGGGGTTGGCTTTATACTCCCGTTCCCAGCACCATGGTGCAAAAAATGAAAGGCGCTGATTCCTTTCTTTTTTTCCAAATGTAGTTGGATTACTCCAGCGCAACTCGTTCCCATCCTGCAGATGTCCGACCATTAACCAGCAGCTTCAGGCTGCCAGCGCATGTATAGGCGGTAAAGGCGCAGAGGAGGTCCTGGGAGCCTTGGCTTCCATACCCCGCCAAGCATCTTTGAACAAACTTGTTCTAGACAGCAGTGGCGGTCCTACAGACTTGGAGGCTGTGTTTGCCTTAGCTAGCGGGCCCGGAGAGACTGCGGCAGCTGCGCGAGCAAACCTTTGCAAAGTTTCCGCTTTACATCTTTCAGAGGTAGGTTTCTGTACCCATGCTTGGCCCTATCAGCTGAGTTCAATTTGGATCATATGAACTTCAGTTCTTGCAGTGCAGCAAAAGTGCCGTCACTCTGTTTTTTTCTTTGTTCCTCTGCTGTTTCTCCGTCTTTTCATTTCCTTGCTCCTCACAGTTTGCTATAAATTTGAGTTGACTTTGTTATCTTGGCGTCTGTGCCCCAATCCCATTGTAGCAGTGGACCTGAATAGACACTGCGAATAAAAAAGAAAAGCAGGGTGCATCACACAGGTGCCACCCTCAATCACACACTACCCAATACACTGCAACAATTAAAGTCAACGTAAAAGGCTAAAATAACGGCTGAAAGAAGTGAGGACAGATCAGCAGGTTATCACATGGTTCAACCATTTTGAGATACATGCCGTTCCGTCCTTCCCTTTAATAGCTTGTGCTCATATGAATTACAATAAGGTGAACTTTCTTGCATGCTGGCAACCATTATACTTTGTTTGGACAGGCATATTTGACATTTCACCGCCTCCTTGTGATCTGCATAAATGTTGTCTGATTCGATTCTCTTGTGTAAGAAGCGAGTTGATGAGAACTGGATTGATCACCTTTTTTTCGTGTGGTATGAGTACATTAAAGTGTTTAGAGTGTTATTTGATCACGCATGTTGGGCCTTCTTTCTTAACTGCAGGAGTTATTCATCACCGAGGGGCTGACAAAGGCATTCCAGTCCTTTTTTCCAAATTTACTAAGTCTCTCGCTTTACTGTTGTGCAATCCACGTAGATTCATTCTGCAATTTGCAGCAGGTAATCTTGCAGAGCTTAACGAATTATGCAATCTCGGATATAATAGGTGGTAATGTTTCAGACTTGGTGAGAGAGATGCCATTGGTGCTTAAGCTTTGAGTCATTGGTGCTTAAGCTTTGAGTCATTAGTGCTTAAGCTTTCTTGCTACCCGATGAAAATGAGCGAAACATTTACTTTGGTGGGCTATACAGATTTTTCGCTGGAAATCAGTGTTTGTATGATTCAGGCTTTGATGCCGTCAAAGGCAGATCTCACTGCAGTTGCTAACCTTGTGTTACGATGCTGGAGGATTGGTCCCGGGTTCTTTGCAGCTCTGTCAAAAGTGTACCCAGGAAGCAGAAAGCTTACCGTGCAAGATTCTTACTGGGACTGCGATTTCCATCTGCTACTTGATTTGATAAATTGCATGCCCGCTCTGCGAAGTGCAAGTGTAGGACATTATGAAGCAGTTCCTCCAGACGCACTGGCAGCATGCATGAAAGCCCAGCTGGCTGACCGACCCTTTGTCCTTCAGCTGCACATGGTCTTGGGCGCAAAGTATCAGCAAACACTAGTGGACTACACAAAGACAGCATGGGCGTGCATGCTTTTAGGGATGCCTCTTAGCTCCCACAGGGTGCGGCTGGGTTTCATTTGAATTCATCTTGGATAAAAAAAGGGGTGCTTGCTAGTCGTCCTACAATGAACTCCTTACAGTAGGCAAAGTGCGGTCTCTTTGGTCTTTCTGATTTCCTGTTCAGCAGTGTGCAGCTACAATTTGTGTCATATGCTGTATTGAATGTAGGGTTTAAAAATGAGCTTTTACGTGCTCACAGCTGTAATGTGGAGGAGCCTTTTGAGCAATATTGTAGCCATTTATCCACAGTTAAGAACCTCATTGCTTTTATACAGAGTTTACAGATAAAGCCATCAGTCAAAAGGTGCGACTGCTATTACTTTAATGCTTGTGCATTCTTTTTACCGCGCCCAAACTGCGTCACTGCAAAACCACCATATCCCTGGAATAGGAAATTTTAACAGCTTAATAATTAACCACTACCTCTCTCACTGCCCTTCGAACTCAAAAACTAGCTACTACTCAAGATACACAGACCATACCGATAATCTCTGTCCAGGCCAAATTACTGAGGAACTCCTGGAAAACGTGCTCGATTCTGCTGCTTTTAAATCTGCTGTAATCATAACAACAACTACCCTAAATGCAGGCCATGCAATAAAAATATATTCAAACGATGGAAGAACCGGGTGGAAATGGTTTGTCCTAGACTCCAGGAATGAGTGCCCTATCCCTCTAAATTGTGCTCAAGACTGGAATAATCTGTACGGCAACATGTTAACAATCCAAACAGACTCTGTTTGAAACCACGTAGAGGCAGGCTCAGTATTTCATCTTGCTGATAACACAGCGCCCAAACAAATGGATTGCGCCAACGTTACTGATACCAGAGAAACTAACGTATATATGTTTTAACAAAACATATTCAATAATCCTCCGGCTTCCCTGCATCACGATACCTCCGCACACACATATAACCAGCTGCAAGATCCACAAATTATCCACCAGGCAAGCATCATAAACACTTCAAGGGACAAGCAAGGCCTAAAACTCCTACTGCCCGGGGCCTGAACACAAACAAATACAAAAAGAAGCAATGCCTCCACATGCATAGACCGGATATTTTTATCGTGTCAGAAACAAATAAAGCTTCACAACTCCACAAATAGGAACTGGCTGAATAAACTGCTCACAGGCTACAAATGGTGGTCCTTACCGAAAGGCACTGGCGGAACTCTTGTCGTTGTGCGCACCGAGGTGGCCAGCATGTCACGCACAAAACTCACATACCAGGACGACGATGGTAGGATAGTGGCCATAACACTCCACTCTGAAGATAAAAACCTCCTAGTGGTTGGAACCTACTGGCCAGCCGGAGGTAGCCCAGAAGCTCTCAACAAACGTAGGGACATGGATCTGCAGATCAGCAACACACTTGAAAGCAATCCTTCATGCACTCCCCTCATAATGGGGGACATGAATGCCATAATTTTTGAGAGCGTTCGATCTAGTAACAAATCTTATACCTATGATCACATGTACAGGGAGTTTATATTTAACAACGGCCTCCAACCAACTGAAGAATACAGTGACCCAACACACACCCCACGACCTCGGACACAACTGCAGACCATCTCAACCTGCAACGCTGATGGGAATGCTGCCTACTGCAATGGACGTATTGACGACATTCTCCTCCCCAAATACATTGCTGACATCGTCCATGTGCCCAAGTCCTGTGAGACGATGGGTTATCGCAGCGACCATGTCCCCCTTGTAGCCTATATAGCTACAAACTCACTAAACTTCATCATACCTGTACCCAAGCCACCGACTCCACAGCCCTAACCACCAAAACCACTATGTAGGCCCATCTCAGAAAAAGACAAGCAAGCAACACGGCAGCACAGGACCCAGCGTACGGTATTACTCAAAAACTCCAACACACGAAAAAAATGGTAGACTCTGCCCACGATGAGGCAATACGGTTCCTAAGTGGCCTGGAAAACGTTAGTGCAAAAACGATGACCCGCCTACACACCATTAATGGACAACCAGCAAGCCAGGCGGTTGAAAACCTGGCCTCCTTGGTGTGCGACATGGTACATGCAGCTCACCAAACGGCGCTACAAGTATGTGCAACGAAAGCGCCCCCCAGTGAGGGAGGCAAACATTATATGCCGCGTTCCATGAGTAAGAAACGGCATAAATTAAGTGTGAAACTTGGCGTGATCGACCAAATTGAATTACGTTTGGCTGGGCTAAATGGCATGAATGGGCTCTGCAGCCACACTGGAAGAGGTCCGGCAAAGGAATAAGCCAAACAAATCCATTTGCCACTTCATTGCAACATTTAAAGAATTGTGTGAAGGATCACTTGCAGATGATACCCCATACAATCAGCTCTCAGGAATGAAACTAATAATTAAGTCCCAAATAGAAAACATGGACAAGGCTAACCACAATGATTGTATCCAATGTATCCAACAAGCACGTAAACAACAACAAGAACTTATTGGCAAACATCCTAAGCAAGCAAACAAATATTTATTTTCCACCAGTACCGGCCAGCCACGAGCGGGTATGGTAGCTCTCCAGGACCCTATAACACAGGAAATCGATTCCGAGCCTGACAAAATTAAAAACATAGTCCATGCTTTCTTTTCAAAGTCACTTCACGCTGTAAACCCCAAAACAAGTCAATGCCTGCCGGAGCAAACCCCTCGCCACTACCCGTGGGATGATAAAGCAAACAGAGGCACACCTGACCCCTTCACCTTAGAATCCAATATAACAAGGTCAGAAAAAGAGGGCAGCTCTGAAAGGCAATGGCTACACAGCTCCATAATAGACCAGGCAGCCTTCCACAACTGCATCAGCTCACTGAAAAACAACAAATCACCAGGCCCAGAGGGTGTCGTTAACAAGGTCCTATAAATACTCCCTTCTGAAATACAAAGGGTGATTGATACACATGTTGTTTATCATAATGTGAGCCACAGGAGTGACCCCCCAGGCTTGGAAAATAAGCGAGACTGTGCTCCTTGATGAGAATAAAGGAGAAAAGACATAAAAATAACATCATATAGGCCCGTTAGATTGGCTAACACCCTCTACAAATATGGACACGTGTGGTCACAAATGCAATGTACGAATATGTATCATCATCAACCCCCTCTTTAAGGCCTGTCTGAGTGGATTTAATATGTGAAATGCATGATCACGAAGGCATCCATTTGCGCTGGGGCCATGCCAATCTTCTCTGTATCGTTCCAATTTTAACATATGTCCCGAAGGACGGTAGAAGTGCTGTAATACCCAGTATATGTACCACAAGTCATTCCACTTTTAAGCATACACGCCCACCCATCATCGCCTCCCCCCCCCCCCCTCATCATTATTGCCATTGGGGGCAGGAATAATAAT
>Ga0307942_1000892_pt1 | contig 22573 bp, 30 predicted proteins | sample OrgLakmetagen175_FD_201846 | JGI IMG/M metagenome (GOLD analysis project Ga0307942, IMG submission 201846) | Saline water microbial communities from Organic Lake, Antarctica - #175 | ecosystem: Environmental > Aquatic > Non-marine Saline and Alkaline > Saline | place: Antarctica: Organic Lake... | reverse complement strand
CGCGAGGGCCACGTGAAGAGGAGACGGCGAGGCTGGTCTCCTGATAACCATGCATAACCAACACAGGTCGCCAGACCCGACAAAAATTGAGAGAGCCACTGCAACGAGTACAGTGGCTCTATTTTATATATTTTTTTACAAGGAAAAATACAAGACACATAACACAATTAAAAAACGACAACAGTGATAATGAAAGATCTGATGGGGTGGTTACTGATAGAGCGGCTGGCTTCAGGAGGGCTAGGTGCAGGCCGGATCGCAACCCACCGGATCCTCATTAGTCTAACAACCCGTCGGATCCTCATTAGTCTCTGTTGCTTGCTTCTCTTTTTCGAATATCGGTGGGGCTCTGGCTAGTGCGAGTTGAGAACCTTTCCTTAACGCACGCTGGTACTCTACAGCGTAGACTTTTACTTTTGTTGGGACCTATAGGAGCAGCCATGCCAGGCAGGAGGCTTTTTGAATCCAAATAAAACTGAAACTAAACATAAGGCAGATGTATCATCGTTGGAGCCTCCAGTGAGTCTTACTTCTTATACTTGCCTATTTAAGGGCGGCAAGATCATAGGTCGCTGTAGGGCTATTAACACGAATCAGCAAGCATGATGTGCCGTAGAGCAGCACAAATTGTATTTGGCCTCGTCAGCGAGTCAGAACCTGGCTACAGGTCACTTGATTGATTGAGAGCTGAGAGCCACTCTCTTTGTTTGGAACACCACCTCCGTCTGTGAAGGCCCATTCTCTCAAATTAGGGTTGGCTTTCCAGGTTTTTTTTGTAGGTGCTACAAGTCTGGTGCTACAACAACAATTATCACAATGTTTACATCATGTCTTACATACGCAGATGGCTTTATCTGTAAATTCTGTAGACTCAAATTAGGGCCTTGCATTCAGGAAGCGCTGTTGCTGCACGTGAGGCCTCAAATTTGCACGGGTTTAGGGAAATGTAAGATTACAATTGTCTGAAAATTCACAAACGTCCCTGTTTTCTATTAACCACCATGACCTTATATTTTGAATATCCTCGATGCTTCAGCAGAAAGCAATACGCAAGAAATAAAACGCATTTCACGCCGGACAGCCAACGCTCAAATTGGGAAGGCACAAAATTACGAGCGCAAGCGAGGTCACCAAACATATAATCTGGTAACCTTGGCAGTCTAACTTTGTTCCTAATCGAAACCACAATCCTATTCCTATTGGTACAATTCAAGCCAACACACCCATCAAAAAGGCTTTGGGAAAAACTCTTGCGCACTTGTGATTCCTCCTTCCAGAGGAAGGTGTATGCGTGATAGCCTCGCATTATGCTGCAACATATCACAAAGCCACCCTACATAAATAGGTCCAAGGAACACAACAAACAAACGGAGGCATGACAAGCAGACTCGAGGAATTTGCAAGCCTAAAATTGCAGATACCAAGTTTCAAGCATACTCTACATCAGCACACAGCAACGCACACAGTCACACATACTCACACGCGCACACATACACACACACATACACACACACTTTGCGTGAACTGCACTGGAACATTCCTGGCTTGGACACACACGAGCATATTCATAAATGTTTTCTCCAAAGCAAAGGTTTGAAGCTCCAACAAGCTACAGCAGCAGCAGCAGCATTGATGTACTTGTCAAGGTTGCTGCTACTAGAAGGTGCTGTGAGGACACACTAGGAAGTAGAGATGCCCCCCAGCCTTATGCACAAACTGACCACGCCGGTCTATGAATCAAAGTGCACAGTCCAACACCCTCGTGCGTTGCTCACAGAGCCTGACGCTTTTTTGGTGCGTTTCTTAAATTGCAAGGACAATTCGACGCGATCCAGGCACAGCAGGGTGGGAAGATACACTCGTGAGCATACCCTCTCTGAGCTGAAGGGGTGGGTCGTGTATGATGAACGGGGAGTGACAAAAGGATAGCAGAGGGACAGAAGAGAGGTGACAGCCTCAATGATCACTGCTTGGAATGGGACTCCGTATGCCATTCGTAGCTTGTTGGCAAGAGGGGAAAACACACGACTCGCATTCACTGCCTGGAATGGGATGATGTGCTTCGCAGCTTGTTGGCTCCAGGAATCGGAGTAGGACTGCTTATGCTGTGGGGGCTCTTACCATTGCCGTTAGTGGAGACTTTGTAGGCGCGATTCCTCTCTGCAGGGCAGCGTACCAACAAGGAAAACAGAGTTTGTCTGCGTCATTGTCAGAGACTTTATAGGTGCGATTCCTCTCTCTGCAGGGCTGCGTACCACACGAGAACGACTGCAAGAGAGAGATCGTTTGTGTTACTGTTGGAGCAGGGACATGGTTCCTTGTAGCCACGATTTCTGTTTGCGGCTGCAACGAGGGCCACAAGCATTGTGCTGATGCTGAAGTAGGGGCATGGTTATGTGTGAGAGCAGGCTCTCTGCAGAAATGCTAACGGGAAAAGAGCTTGAGAATGGCAGGAAAGCGACAGCTCATGGACGCGACCCTCCTTCCTATCCCTTTTGCTGCTCTGCTAACCGATATGCATTGCACATGCAGGCACACAAGTGCACAAACACACACGCGCGTGTTGTACATACAGACAAGCACACAAGAACGCGCATACAGGCACACACAAGCCCCAGTGCACACACACCTAGAAGCGCTTCTGATGGTGGGAAGGAGTTAGAAGAGAAGGCCGCTCGCTCTGCTTTCATGGCCCTCTGCTCTGCCTCAAAGGCCCTCTGCTCTGCTTGAGCCTGCGCAATTGTGGCCTCCTTAAGGCGCTGCTCAGCGGCCCTGGCGCGTTCCTATGTGTGTGTGTGTGTGTGCATGCGTGCGTGAGTGTATATGTGTATGTGTGTGTGCATGTGTGCATGTGTGTGCGTGTATGTGTGAGCATATGTATGTGTGCACGTGTGTGTCTTTGTGTGCATCTGTTAACATTGGTAGGTCTGTATATGTGTGTGTGCGTATGTGTACGTGTATGTGTGCGCATATGTGTGTGTACGTGCGTGTATGAACCCTGCTCCGGTGTTGCAGCAAGCCAGTTTTAAAGCGTCAAAGCGTGAAACGCAGCAGAGGGGGAAGAGGAGTTTATGCTTTAGAACCCGCCTAAGCAAGGAAGTACACAGCCCTTCTGATTGAGCATGCATAGGGTTAGCCAGAACCGTATATATACAACGTATATGACCGTATATTTGGTGATTGACCATATATATAAAGGTTCTGGCCAACCCTAAGCATGTAGGATGTTTAGGATGGTACCTGCTTCATGCAGCTTATGCCATTCTCAGTTGACATCACCCACCTCACCTTTTTGCACCTTTATGTTATATCCTCCTTGTACGCATGCAGTTCCGTGTGCACCCAACACCCAACACTCAAACCTTTGTTCCAATACCACACTACCCCTCTTCGCACCCCACGTCACACCCACACCCACACCACACCGACTCTGACACTCCACTCTGACACTCACACCCACACATGTCACACCCACACTTGTCACATACACCCACTTTCGCTTGCGCTCACACACCCTTTTTTTCCTCCCCACACACCTCGCACATGCAGCTGAGTAAGGCAGCCATACAGATAACGTACCTCTGATTCTGAATCCGCAGCCTCCAGCTCGTAGTCTGCCGCAGCCGCACGCCTGCGTGCCTCTGCTAACGCGGCTGTGGCCTCTGCGGCTCGCTTCTCTGCTGCCACAGCACGAGCTTCTGAGTAGGAATCTGCAAATCGGTCGTGGACAAACAACAGACATGCCACTATGAACACCGATACACATCATACTCAGTCGCTTGGTTGGTGCTGCAGCTGTTGCCGCCCTTTATTGCCGCCCTGCTGCCCATGCACCATGATCTGAGTATAGGAATCTGCAGATGCACCGGAAAGAGCACACACACGCACACACGCGCACATACACACGCACACACACACGCGCACATACACACGCACACACACGCGCACATACACACGCACACACACGCACACACATACACACACGCGCACATACACACACACACACACACATACACACGCACACACAAAACTAGCTTGATGCATAATATCAGCGTGTTTAGGTTTGCGTTACACATTTGCCCCTGCGATGTGCTGCCTACTCTCTCACTTTCCGTCCACCTATCCATCCACACTTCCACGTCCACACAACTGCTGCTTCCTTCTGCCCTCTGCTGAAGCACACCCTCTGGCACGACACAAGTACACACATCTATCTGCTGCTTCTTCTTGCTTTATTGCTCGACAAAGCAAAGAAAAAGCAGCAGGTGTGTGGATGTGTCTGTGCAAGTGACATATTCAGACCCACATGCACTGACACACCCACACCTGCTGCTTCCCTCTGTTGTACTAGCTCCCACCCACATCCACCCCCACCCCCACCCCCACCCCCATGCCCATACCCAAACCCACCCCTACCCCCAAACCCAAACCCAACCCCCCACACCCACACCCACACCCACACCCACACCCACACCTGCCTGCTGCCTCCAGCTCCTTATCAGCAGCTGCGGTTCTCATGCACACAACAAGACAGACACACACACACACATAAAGCGCACCTGCTGCCTCCAGCTCCTCATCAGCTGCGGCTGCCCGCTGCTCTGCACGTGCAAGCGCAGCCATGGCATCTGCTGCCTTCTTCTCTGCTGCCTTGGCTTGAGTCTCAGCCTCTGAGTCTGCGTACTCAAGCTCAGCCTCGGCAGCAGCAGCACGCTGTTGGACCTGTGTATGTATGTGTGTGTGTGTGTGTGTTTGAATAAAATTAAAGAGCCAGTATGGAGGATAGAGAAAAAATAGGCAAGCTGGGCTGCAGGCGCGATATGCTTTTGCAAAACGCACAAGGTCTCAAGTCTTGCGTCAACCTCTCCCCCATGTGCCTATGAACCGCCTGAAAACCACGTACAAGGCACATTGGCATCAACACACCATACACAACATGAGTGCGTCCTTGCCCTGAGCCTCTCACCTTCACGAGCTCTGTTTCAGCTGCAATGGCCCGGGCTTCTGAGTATGACTCTGCAGTGTGTTTGCGTATGTGCGTGTGTGTGAATGTGTGTGTGTTTGTGTATGTGTGTATGTGTATGTGTGTGTGAAACTGTTATGTGAATGTGAGTGTGTGTGTGTGAGACTGTGTGTATGTATGTGTGTATGTATAGTTGTGTGTGTATGTGTGTGTGTGTGTGTGTGTGTGTGTGTGTGTGTGCCAACACGGTTAGAAAAGGCACATCAGAGGATAAGGATCAGATAGAGTATGGTGGAAGAGTTAAAACGGAGTACGGTGGCTTTGCTACGCTTTCTAATCTGCTGCCACAAGCCCCTGAACACAGCCGTGCAGTGCAGTTCACACCAGCAGACCAGCGTGGCACGCACAGAAGCAGCATGTGCATGACTGTCAGGTAAACCAGCCTAACGCGCACACACACACACACACAATTCTTGTGCACTGCGATAAGTTTAACACACACAACCAAACACACACATTCAGCAGCTGCGATTCTCACGCACACAGCAAGACACACACGCACACTAAACGCACCTGCTGCCTCCAGCTCTGCATCAGCAGCTGCGAATCTCACGCACACAACAAGACACACACGCACACTAAACGCACCTGCTGCCTCCAGCTCTGCATCAGCAGCTGCAGCTCTGCGTTCTGCGCGTGCAAGCGCAGCCAAAGCATCAGCCGCCTTCGTCTCTGCTGCCTTGGCTCTGCTCTCAGCCTCTGAGTCTGCGTGCTCAAGCTCAGCCTCGATGGCAGCAGCACGCTGCTTGGCCTGGGTATGTGTGTGCTAACAAGTGTTAGCGGCTGCGTTGATTGTTTCATTCGCTTACCCTTAACTGCTTCTCTCATAGCTCCAAGTTTCAGTTCCAGACTTGTATTTCTTTCCAATACCTAGGACACACTTTTACACCAAAAAAACAGAGGTGCTGCGTGGCCTCATACCTGAGATTTGCACAGCAAACCTTCTTTCTTACCTGACTGAAATTATTGTCAACCGAACAACATCACTAACCACAATATCCCACTGCTGCCACAATTGCTCTTCCCACAACACTCACACACACACACACCTTGGCCAACTCGCGCAGTGCGTCAGCCGCTTTCTTCTCCGCGGCCACGGCTCGTGCTTCTGATGCACTGTCAGCAGAGGAAAGCTCGGCATCGGCGGCTGCGAGCTTGCGCTCTGCGCGCTCCAGGGCAGAGGTGGCCTCGGCTAGTTTGGCCTCGGCTTCACGAGCACGCATCTGTGTGCGTAGGGGTGTGTGTGCATGCATGCGTGTGTGTGTGCGTAGGTGTGTATGTGTGTGCGCGCATGTGTGTGTGTGTGGGTGCGTGTGCATACATGACTGACTATATGCATGTGTGCAAGAGCTTATGATCAAGCAGCTTAATGTTGCTCCATCAAAGCAGTACCTCAGCTGGTCAACTTCACACGTGCATACACAAGGTTGGCCAGGACCATATATATACACCGCATATGACTGTATATTTGGTGATTTCCCTGCCAAAAATACCGTATATGTACCTTATACATATGGTTCTGGCCAACCCAATGCATACATGACTATGAGAATGTGTTTTGCTTTCAACTGCATGCAGTTGCAAGTCCTCATGTGCACAGCAATAGCTTTGACGCTTTCAACCAAGCACCTTTCACCAAATTCACGAAACAGACATGCATCTGTCCAGCTCGCTAACACACACACATGCATACTCGCCAGTCCTGCTTCTGCAGCACGCATGCTTCGACTCTTTCCTTCATCAGCACTACTTCTTATTATCAGCAGGCCAGTTCTCAAACACACTCATACACACATACTCAGCAACTGCGTCTGCCGCCTTCAGCCCTACTTCTGCAACTCAAATGCTTTAAATCATTTACTCATAATTCATTTATTCACGACTCATGCTCAACATCTTTACGCCACTTCTTTTTCATCCACCCCCCTCACCCCCACAACACCTACCTCAGCCTCTGAGTCTGCCGCCTCCAGCTCTGCTTCTGCTGCAGCTGCACGCTGCTTAGCCTGCGCACGAGGTTTTTGGTGTGTATGTGTGTGAGAGTGTGCGTGAATGTGTATGTGCGTGCATGTATGTGTGTGTGTGGGCGTGTGCTCAACCGATGCACTGCATGCTCAAAGGCAAATGTGTGCATCGACCCTAACACGCAGCTCCTTACATATAATTACAATTTGCGCACTCCACCTGTGTGTATGTGCTGAGAGACACCACTTTGCTCTGGGCATAAAAACCTAGATCATTTGAAAATAAAAGGAAATCTACTTGCCCTTCATACACGCGCGTGCCTCTGCGTAATCCTGCTCTGCTACCCCCCAAGCTCACACGTTTTCGGATCATACAAAAGTACATTTTTCGTGTATTTCAAAAAACATATGCGCCTGTGAGATGTCATTCCGCTTTTCCAAAACACGTCCCAGCGCCAATAAAGAGCCCTGTTCAGCAATGTATACACACATACGCACAAACGCGCCTCTGTCACACCAATCTGTCCTTATCCAACTCACATGTTCCAGGGCCACTGCTGCATCGGCTGCCTTCTTTTCTGCCGCCTCAGCACGAGCGTTGGCGTTGGCCTCCACTCTCTGCATCTCCACTTCTGCGCGCTGCTTGGCCTGCAGAAGTGTGCGTGTGCATGTGTGCATGTGTGCATGTGTGCATGTGTGTATGTGAGCATCTCCACTTCTGCGCGCTGCTTGGCCTGCAGATGTGTGCGTGTGCATGTGTGCATGTGTGCATGTGTGCATGTGTGCATGTGTGTATGTGTGCGTCTACACTTCAGCACGCTGCTAGGCCTGCAGATGTGTGTGTGAGTGTGCATGTGTGCATGTGAGCATCTCCACTTCTGCACGCTGCTAGGCCTGCAGATGCGTGTGTGTGGGTGTGAGTGTGCACGTAAAGATTTACTGCAGGAACATGTGTGCACGAAGGAAATACTCCACGAATATGTTGTGCTCGTGTGCAAACACATGTGCATTGCAGTGACATTTGCACCTGTGTGTGCATTCCGCTGCATTTGTGCACAGGCACTTTGTGACAGGGGGGCCCCCATTCACGTAAGGCCTAAGCAATGACAAAAGCTGGATCCATTACAAGAGCACACACACATTCTCACACACATTCTCACACACACACACACACACACACACGTACATACACACACACACACACACGCACACACGCACACACAGGCACACATATACATACACACACACGCACGCTCACACACAGAGTGGGTGCTTCTCAGTGGCATCCTTCCCCCCTTGTAAACCCTCCCTAACCCTTGTTCAGCTGTAACAATATAAGCTGTCGTAGTTGGAAGGGAAAAACATGAAAGTGGCTGCTTCCAGTGTGCTCAGAGCAGCAGAGAAAATGGCGTCTTGCTGCTAAGTTACAGTCACAGCCGAAATAGCGATTTTCCTATTTACCAGTGCAAGAGCAGCCACAGCATCAGCTGCTTTCTTCTCGGCAGCCACCGCCCGCGTCTCTGCCTCGGAGTCCGCCATCTCCAACTCCCTGTGTCACACAAAGCAGGGTTGCATGTGTGTGTGTGTGTGTGTGTGTGTGTGTGTCATTGTGTGTTGCAGACCAGGGTTGCACGCATGGATGTGTGTGTCTCATTGTGTGTTGCGAAGCAGGGTTGCATGGATGGGTGTGTTTGTGCATGCGCTAGTTTGCAGACCATGCGTGCTTGTTTGCTATATGTTTAAACGATACACACACACGTCCCACCTGCTTGCTTACACGCATACGTTATGCGCATGAAACAGAGCACACACACACACACGTGTACAAGCATTTAAACATACACAAGTACATTCCTAGTGCTCACAAACACACATATACACCCAACTTTATGCACAAGACTTTGCACACACGTACATGCACTTACACACACGCATGCACGCAAACCCACACAGTCCCACCTGCTTGCGGCCTCTGCTCTTCGCTCTGCACGTGCTAATGCGGCTGCTGAGTCTGCTGCCCTCTTCTCTGCTGCTTTTGCGCGCGTTGCATAAGCTGAGTCAGAGTTTTGAAGCTCAGCCTCGGCTGTGGCTGCACGCTGCTTGGCCTGCAAGGTGCGTGTGGGTGCGTATGTGTGTGTGTGTGTGTGTGTGCGTGTGTGTGTGTGTGCGTGCTTGTGTGTGTCGTTTCTGTGTGTGTCGTGTGCGTGTTGTGCCTGTGTGTGTAAGGTAGCTTTTCATTTTAAAATTTGCGTCTGCTTCTGCTTGAATGAATTGGAAGGCGATCTACATTCGTGTCTTGTGAAGGTGGTGGAGTACATAATGCAATCATTTACTAGACTCGTAATAATTTGCTGCAGCATCCTTGCCTCCTGTCAGTGTGGGCTTGTGTGTGTGTGCGTGTGTGTATGTGTGTGTGTGCGTGTGTGTGTGTGAGTGCGAGCATGCGTGCGTATGTGATGGCGCCCCCACACTATTTTCTCTCCGTCCCCAACTAATCAGCTGTGCACACTGACAAACCTGCTGATGTCCAAATTTTAAAAACTAGACAGCATGCAAAATCGTTTAGCCAACACCTCCCCCTGCCAAACTTAACGCCAGCTCACCAATCACATGCCATATGTATCGGCTAGAGCCGTATGCATAACGTACGTATGCGAATATATGTTTGCAGATGTCAGATGTCCCACAACCACATTTATACGGTGCATATACGGTAATTTTGGCAGGGAATTTTCAAGATACACGGTCATATGCGGTGTATATATATACGATTTTGGCCAACCTTACATATGAACAGAAATGTTCCGGCCAGTCCTGCTACGTTAGGGCACGGCCGACTGATGGGGAAGCCTTGACATACTCTTGTTTGATGCGTGCATCAGAAGCTGCATGTCCTGTTAATCAACACCAAGCTTTTGCCTGTCTGCGCCAGTGCAGTCAACGCACCTGCCTTTGTGGCACTAATAGAAGCAGCTAGACATATACAGGCACATACACACAGGACCTACTTGCCTGTGTCAGCGCAGTCATCACATCTGCCTTTGTGGCACTAACGAAGTAGCCAACACATACACACATACAGGCACATACAGACACACACATGAGCAAAGGTTCCCAAACACCTGAACACAACTGTACAGGCACATACAGACACACATAAACAAAAAACTTCTGCTTGCCTGTGTCAGCGCAGTCATCGCGTCTGCTGCCCTCTTCTCTGCGGTCAGCGCGCGAGCCTCTGACATCGAATCGGCAGAGGCTAGCTCAGCGTCTGCAGCAGCTGCTCTTCGCTCTGCGTGTACACAGGCAAGGGACAATGTGTTGGGTGTCGGGATACTCTGATGTGAGTCAAGCGTGAAGCGTGTGAGGCGGACTCTGTGTGTACAAAGGCAAGGAACAACGTGTTGGGTGTCGGGATACTCTGATGTGAGTCAAGCCTGAAGCGTGTGAGGCGGACTCTGTGTGTACAAAGGCAAGTGATCACGTGTTGGGTGTCGGGATACTCTGGTGGGGGTGAAGCAAGAGAGTCAAGCGTGAGGTGGACATGCAAGGGCGACGTGATGCCACATAACATCGGCAGACCTATTGATGCCACTCTGTGCCTCTACGTAATGATCAGTTGCGGGAGCAGAATCTCGTTTAAAAAAGCTAGGAAAATCTAGGTTTCAACGGAAGCTGGTAGAAGAAGAGGGTCAACAGAATGTACATAGTACACGATACGGTGCACATGAACGTACGCTTTACGACTCGTCTGCCTGATAAGCATGCAAGCATTTGCGTATGGGCATGGCCAATGTCGTGTGTAACAAAGCAATTCTGATCATCAGCGTGCAAGCACAAGGCACGCAGGATTCGAAGTACACCTTACACCCTTATCCCGAAGCATGTGGCCTAAAGCGCACACACATCGTGAGAGCCTTATTTTAAGGGACGTGGCCTGAAACACACACATTGTGAGACCCTTATCCCTAAGGATGTGGCCTGAAGCGCACACACATCGTGAGAGCCTTATCCCTAAGGACGTGGCCTGAAACACACACATCGTGAGAGCCTTATCCCTAAGGATGTGGCCTGAAGCGCACACACATCATGAGAGCCTTATTTTAAGGGACGTGGCCTGAAACACACACGTCGTGAGAGCCTTATCCCTAAGGATGTGGCCTGAAGCGCACACACATTGTGAGAGCCTTATCCCTAAGGACGTGGCCTGAAACACACACATCGTGAGAGCCTTATCCCTAAGGATGTGGCCTGAAGCGCACACACATCGTGAGAGCCTTATCCCTAAGGATGTGGTCTGAAGCGCATACACATCGTGAGAGCCTTATCCCTAAGGATGTGGCCTAAATCACACACATCGTGAGAGGCAGGTCATTGCACACGAGAGGTACGTGTGCAAAACAGGAGTCAGGTGGAGGAACGACAAGGAAGGCCTTGCTTCCTACACCTTCTCCCAGGTGCAGGCGCTCATAACGTCTGGCCTTGCTTTCCTACTCTTACTAGCAATGTAAGCGCTAGTACAGCAAGGCCTCCTTTCTTACTCGCGGTGTGCAAGTGCTTCAGAGATGCATGAAGATCACAGCCCCCCTTTGCCGCGCTGCAAGTCAAGCGCACACACACACATACACACACCATGTACTTTCGGCATAGTAATCACCAGCTCCTTCTTTCCTGCCATCAGGACTTCATCCTAATCGTCATTCAAACCCAGTGCGTCTCTTTTGACTTTTGACCGTAGTCCGGCCACACAGACCTGCACGCTCCAGAGCAGAGGCTGCGTCTGCTGCCCTCTTCTCCGCTGCTTTGGCGCGCGCCTCTGACAGGGAGCCTGCGCGTTCGAGCTCCTTCTGAGAGAACTCTGCACGCTGCTTGGCCTGCGCAGACGACGGATGTTTTTTATCATACTTTAAGTTATTACTCAGAGTATAACACATTCATCAATTGCCCTGTCAGCATGCATCCCTGCTGCTTCGGCGCTGCTTGGCGTGCGTACGCACACAACAGAGCACAACATCTACAGGCCTGCAAGTGTGTCTGTCAGAGTGCTCTGTGTTTGCTATTTGTACAGATACCAACAAAGTTGGTAGTGCTGAGACACACAGACGCACATGCATGTCTACAGACGTTCACATTCAAGCATAGCGCACATAGACAGCCACAAACATGGCAACAGAGAGACATGAGCAACTCTCCTGATCCTCGACTATTGGTACTTGACACACATACACACACACACATATTCACACACAATCAAAGGCACACTCGCCTGCGCCAGTGCTGTCGTAGCTTCAGCTGCCTTCTTCTCGGCAGCCACGGCCCGTGCCTCTGATGCATTGTCAGCAAAGGCCAGCTCAGCATCGGCAGCTGCCGCGCGCTGCTCTGCCCTGTGCGTCGATTTTGCGAGAGGACCAGGCAATGTGGATCTCTCATAAAGGAACATATACAGAGAGCAGGGACAGAGAGGTGGAGGTCGTTTGAGTGGCCAAAACAATTGTCAATGAAGTCTTCTAGAATCTAATGATGCCGGTACAGACAAAGGCAAAGAACAGGCAGCAGTAGGTCCGGCTGCCCAGAGTCTTAATGATTATGTTCCTGGCAGATACACATTATTTTGCCACATCAGCTTAGTTCGACACACACACACAAAACTACTATTTCTGGGTACGTGTCATCGCTACATGCTGCTACCTTGACAGGGCAGACATGGCGTCTGCTGCTCGCTGCTCTGCCGCCCTTGCCCGGGACTCTGAGAGGGCCACCGCTCTGTCCATCTCATCTTCAGCAGCATTGGCACGCTCCTTTGCCTGTTCATGTGTGCGTGCGTGTGCGTGTGTGGGTGTGTGTGTATGTGTGTGTGTGTGTGTGCATGTGCGTGTGCGTGTGTGAGTGTGTTTGCATGTTCCAACTGTGGTTTAACTGATGTCATTAACTGCAAATCTCTGACCCGCATTAGCCTTGTCACAGGGTCCTTTTAGAGCCCAGAAGCAGAGGGGAAAAGCGGCTCAAAATCTGAGACCCACTTCTCACCATTTCCACCAGCCCAGACTTTTCAAAACAAAGAATCCAGCCGCTTCTAACATCTGCACACAATGCGCACACTGCGCACACTGCACACACTGCACACACTGCACAGATCCCCAGCCTGCACACAAATGCACAGAGCCTGTAGCACTCACGTGCATGAGAGCGCTCATGGCCTCTGCTGCCAGCTGCTCTGCCTCCTTGGTCCTGACCTCAGACTCTGAGTCAGCGTACTCAAGCTCAGCCTCGACAGCAGCTACTCGCTGTTCTGCCTGTGTGTGTTGGGTGTGTGTTGGGTGTGTGTCGGTTGTGTGGGTGTCCACACGTGGCAAGTGTACGCGTGCGTGTGTACGTGTGCGTGCGTGGGTGCGTGTGCGTGTGTGTGTTGGGTGTGCGTTGGGTGTGTGTCGGTTGTGTGCACACGGGGCAAGTGTGTGTGTGTGCGTGCATTTGTGTGTATGCGTGCGTGTGCGTGTGTGCGTGTTTGCATGTGTGTGTGTGTGTGCGTGTGCGTGTGTGTGCAAGGGTGCTTGCGTAATGTGGAGAAGGGGGAGGGAGCTTAATAAGCAGTCGGTCATTTTTCAATTCTAGTTGCAAGCTGTTTACCACAAACTCCTGTGCCAGTGAGATGGAATGCCAGATATCAGTAGGCAGGCACAACTGAGCTTTCTGTTACAATGGGCTGTAACTTTACAAAAAGAATTCCTTTGCCTACCCATTGCACCGTCAAGCCTACGACGGGCTTTTATTCCTGCGCGTGTATTTTGTGTGCGCTGCACACTCGTGGCCGCCCTGCCCTACCTGCGCCAGTGCTGCAGCAACGGGCTTTTATTCCTGCGCGTGTATTTTGTGTGCGCTGCAAACTCATGGCCACCCTGCCCTACCTGCGCCAGTGCTGCAGTAGCTTGCTCCGCCTTCCGCTCTGCTGCCACAGCACGTGCTTGGAGCATCTGTGGGGATATGTCGACGAACAGGCAAAATTGTGTTCACAAGGTCGGCTGGCAAAAGGTGCAGTTCCACTGAGCTGCAAGATGTGCTGCAAGATATGCTGCACGTATGTGTGTATGTGTGTCTGAGTGCGTATGTGTGTGAGATAATCCCACTGAGCAGCAAGACCTGTGTGTGTTTGTTTGAGTGCGTATATGTGTGTGCATGTGTGGGTATGTGGGTGTGCAGTGTGTGTGAGTGTGTGCGTTTGAGTGCGTATGTGTGTGTGCGCGCATACGCCGTGCATCCTAAACTCCTCTTTGCTGCTCAATGCGCAATTTTTGAGCACACCCACACAGGCTTGGCGCCAACCTTTAAACAAAAGTACGCATTACAGGGAAATGAGCACACTCACATACGCACAGGCTTGGCGCCAACCTTTAAACAAAAGTAGGCATTACAGAAATGAGCACACTCACATACGCACAGGCTTGGCGCCAACCTTTGTGCTGCAATCAAGCTCAACAAGGTTAACTCACCGTGTCTGCTGCAGCCAGCTCGGCTTCAGCCCTTGCTGCGCGCTCCTCAGCCTGAAAGGTGTGAGCACAAGATTGAGCACAGTTGAGATCAGTTTGAACCATTGTTACACAGTCAGGCTCAAATCAAAACTTCTCCGCACGTGAATCGAACGGAACTTGCTAGCTCTGATGTGCAAGGAAAGGCAGGGCTGTGACACACTTGGGAGGGCAGTGAAATCAGTAACCAGCGCTGCACTAATAGCGTACCTCTCGTAACAAAGTGTGACACCCATAGACACCCTTCAAATCTCTCTCTCTCTCACATCTCTCTCTCACTCTCTCTCTCTCTCTCTCTCTCTCTCTATCAATTAATCAATCAATCAATGAATCAATGAATCAATCTCTCTCTCCTTCTTTCTCTCTTTTACCTTGGTACGTGCAGACACAGCAGCGGCTGAACGCTCCTCGGCAGCCCTGGTGCGTGCCATGAGCTCAGCATCTGTGTGTGCAGGTGTGTAGGTGTGTAGGTGTGCAGGTGTGTAGGTGTGCAGGTGTGTAGGTGTGTAGGTGTGTAGGTGTGTAGGTGTGTAGGTGTGTAGGTGTGCAGGTGTGTAGGTGTGTAGGTGTGAGTACCTGTATGCGTGATGATGTGCAAGAATGTGTGTACGTCTAATTGTGTGCATGTAAACGTGTTTGTGCTGGAGGAGGCTTATAAGAGTAATTACTGTTCAAAGACCTACGCGCATAAATTAGGTAGCAAGGGAGGCGTAACTGTTCGTGTTTCTTGTAGGATTGACCATAACCTTACAAGCAGCAGCATATATACAAACCAAATATGACAGGTAAATTCCCTACTAAAAAAATCTTTCACAAACGATGAATACTCACACATGTAAAGGTTTTGGCCTACCTTAGTTTCTCGACACAAAAAATAAGAGGACGTGCACATTGAGCTCAGGTGATCTAGAGATAGTGATCTCATTAATCAGAGATAGTGATTTTAACAATCAGAGATAGTGAGCTCACTGTCTGTGACTGTAGAATAATCAGAGATTAACTGTTAAAAACTGTTCTTTGGTTTGCACGGGGGTGCTTGTTTATGGCGCATTTTTTGCTGCAGCAAACAGTTGGTTGATTGAGTGATGTCCACACCCACATGGACACCTCCAGCCTGCCCTTGTTGCCCACTGCCCTCTTCTCTGGCCATGCTCAAGTGATCTAAACTGCCTGAGCAAACACAAGGTCTCACACAGGCACGACTGCAAACTCACACACCCACACCCACACCCACACCCACACCCACACCCACACCCACACCCAGACACAACCGCAAACCAAAAATCCTTACCTGCTGATGCTAACTCTGCATCTGCCGCCACTGCTCTCTTCTCCGCCCACGCCAATGCGCTAGTTGCATCTTTAGCCCTGCGCTCCGCAGCCTCAATCTTTTGCTCTGCACGCGCCAGTGCTGTCGTGGCTGCGGCTGCCTCCTTCTCGGCCCTGGCGGCACGCTCCTGTGTGCGTGTGTTTATGTATGTATGTGTGTGTTTATGTATGTATATGTGTGTGTTTATGTATGTATGTGTTTATGTATGTGTGTGTTTATGTATGTGTGTGTTTTATGTATGTGTGTGCATACGTGCACGTGTATGTCCTCACGACAGCTTGGCTCAAGCCCCCCACACTTTAAATAATGATGAACACACAGGATTATTTCAACACAAATAACTCTATTCATATACTGCATGGCACGCACTGGAACACAGGCAGACTTCATCGTTCCCCACTTCAATTGCCAAAAGCATGCTTATGGCTAGATCTGAAAAGCTGATCAAGCCTCATCGCTAATGATTGACAGCCAACGCACGTCGCACTGACCACCTTTACACACACGCACGCACAGACACACGGAGTTTGTGTGCGCATTCAATACCGCACCTGCAGCTCAGGGTCCACGCACAGGCATACAGATTTTGTGTGCGCACTTAAAACCGCACCTGCAGCTCAGGGTCCACGCACAGACACAGATTTTGTGTGCGCACTTAATACCGCACCTGCAGCTCAGGGTCCACGCACAGACACACAGATTTTGTGTGTGCACTTAATACCGCACCTGCAGCTCAGGGTCCACGCACAGGCATACAGATTTTGTGTGCGCACTTTAAAACCGCACCTGTAGCTCAGGGTCCGGTGCGCCTTGCTCCTGGTCCATTGCGGATGCACGTTGCACAGCTTCCACAAGGGCCTCCATCGCCTCGCCTGCAAGAACAAAGTAGTGATTCATTTTGGGCGGTGGTCCACACACACAGGCACACGCATGTGCTGCAAATACACACAGGCACACGCATGTGCTGCAAATACACACAGCCACACGCATGTGCTGCATGCAAACAGGCACACGCATGTGCTGCAAATTCACACAGCCACACGCATGTGCTGCAAATACACACAGGCACACGCATGTGCTGCATGCAAACAGGCACACACATGTGCTGCACTTACACACAGGCACACGCATGTGCTGCAAATACACACAGGCACACGCATGTGCTGCAAATACACACAGGCGCACGCATGTGCTGCAAATACACACAGCCACACGCATGTGCTGCAAATACACACAGGCGCACGCATGTGCTGCAAATACACACAGGCGCACGCATGTGCTGCAAATACACACAGCCACACGCATGTGCTGCAAATACACACAGTCACACGCATGTGCTGCAAATACACAGTCACACGCATGTGTTGCACACACACAGGCACACGCATGTGCTACACATACACAGGCACACGCATGTGCTGCAAATACACACAGCCACACGCATGTGCTGCAAATACACACAGTCACACGCATGTGCTGCAAATACACACAGGCACACGCATGTGCTGCAAATACACACAGGCACGCGCATGTGCTGCAAATACACACAGTCACACGCATGTGCTGCATGCAAACAGGCACACACATGTGCTGCACTTACACACAGGCACACGCATGTGCTGCAAATACACACAGGCACACGCATGTGCTGCAAATACACACAGTCACACGCATGTGCTGCATGCACACAGTCACACGCATGTGCTGCAATCACACACAGTTACACGCATGTGCTGCATGCACACAGGCACACGCATGTGCTGCAAATACACACAGTCACACGCTTGTGATGCACATACACACAGTCACACGCATGTGCTGCATGCACACAGGCACACGCATCTGCTGCATACACACAGGCACACGCATGTGCTGCAAATACACACAGTCACACACATGTGCTGCATGCACACAGGCACACACATGTGCTGCACTTACACACAGGCACACGCTTGTGATGCACATACACACAGTCACACACATGTGCTGCACATACACACAGGTACGCATCAATATCTGTCACTGCTGCCTACAGAAACGCAAACCTGCATCACACACACATACATGCACACATACACACATGCACACAAACGCACACCTCATATGCGCACACCCATCCTACACACACCTGCCATCTTCTCCGCAGCGTCTGCTCGTGCTCTCAGCTCCTCGTCTGCGTAGAACAAGTCACCGTTAGCTGAGGCCAGCCTCTCTTCAGCCTCTGCCAAAGCAGCAGCTGCCTCCTCCGCACGCTGTTCCTGCTCTGCTGTGCGCCGCCCCATCTCCTCATCTGCAAAATATAAGCCAGAAGATGAACTAAGAGTTGTCTTATCCGCACGCTGTTCCTGCTCTGCTGTGCACCACCCCACCTCCTCATCTGCAAAACATAAGCCATAGATCAACAGATAAGCTGTTCTCTCTGCACGCTCCTCCTGCTTCACTACGCGCTGCCCCACCTTTTCATCTGCTACACACAAAACACTGTTGTGAGTGCGCCCCCTTGTAGCACCGCACAGGCATCACTGCCCCTCTTCACACGCCAAGCCAAAATTGGCACTCATGTAGCACTCTTTAGCGTGTGCATAAGTTGTCAGCACTCACAGGCACACGGAATATACACACATACGCACACAAGCACACCTGCTGCTTCCAGCTCAGCCTCAGCATCAGCTGCACGCTGCTCTGCTTGAGCCAAGGCAGCCAAGGCTTCCTGCGCTGTCCTTTCTGCTGCCTCAGCACGTAGCTGGAGTTCGTTGTCTGTGTGTGTGTTTGTGTGTGTGTGTGTAAATGTGTGTGTGCTTGAGGTGGATTGCACGTGTTTTTATTTGCGCACATCAGTGTTTTTTGTTTAGTGTTTTTGTGTACTTGTAGTGATTACTAGTAATGGTGTGGCTAACTGTACAACATATGCGAATATGCAGTTGTATGGACGTGCGCTGAAGGATCTGCCTCCACATTTACCTTCGTCCATACCTGATCTGCATGTACATCCGCACCCCCCTTATCAACTTAGCCACAAGCTCTGCGCAACCTCCTACCTGTCACCCTCGCGATGCACTAGCCGCAAAGTTCACGGAAATGCAGCGAACGTTGGGCATCTAGTTCTGCCTCTGCTGCAGCAAAAACTCCTGTTCGGCAAGGCTGATGACAGCAATTCAGAATCAAAGGCTTGTGTACCCAGTCCAGCAACACACTCACACATTTTGGCTTGTAGTTTACAGGCAGTTCTCAGGCAGTTATCCTTCGCACTCTTACGAGCTATATAGCACTTGACAGCCCGCAGGGTTGCTCGCTCTTCCAAGCACAGTCCAGCACACACACACACACCTATCCAACGCTCCAAACGACCAACGCTCTTCCAACGCTCAAACCTATCCAACCACCACACCTATCCAACGCTCCAAACGTCCAACGCTCTTCCAAGCAGTCCAGCACACACACACCCACACACCTACCCAGCTTGGTCTGTCGCTCTAGCAAGGCAATCTTACGCGAGCTGACCCTAGGATAGCACACGGGCTAAGCAGTCGCACCTGAATCCTCTAGCTCTGCGTCTGCTGCTGCTGCTCGTTGCTCTGCAAACGCAATGCGAGCAGACGCCTCCTCCGCTATCCGCTCTGCGGCCTCAGCACGGATTTGCATTTGGGAGGCGCTTTGCTGGGACCTGTGTCGATAGAACAAAAAAACAGATACGAGGAGGAAAAAGTGTATCAGTGATGAACATGTGATGTATCAGCCATGTGTGATGGATAAGGTTGGCGAGATCCCAACATTTGGAAGGGTTTCCTGCCCACCTCTTATCTGTAAATTTATTCACAAAATGTGACCAGCCCCCGCCGTGGATACCATCTGTGGCACCCCTCAGTGCATATTCTGTGGCATTACCTGTGACATTACCCGTGACATATTCTGTGGCATTACCTGTGACACTACCCGTGACATAATCTGTGGCATTACCTGTGACATTGTCTGTGGCGAGGTCAGTGGTCAAGCATGGGCGAGGAGGGTTTGGCAGCACAGACACATGGAAGCAAACACTGGTCAAACAATGCGCATGTACCGACACTGCATGGTTGCATGAAGCCGGCGATAAGCACGCGCCAGTGCGTGCACACTCACCCGGGGAATATCATTCATTGCTCTTACTCTTCATGCTACATATGCCACTGCATACACGTTACTCTTCATGCTACACACAAGTTACTCTTCATGCATACATACTCTTCATGCATACAAGTTGCTCTTCATGCTACATACAAGTTACTCTTCATGCATACAAGTTACTCTCTATACTACATACAAGTTACTCTTCATACCACACACAAGTTGCTCTTCATGCTACATACATGTTACTCTTCATGTATATATACTCTTCATGCATACAATTGCTCTTCATGCTACACACAAGTCACTTCATGCATACATGCTCTTCATGCATACAATTTGCTCTTCATACTACATATGCCACTGCATACAAGCAACTCTTCATGCTACATACAAGCAAGTCTTCATGCTACATACAAGTTACTCTTCATGCATACAAATTAGTCTTCATGCTACACATGCCACTGCATACTAGCTACACTGCCAGCACCTCCTCACCTGCACACACTACCGACATACTCTAACCACGCGCCCACTTCATCGTCCACCTCACCTCTCCACGTCACGTACTTTGTATCATATTTGGGTCACAATTACTTTGGCCTGAAACCTGACCTCTAGGAAACCACACAACTCCATTTAGGTCACAACTTTCTTGGCCTGAAAACTGAACTCTAGGAAACCACACAACTCCATTTAGGTCACAACTTTTTTGGCCTGAAAACTGAACTCTAGGAAACCACACAACTTCATTTAAATCACGATTTTTGGCCTGAAACCTGACCTCTAAGAAATCAATTAACTTCATCACGTGTCCGCATGCTTGTTCACCTCTCCACGTCACGAGCAGGGTTGGCCAGAACCATATACATATATGGTGTATACACGGTATTTGCAACAGGGAAATCACCAAATGTACGGTCATATACGGTGTATATATATACAGTTCTGGCCAACCCTAATCACAAGTCATCGCGTCTAGGTTGCGCTGCAGCACTGCCCAACACTCCCACTGCTGGTGCAGCATAAGGGAGATGGCGTACACACTGCTCAGGCAGACCCTATCAATGTGCACTTACGCACCTGCACAGGCAGTACCACACGTATCTCCTCACCTGCACACATCACCAACGCACTCTAACCAAGCGCACCATTCATCGCTCACCTCTCCACGTCACGAGTCATCGCGTCTAGGTTGCGCTGCAGCACTGCCAGCCTCTCCCGGGTGGCAGTGGTATCTTGGGCAGGGGCAGTGGAGCTTGAAAACTGTAGCGTGTGTGTGTTTATTTGTATGTGTGAGCCTTTTCGTGCGTGCATGCGTGTGCGTGCATGATGTGAATTACTAGGTGCAGGAGCAGCGCAGCAAATGGATACATGTGTGTGTGTGTGAGTGCGTTGTGCGAGTACGTGTGCTTGTACATGTGCATGCATGCAGGTGCATAGCACATTTTGTAGCTTGTATCGTACCATTGTTGTGCTTTGTTATGCACTACAGCACACACGCCCCTGTTGTAAAGCATGTGCCGTCCACGTGCATGATGCTTGGCAAGCTCGGTATCCTATACACCACACATCGCTTACCAATGGCCTTGTGCGCACGCAACTGAAACCCTTTGCACAAAGCCTTCAAGATTGGATACACAAGAACTCCAACACCTGCTTAGCAATTTCGAAGAGCACAACACCAGCATCCACTCACACCCACCCGCGCATCCTCCAACTCAGCACGCAGTCTGTCGGCTTCGTCCCGCGTGACCTGGATCTCAGCCTGAGCTGCAAGGACCTCTTCCTCCATCTGCGTAAAGAAAAAGGATGCACAAGCATTTTATCGTCGTGCGCACAATTTCCACCACTGCTTCTATCTTCGTAGAGCAGTAAAAGGAGTAGCTAGTTGTTGGCTTCCAACTGCACGAGCGAGCGCGTTGGCTCACACGAGCCTAAAATTACAGACAGCACAACAAGCAGTTTTTAAACCCTCTGTCCTCTGTGAGGAGCACGACTTCCTTCAACCGCATTGTTTGCACAAACTCGTATTTGCAGCAGCCTCCTTGAGCTGTAGCTTGTAGCGACATGTGACTTACGTGCAATCACCATAAACTTGCATGCACACACACACACGCACACACACACACACACACACACACACACACACAGACAGACAGACAGACAGACAGACAGACTTAGCACCTGCCAACTTGCAGCTGCCTTGTTCCCGCCTACTGGCATGCAGCTTTGGATAACTCGTGCGACACATCACGCACACACTCCCTTCTTATTGCCTTACACTTACACACCCACAGGCCCACGCGCACACACTCCCTTCTTATTGCCTTACACTTACACACACCCACAGGCCCACGCACACACACACTCCCTTCTTATTGCCTTACACTTACACACACCCACAGGCCCACACACACCCCCCCTTCTTATTGCCTTACACTTACACACACCCACAGGCCCACACACACACACTCCCTTCTTATTGCCTTACACTTACACACACCCACAGGCCCACACACAAACACTCCCTTCTTATTGCCTTACACTTACACACACCCACAGGCCCACACACACACCCTTCCTATTGCCTTACACTTACACACACCCACAGACCCCCCCACACACT
>Ga0307942_1000887_pt1 | contig 22623 bp, 21 predicted proteins | sample OrgLakmetagen175_FD_201846 | JGI IMG/M metagenome (GOLD analysis project Ga0307942, IMG submission 201846) | Saline water microbial communities from Organic Lake, Antarctica - #175 | ecosystem: Environmental > Aquatic > Non-marine Saline and Alkaline > Saline | place: Antarctica: Organic Lake... | reverse complement strand
CAATATATATACACACTCTCACACACACACACACACACACACACACACACACACACACACACACACACACACACACACACACACACACACAAACACACACACACACACTTGCACACACTCACACACACACACACACACACACTTGCACACACACACTCACACACACACACACACACACACGCACACACACACACACACACGCACACACACACACACGCACACACAATCACACACACTCACACACATACACACACATACACACACACATACACGCACACACACACATACACACACAGGCACATGCACACACTTGTCTTCTCATACCTGCAAGATCCATTATGTGTTTTCCTCTTGCAAGTTCCCGCAACATCTCCATGTCCAGCCCTCCTTCTTTTTCTGTTCTGCATACCAATTTACGCATGTTTGCGCCCACACGCATGCTATGCACTTTGTATGTGTGTGTCTGCCTGCGTGTGTGTGTATGTGTGTGTGTGCTATGCTCTATGCATGTGCAGGCTTCATTCATTAGCAATAACATGTCTATTTTGCCGTCCAACAGGCGCTTCCATCTGGTCCATTGCGCTCCTCAAACCTGACACCAGCCCAGGTAGCCCTGACAATGGTGAGTTTGTTGCCAAGAAGCCTACATGAAGGTGTTACGCACTAAGCCTGTGCCGTCTCTGCTGTGATGACGGAACTACAAGGCGCCCGTGTGAATTCCGTTTCTTCTTCGGTTGGTCCCTTCTCTTCTTATTGAGGCCTGACTACTGATCATGAATATGTTTGGACACTTGAGGAAGGCTTGCCTCTGCGGGATAGCACTATGATGTCCCTTCACACTTAAGTCATATGTGTAGGGTTGGCCAGAACCGTATGTACACGCCGTATATGACCGTATGTATGGTGATTTCCCTGCCAGAAATACCGTATGCACACCGTATATACCTATAAATGTATGGTTCTGGCCAACCCTACATATGTGTATGCGCTTCAAATATCTCTTCTCACAATGTAGCTCCTGATTCAAAAGGTTATTTATCCTTATTCAGCCTGGGACTATGGGCTGTGGTTTGCAGGAGGCTGGGCGCTGTATGCTATCGCTGCCTGTGGGTTTGCAGCAGCCGTCATAGCTGGTAGGTGGTCGAGTATTTTCAAGCGTTTGCAGTCCTCAAGCAGCCGTCATAGCTGGTAGGTGGTCGAGTATTTTCAAGCGTTTGCAGTCCTCAAGATGCGAGTGGTACAAAAAAAAAGTGCAGGAGACGGGTGCTGCTGCTGCTGCGTGCAAATATTTTGTGTGTGCGTACATAGTTGTGTGCGTGCATGCATGCGTGTGTGTGTGTATGTGTGTGAGAGTGAACAAATACCAAAGCATCTGCAGGGAAAGCTTAAGGCGATAGCAGACCCGTAAGGTAGGCCTGTAATGTTGGCCAGATCTGTGCATTTACATAATTGTAAGGTTGGCCAGATCTGTGCATTAACATATGAATAGGGAGCGGCGTATAGCATACTAGTATATGCCTGATATATGCCCTTGCACTTGTATAAAGGAGTTCATCCTGACTAGTTTGAATCCCATTGCACCTCCACAGGGATTGGAATTGTAGTGTGTGTGGATCTTATATAAAGCAAGTAGCCAGAATGTTGAAATAATTCAGTTCTGATCTGGAAGTCAGATTTACCAGTCATTTATACCCATGGCAAGGGTCCCGACTCTCCCAAAAAGGTTGTCCAAGACAATTACGCTGGCGGATTTAGCATAATAAATTAGGCAAAACCCGACCCAATTCCGAGCGCATAAATTACATATACCGTCGGTATAACAAAATTATATATATGCGGTGTATACCGGTATTTTTTAAATACCGGTATGACCTTGTGCCGATCCCTACATATGTATGAAAATTGTGTATGTACGGCATATTATGCTGGGAAATTCTCACTTAACTTCTCCTCAAGTGTGCATGTATTTTTAAGTGTGTATATACGGCATATCATGCTGGGAAATTTTCATTTAAATTCTCCTTAAGTTTGCATGTATTGTTCTGGCCGACTCTACAGACCTGCAAAAAGGATATGAACATTTTTAGGTCTGTATTTTTGTGTTGTACATAGCTGTGTGAGCAATGCATATAGCCGTGTGTGTGTGTTGAGCTGCTAGGGTTGTTAAGGTCACCCAGGCAGGGGGCTGGAGGCTTCGCGCCTTCATTATGTTCTATCAGTGAAAAGAAAGCCCTAGTGAGAATAGAAGCAATTACGCAACGTGCAGCGTAAACAGTGTGAAGCTACTTTCCACATTGATTTTGGTTCAAGCCTTTGTGCTTTCTTTGAAACCCTCCTGTTTCCCAACTCTTTTCCATGTTCTCCTCCCCCCTGTTTTCCTTTCTTTTTCTGTGCAGCCCTCTCTTCAAAAGCCTCCTCAAAAGCAGACCTGAAAAAGTAAAGCTATACAGGCAAACCACATCTAGTTAATGTACCCAAGGCCCCTTGGCAAGGAACAAATTTCTGCTCTTGTTCCTTTACCTTTTACCCTTAACTCTAGTTAAGTCAAACTGCTAGGAAAGGAGCCATTTTGATTTCATTCTAGGTCTGCTCTATGGCGCTCCACCTCCCCACTGCTCAGCGCCCATATTTACACCTTTTGCAAATGTCTGATGTCTGACAATTCTTCTGTGCATTATATTTCCATTTGTGTGCAGTCCTAGGCATAGGGGCTGCTGCATGGCGCTCCACCTCCCTCCTAAGCGCTCACGTCGTTTTCCTAGCCCTCCTCTTCTCTGCCCAAGTCTGCATGGTCGTGGTGGGTGTGAGTAGCAAGCCTGCACTGAGGTTTCAGCGTGCATTGTCCCCTTTGGATTTGGTCGTGGTGGGTGTGAGTAGCAAGCCTGCACTGGAACAAATCAGCGTACTTTAAGCTTTGAATACGGTTGATGTGAGTGAGAGGCGCAAGAAATACGTGCAAAAATGTATGTGTTAAGCTATGGGTATGGTTTGAATAAAAGTCTGCACCGTAATGTGTCAGTGTGCATGAAGGTAAGGACGTGATGAGGGAGAGCAGCACGTCGGTGCTGAGATGTGTCAGTGTGCGTGAAGCTCTGGGTTTTTTTGGGGCTATTGAGTGAAATTTAATCTTCTGCACAGAAACAAGTCAGCATGTGTTGACACTTGGGATGTGGTGTGTGAGCACGCACAGGTTCTTGTTGTGGGATGCGGGCGGGTGAGCCCGCACAGGTTCTTGTTGATTTGATGTAGTTGGGTTGAATTGGTTGAATTGGTGGATTGGTGGGATTGGTGAATTGGTGGGATTGGTGGAATTGATGTGGGTGTGTTGAATTAATGTGGTGGGTGAGCCCGCACAGGTTCTTGCTGAAATGAGTCAGCGCGCTTTCAGGCATGGTTATGGTGAGTAAGAGTAGCAAGGCTGCACGAAATCAAGGCTGACTCGTTTTGTTGTGTGGTAATAGTAGCAATTAACAAAATGGACAACATTTGGACGACATATGGACGACAATTGGACGGCAATGGCTCGTTTTGTTGTGTGGTATTAGTGGTGGTCAACAGCATGTACGACACCTTGGCTGTCAGTGCTGGTTGCGTTACTGTAATCCTCAAGGAGCGCTGTGTGTTTGCGCTGCAATTAGCACAATAATAATAATATACGTTTGTGTTTGGTCTTTTTTGCAAGCTAGCAGATGCTTCACTCACATTGTTCAACATAGATAAACTGTATAGATAAACTGTATGCACAGGGTTGGCCAGGACCGTAACTACACACCGAAATGATTGTATGTACGATAGATAATTTCCCTTCAAAATCACCATATATACACTGAAACTACGTATATCTGTATCGTTTTTGTCAACCCTATTTATCATCCAAACGGGCATTGAGGAATCAAAGGGCTTTGCTGTGTACAGGATGCACCACAGGGATGCATTACAAATATTTTCCGTTAATCTCATTCTCGTTTTTGTTCAGTCTTAACCATTCTTCGACCATCAGTGCCGCCTGCATAGAACAGCGCACGCTTTGCAATCAGGAAACTGCTTGCAGGTAACACTAATCGCCACACACACACACACACACACACACACACATAGACACACACACACACACAAACAGTAACATATGCATGCAAACACACACAAACACCCCCCCACACACACACACAATTACACGTAGGCTGTAGCCATACAGCAACAGCAGCAGCGCACTCCCCCCCTAGATAGCACAGCAGCAGCAGCACATAGGCTCACGTTTAAAGCGGGGGGCCTTCCTTTGACGCTCCCCCACACAGAGTTGTTGGTGGCTGAAGTGCTGGTTGGTGTGCTGATGGGCCTGGAGCTCTTGACACTGGGCTTTGGATGCTTGCTACAAACTGCATATTCCCAGGTGTGTGTGTGGGTATGTGTGTGTGTGTGTGAGAGCGCTCGTGTGTCTGTGTGTGTGGCGTGTGAAGTGTTTGTATGCATGTATATGTGTGTGTGAGCGTGTAATGTGTGTATACGTGTGTTTACACGTGTGTGGCAGATGCTGTGCTCTCAGGCCTGGAGCTCTAAGCTTTGGGTTTTAAGCCCCTGCTACAGACTGCATTCTCCCGTGTGTGTGTTTGTGTGTGTGTATGTGTGTGTGTGTGTGTGTTTGCACGTGTGTCTGTGCGTGTGGTGTTTGAATTGTGTGTGCAAGTGTATTCATATATTTCCTATCTGCTCCCACGCACAGCACGATACAAAATCTGGGCTTCAATACAAGCACCATAACCGACAGATCCCGTCAAAAGATGTCGAGCACAATCACATTTCCTGCTATTTCGGTTTGTGCTTCTAGGTGGAGTAGGCAGTGGAAGGAGCCTGCGAAGTGAAATCACCAGCCCTCACACTGCTACTTTGTCAGCAGGCCCACTCCGTTGATTTATTACGTGGCCGTAGGTGGAGGAGGCAGCTGAAGATGCCCGTGAGGAGGATTCTGCATTCAGGCAACCCCTACTTCAGGGGCCACCTGTGACGCCATTGTGAGTGATGCAAATTTACTTATAAGCTCACTCATGCAAACCTACTTATAAGCTTACTCATGCAAACCTACTTATAGGCTCACTCATGCAAACCTACTTACAAGCTCACTCATGCAAACCTACTTATAAACTGGTGCATTCCTCCTATTATAAGCTAATGCATTCCTCCTATTAAGCTCATGCATTCCTCCTACTTATAGGCTCACTCATGCAAACCTACTTGTAAGCTCATCCATGTGAACCTACTTGTAAGCTCACTTATGCATCCCTACTTGTAAGCTCACCCATGCAAACCCTCCTTTAAGCTCACTTATGCGTGCTTACTGGTAGTGAGCTCACCCATGCGAACCTACTGGTAATCTCACCCATGCTAATCTACTTACAAGCTCACCCATGCAAACCTACGTATAAGCTCACTTATGCAAACCTACTGGTGGTAATCTCACCCATGCAAACCTACTGGTAAGCTCACCCATGCAAACCTGCTGGTAAGCTCACACAGTGCAGGCCTACTTTTTAGCTCACATCCACGTGTTTGGTGTAGAATTGTGCAGCTATTTTAAATGTGGGTTGGTTCAAGAATGCGTTTTGCTCTACTCATAAAGGAACTAGTCAGGCGGTGAAGACGTCTCTCCGCATAAGCGTGATTGCCACGCTCAATTCGTGCCACCAAAAAAAAAGTTGTTAAATTTTCGTTGTTTGGCCAAACAATTATGCGAAAACATATCGACCTTGATTTCTTGATGACGTCGTGAACTCGAGTTGTCAGGACCGTCAGGACTGTGGACAACTTAAGTGCTGCACAAAATAATAACTAGCACGCGCTCATCATGGACACACCCTTTGTAATCACTCTACCCTGTCCTGATAATGGGATGGAGGCTTGGGTGTGCTCACCAAGGCTCATTCAGCTTGCTGCTTTCTCCAACGACCATCTGCTCTACCTTGCTTGGGTGTGCTCACCGTGGCTCATTCAGCTTGCTGACCTGTCTCCTCTGTGGCCGTGCCTATCACGACACCACAACAACACAGTAATTGTAATCATAGCACAGTATTTTGTTTAGCCCCCTCTCTGCATCTGTGCACCTATCGGCACTGGTATGGTGAGATCATAAAATGTGGTAAAAAGTACCAGAGGTGGTCGACGGAGGCCTGAAAAAGGGGTAATTTTGAAATGTTCCCAGAGTATGGGTGTCCCAGCTGGCAATTTCTAAGCTTAGCACCCAGATGTGAGATTCCCTGAGCTAATAAACTGCAAGTAGCAGTGCACATGTCTCATCGCCCGCGGCGTGAACCCCACTTTTCACCACTAATCTGTCATATCTCACCACCAACTGACCCGATTTGTGTCATTTTTATATGAAAAGTCAGAAATAGTCTACATTTAAACAGAGGGGATTGACGAAGGCCTGGAAAAGGGGTACTTTTGAAATGTGAATTGAGTATGGGCGCCCCAGCTGGCAACAATCAAGCTCAGTACCCAGAGGTAGCTGCTAAAAGCACTTGAGCTTGAATTTTGCCAGCTGGGGCAAAAATGTCTGTTTGCCTGCGGCGTGAACCCTATTTTTCACCACCAATCTCTCATTTCTCACCACCCACTGACCTAATTTGTGTCATTATTGTATGAATCGTCTAAATTTCAATAAAGAATATCATTGCAACAAAAATGGGGCAAAACGACCCAGTAGTTGGTCAGATACTCCATTTTGGCTCATTTCCTCAGGAAAATCAACAAAAGGGGTGCCAAAAAGGTGGAAAACCAACCTTCACCAAAACTACTCTTTAGAACCAGGATGGTTAATATTATTAAGGAAGTGTTGCCATCTTGTGTTGGGATGAAAAGAGGCTCTGGTTGGGGTGTGGTGGCCTATAATGTGAAAACTCAGTGCCAAAATCTGCACGGGAACCCCACCCAGACCACTGGGGTGGTCCGATTGACCCCAAACTTTGTGGACCATCTAGTTATGTTCATCAAACATGGTCTGCATCAAAAAAGTCACATTTCAGGACATTTGCTCCGTCGTAACCCCCTCTGACATTCAAATAAAGAACATTATTGCAACAAAAATGGGGCGAAACAGAGCAATAGTTGGCCAGGTACCCCATTTTGGCCCATTTCCCTTAGAATTAATCAGCAAAAGGGGTGCCAAAAAGGGTGGAAAACCAAGCACCACCAAATCCGGTTTTCAGCATGTCAAGCGATTCCTGATATAAGTGAAGTACTCCTGTCGTGTTTTGAGGTGAAAAGAGGCCCTGGGTAGAGTGTGGTGGCTCAATACGTAAACACTTAGTGCCAAAATTTGAACTGGATTTCTGCCCAGCCCACTGGGGTAGTCCATTGGGCCTAAAACTTCATGAAACATCTAGTTATGTTATTAAATACGAATTGCATCGAAAGAAAACATGTTCAGGACTTTTGCTCCGTCGACCACCTCTGAAAAAGTACAGTGTTTTTACAAGTTTTTGGGTTCAGCCCCCTCCGTTGCCGCGCCTAACTTCATACTTACCTATGTATGAAATCATAACCTATGTTTGAAATCATACATGCGTAGAAATCATTACCTACCTATGTACGAAATCATTACCTACCTATGTATGACAGCAATACCTATGTATGGAATCATTACCTAAATATTTAATCATCGCATGTGTAGAATTCAAAACCTAAGTATGAAATCATTACTTATGTGTTGAAATCAATACATGTGTAGGAAATACAAAGTTTTGCGTTCATGACATTTGTGTAGGAAATGCAGAAATTCGCTAATTTTCTTGATCAGTCCCCTCTGTCACCGCCAGAAGTCGTTCCAAACAATCGCCCATGCCCAGCCATTACAAAATATTTGCCAAATTTTTTGAACAATCCCCTCTGGTGTCGCCGTTTCCACCTGTCATTCAAACTGTTTCACCCATGCCGAGCTGTATCCAGATTCCATGTTTAATCTGTATCCGGCTGTATCCGTATCCAGTATGTGTATCCAGATTCAAAACTATTGCCCAAGCCCAGCGTTATCCAGATTCAGGGTTCAATCTGTATCCAGCAGTATCCAGCTGTATCTGTATCCAGTTGTGTCCGTGTCCAGTATGTGTACCCAGCTGTATCCAGATTCAAAACCATCGCCCATTCCAGTTGTATCCAGAGAATGAGACGTATGCTGTTTCAGATTCTAGTCATGTTCAAAGTCTAGTTTATAGATCTCTGGTACCTCTGCCCAGGTTCCAGCAGCAGTCAGAGGACAGGGATTGAGTTACCATCGGTTATCGTTCTCTTTCATCCCCTGTTCCTTTCCATACCATTATTCCTTTCATCCCTCATTTCTTTCCTTACCATCCTGAGTAGCAGGAAATGGAAAACCTACGCACGCAGTAAACACCACTCCCCACGCATTAATGAACAGCAGCCACTATGGCACCAAGTGCTGTAACATCCCTAGGATTGGCCAGAACCGTATACATACACCGTGTATGACCGTATATCTGGTGATTTCCCTGCCAAAAATAACTTAAAAGGATACACGTATACGTATATGGTTCTGGCCAACCCTAAACTTCCCCCTACCACACCACTTCAGCAGCCGAAACCAGACCTAGGGATTTCAAGGTGTACTTTTCATTTCGTAATTTTTATAAAAAACGCCATTACACTTTTGTAAATAACTGGCGTCTGATGCGCTACTTCTACTTCTTAGCAATGCTTCCTCTGTGCCAACCCAGGTCACAGCAGCAGCCAGAGATCGGGGATGACGCCAGCGAATGGCGGTCACGTATGCAGGTAAATTTGTGCCATAAGTTTAGTTTAGTTTAGTTTGGATTACAAAGGCCTCAGTCTGGCATGGCAAAAAACAACCTACAGGTCCCAACAAATATATCAATCAAAAAGATTGACAGCCGCATTAATGAATTTGGTAAACCTCTGAGTTTTGTTGAAAAACAAAACCTTTAATATCACCTCCAGAAACATTATCAAGTAAAGCGTTGAACTGACGCCAACGAATGGCGGTCACGTATGCAGGTAAATTTTTGCCATAAGTACATTACCTATCAGCTCCCAACCCACATGTTTAACCCTCCCATCACTCTTATGCAACATAGTCTTGGATCACCGTGAAGGTGCACATGAGGAGGGGAAGGTTTACTAGGATACCTTACGTTCAAGTGTAACGTGGGTACGATCAGGGGGCTGGAGCAAAGGAGGTGTTAGATGCTGCATAAGTTAGGCAGTGAGATGTCCAAGCAAAGCAACACAGCCCTTCTGATGTGTCCAAGCAAGGCAACACAGCCCTTCTGATGTGTCCAAGCAAAGTAAAGCAGCCCTTCTGATGTGTCCAAGCAAAGTAACACACCCCTTCTAATGTGTCCAAGCAAAGCAACACAGCCCTTCTGATGTGTCCAAGCAAAGTAATGCAGCCCTTCTGATGTGTCCAAGCAAAGCAACACACCCCTTCTGATGTGTCCAAGCAAAGCAACACACCCTTCTGATGTGTTCAAGCAAAGCAACACAGCCCTTCTGGTGTGTCCAAGCAAAGTAATGCAGCCCTTCTGGTGTGTCCAAGCAAAGCAACACACCCCTTCTGATGTGTCCAAGCAACGTAACACACCCCTTCTGATGTGTCCAAGCAAAGCAACACATCCCTTCTGGTGTGTGTTGCGTACTGCACCTGATAAAATGCAACAACAACGCACCCACCTGTGTTTGTGCACACACAAGTGGTCGGAGCTGTAAACATGCAAGCCACCCTCACACTCCGCCAAACATTCCTTTTACTTCACATTCAGAAGAGGCGGGTGGGTAGTAGCAAAGGTGGAGTCACATATTGTGCAAAGTAACCATAAAGCGCACACCGTACTTGTTGTGTAGGGGTCAGTGAGGGGAGAGCTAACAGTTAACAGCACAGTCTGAAGGCCGGGAGCCTCCTTGCCCCTTTTTTCAACTTCATCCTGGTGTATTTACCTGCAAGGGCAGCAGCACTCCTGCACTGCTTGAAATTTTGAAAGTCGCCTGTTCTGATGAGAGAGGCGGTCTGATCTGAATTCGAAAGTCGCGTGATCATAAGTCCTGCACGTCGACACCACCAGCGGAGGTGTTGTTTTCTTTTCTCGCCTCAGTCCTGTGTCAACTCTCCTCATCGTTGCAAGTGTGATGTGTGTGTGTGTGTTCGTGTGTCCCTCTGTAACCGCGCCCCCTCCTCAGCCTCCATTGTTGCAACCACATTGCAATTTTGTAACGCACCTGCGTTGATTGAGTGTGTGTTTGTGTTTGTGCGCCCCTATTTCCTTCCAGCACCATACCTGGGTCATGAGGACTCCTTTAATCCCAGACATGTCACATCACGGCCAGCCACACAGCACCTCACACTAAGACCCCACTTCTCTATTCAAACCGTTGCGTCACCTGCCAGGTTCACGTTGCTCACCTAAGACCTGATCCATCTTTCTTATCCCGACTTGTCACGGGCAAGCCTTGCATTGATCACCTAACAAAGTCCTTTTCTTCTTTTCACATATTTGGCTGAACAAGCGGAGACTTGGCTATAAACCTACCCAGCACACCCATCAATCAATGTTCTTTTCAGCATTTGGCTGAACAAGCTGCAGTTCGGCTGTGACCCCACCCAGCACACACACACACACACACATCATTCCTTTTCGCTTATGCAGGCACGCTACGGTCTGGACACACGGCAGTTCAGCTATGACCCAAGCCAGCACACCCATCGACGAGGCTCAGAAGCGCCGCAACTAGTTCCATCAGGGGCACCTAGGCAACGGCAGCCAGGCAGGAACTGTTCTATAATGTAGTGTTTTTGGTGTTGGCGGAGAATAGATCAGGGGGAGAGTCTGATGCTACGCGCTTGTGGTGCTTTCTTTGCGTGGGTGAGTAAACAGGTTAGGTAAATGACGCAAAAATTTAAGGCGGGAGTAGCTTGACGGAGCTTGACAGTTGCTGCTTTGCAAGACATGTGGCTTTCTGGGGTCTGTGGGCATGCAGCACCAAGATGCTGATCTAACACACAGTACAGGGTCTCAGCTAGTAAATGTACTCTTTTAATTTGCTCGTCAACGTTTCTTGATTTTGATGGTGAAGGGCTCTCTCTTAATACAGTATTGGTGGCACCTATGCTTATTCATGTTAGTACTGTCAACAATGTTTCTGTTTATCGTGAGAGGAATTTTCACTCGTAACCATCTAACTAAACGATAGGGGCTTCTCTTATGTAATTATATTATACTTTCAGAGGTTTCATCTGTTTTTTTGCATTGTACAACAAAATTGGTGGTTGCCTGGTAGGTATTTGTAGCCAGCTATTCCCTCAATTATGCTGGCTGTGTCACCAGACCCTGCAGAGATTTTGCTTTAATAAGAGACTCTCGGAGGCTCTCTTTTCAAAGGGATTTATCTTTTGACCAGCAACAATTATGGAAAAGGCTACGTCCTAGCTGTACTTTACTATTTTGCTCTGCGCTCGCCAGCTTCATGTAGAACACCTGGTGAACAATGAATATCCTTCTACAAGGTTTTACAAAAAAATGCCTTCATTCAAGAAGTGCGACTGCTGGCCTGCTCATAACGCAATTAGTTCATGGAATAATTAAAGCTTGTATTGCTCTGGTTCAAGAAAGCAAACACATCGTGTACTCCTGTTGGGGGAAACAGAGATGCACATTTCCTGCGTATAGAAATCACGTGGGGATTTGACGCAGTGGGAAAGAACATGCAAGCTACTCATCTTGGATATTATCAGCATTCACACAGGGCATAAATAGGGTGTTGCTTTGGTCCCATGTCGCTGTGACGTCTCAAAACGTAGGATGCAACACGAAGTCTAAAACGAGCTGTACTGCGAATGACATCATGAGGCAGGTGATAAACATGTATTTGGAAATAATTAAGGCGAATGAGTGACCAGAGCCCTTTTCATATGAAGAGAATGCAATTGGTGATAAGTGGAGCGTTTGCTGCTGTGTCCTATTGGATGTGTGTCAGAGTGACGTGTCCAGTACTTCAAGTGTCTCTTCCTGAAGCCTACAACAAAACGGCTGAGATCAATGGGCTCACAGCTTTGCAGATCCTGTTTGAAGATACAAGATTGTGTAAGATCATCCATGGAAACCAAAAAGAATATGGGCTAACCAACAATCACTAGACCATGCGCTCAACTGCATGTCAGCATGAAGGAACTTTTTTAATTGTGTAGCGGTTGGATTTTGTCGAAGAATTGTGCAGCCGCATTGTCGCGCAAAACTAATTGAACTGTAGAGGTTTGCGCATGACACTTCTTACACCATGAAGGCGTGGTGTCTCTGACCCCCAACATCCTTTTCAACACTGCCAACATACAGCCTTTCTGTAGGGGACTGTCTTTCTCTTTGCTTTGTTGTAAGTAAGGAGTGGCCCAAATCTGACTCGCATACCCACCAGCAGGAATAGCGTATGTCTTGAGAAGCCATATGTACGCATGTAGACTGTTAGAAGGCTATGTTTCTGAACAAACTTTTGACTCTGAACGTGTGTGCCTGCCGTGAATGGGCAAAATTAAATTAAGGAAAAGGAGCCAATTTGTACCGGGCCACCAAAAGAAAAAAAATTATCAATGGGTATCAGGAGGGCTGCAGGCTTGACCTGAAACCGTCTCCTGATGAGAGTTGATAATAGTGCTGGAAAGGGTACATCTGGTATGGACAACTTTGGCAGCGTAATTGACAGAATGAACATGAAGCTTGGAAGCAAGTTTCTTAACCCTCTGAGAACTAAGACCCAGCTCCTTAAAAGACTCCAGTGTGTGATTGTTGTAGATGGTGCCACCCACACCCAAAGGATGGTGTGGAGGGTAACGGAGGCTCCTTGAAGGATATATAGAGCAGAGGACTTTGTGCTGTTCCTGCACGGCACTCAGCTGGTTCTACGGTCGAGTGTCCTCACAGTACTTGACCGCGATGAGGTGTATGTCACGTTGAAGAATGCTGAGATCTTTGTCAGTGCTGTCTGGAGACGGTGGATCTGTTGGTGGCGGCTGGCGGTGCTGTTTGATTGCTCCCGGTCGCCCTCAGTTCTTCCCCCCTGCAACTCCTAAGAACTCCCCCCCCTTCATTGCTAGACTGCGCATGCTAAGTTGTGTCTCTCAGTGATCATAATTCTTATTTGCGTGTATTGGCTTCCAGAAAGAATTTACAGGACACTTTCTATTTGAGGGCAGAGACTATCGAGAGCTTAAACCAGACCGCATGCTTTTGGTTGTACAGGGTTCCTGTTCTGAAATTCATAATGATGAACTTGGTTTTAACAGGAACATAGGATGCTGTTAGGAAAGCGTTGCTAGCGGCTCCATTGGCAGTGCCATTTTTGATAAGGGTTTAGTACATTAATGGTAGTTTGCTACAGTATTTCATTTTCTAGTTTGTGTAGGGGGTGCATGTGTGCTTGCAAGGCGTCATGGTAATTTGACAGGTACAAGAGCCTTGACGTAGGTGATTGGGCTGTGTTTGGTTGATTTTGTATGACTCGGTGCTCTTCATTTTCTTTTGCAAGCCAGTAGATGCTGTAGAGGGGAATTCCCTCAAGGCCATCTGTTTTGATGGAGGTATCCGCAACGTCAGAGTAGGTTGTGATTAATTTCCTAGCAGGAGCGTCAGCACATTTAATTTGGTGCATACATTGTTGTTACGCTATCTGTAGATATATATAGGAGTAGCCGTGAATGATTGCGGCTGCTACAGCTGCTACTTCTGCACGTGAGATGTGGTATTGCTTATACCTACACCTCTTGGGTTCACGTAATGGGATACGTATGACAGGTATAAAGATTCAAAATACCAGAGGTGGTCAACTGGGGAAATGTCCAAATATGTGCCCTTTTTGCACTCGGAAGCCAGTCATCCACTGCCCCTTTATCCGATTGATACCACTTTTGCTTTTTTTTGATTTTGGAATTATGACTTAAACAAGGATTTGCTTGGATTCATGTGGTCGCTCTGTGTGCAAATTGGCAGGACTGAAAGCCCAAAGTGACCACCAAAACCCTAAGAAGGTGGCTTTGCATGGGAAAACAGCATATGTTGGCCTACATTCCCACTAGTTGACCGTTTCACTCCATTTATTTTGCAATGATGTTTGTTTATTATAAGGACTCTATAACACCAAAAATCATGTGATTTGGTAATGTGGGTAGATTTTGTGGTTAAAAATAGGGTTCACGCTGCAGGCAATCAGATATATTTGCCGATACTGGCAACATTCAAGCTCAGGTGCTATCAGCAGCTACCTCTGGGAACTGAGCTTGATTGTTGCCAGTCCCGGCCACCATACTCACATTTAAAAAGTACCCCTGTTTGGGGCCTCAGATAACCACCTCTGTCAAAATACGCCGTTTCAATTAATCAGCCCTTGGTTCTGATTGCGCTTTGCTGTGTTGAGATGATAAGCAACGGAGTGCCTGCTAATCTGCTTTTACATCTGATTTCAATTTCGATCTATGTTTCATCCAGGCGTGTGCTAATCCAGAGTTCATCTAGCAGCAGGGCCCGCAGCAAAGTGATGAACCAGACCCTGGTCAGGTTTGATGTTCCAGACCCTCTTGTTGGGCATGTGCTGCTCCTCACACATGAGCTTTATGTATGACAGTATTTGCATCCCTCATTCTTGGTATCCTCAGTTTCAGTGTGACAGTCCATTTTTCACGTGCCCAAAACACGTTACTGTACACACAGTTATCTTCCCCCTCCTTCGAGTTAATGCGGTCAGTTGGTTCTGGTAAATGCTTGATTGGATTCTACTGGTTTTATTTAGTGCTGCATTACACAATAAAGGGCCTCAGTCAACTGGACCTTTATAGTCTGCTGGTAATGAAGTTATACGGTTGTACTTCTTGGTACCAAGGTGCCTTCGTTTCCCTTAACCAATGTGGGGAGTGCTGGTTTTCACTGCCTGCATAATTTTACAGTTAAACATTCATTGATAACGTAGTAAAGTCCATTGCAATTTCCTACCATTCTTTGTTTCAAGCGTCTTGAAAGCAGTGCCTCCTACATGCCTACACGTCTCTAATCCGTCTAAAAATCAAAATGCTGCTAAAAACACGCCAGCAGATGACTTCCTTCTACACAGGCACACTTATGGGAATTCCAAAGACACCTAAGCCGCTGCCTCCTCATACAAAGCCAAAACCAGTGGCACCCTCGTGACACGCCATGAGCAGCCGCTCACGCAGCACATCCTTGCTATCGTACTCTGGCAAGTCTAGTTGGTTGAAGCAGGTGTGTGCGCTGGGGAGGCGCCCGGGAGGACCATAGGCCTGCAGGACAGTGGGTTTGTATTGTGTATGTGTGTGTGTGTGTGCATGTGCGCGCGCAAGTATGTCTCTGTATGTGCGTGTATGTATGTGTGTGTGTTGTTGTGCTTCTTTTAAACACACCCAAGCGTGAGCCTAGACAGAGCAGACTGGGAGGAGCACGTGCTCAAGCGTGTCTTGGTACAAGCCATGTCCAGCAACTCTCATGCCACCTCCTGTAGCACTGCCCCCACAGCACCGCCCCTACAGCACCGCCCCTACAGCACGGGCCCAACAGCAACGGCCCCAACAGCACGGGACCCAACAGCAACGGCCCCAACAGCACCTCTCATGCCACCTCCTACAGCACCGGCTCCTACAGCACCGGCCCCTACAGCACTGCCCCTACAACACCTTTCACGGCCACCAACAGCACCACGGCCCTACAGCACCGGCCCCAACACCACTGCCCCTACACAACACCTTTCACGGCCACCCCCTACAGCACTGCCCCTGTAGCATCTCTTACACCACTTCCCATTGTACCGGCCCCTACAGCACTGGCCGCAACAGCACTGCCCCTATCGCCCGGCCCACCTTGTGAATCTGGAACTTCTGAGGGCCTCCGATGCCCTGCAAGGCTTTGAAGCCTTCCAATGGCACCTTGCTGGTACCTGCAGAGCATGCAGTGCCTCACGTTTCAGCCACATCGAGCTCAGCCACATTGTGCGCACATATCATGCAGTGCATCCACGAGGCTGTGCGCGTGTGTGTGTGTGTGTGTGTGTGTTGTGTGTGTGTGTGTGTATGTGTGTGGCTGTGTGTGGTGTGTGCGCGTATTTTCACAGCACGCGGTGCCTCATGTTGTAGCCACATCAAGCACGGACAGCTTCTCATGCATCAATGTGGTGTGTGTGTGCGTGTGCGTGTGTGTTGGCTGCGTGCGGTGTGTGAACACCCTGTGCGTATTTTCATAGCGTGCAGTGCCTCGTGCTTTTGCCACATTGGGCACAGATGGATTCCAGAGCATCTATGTGGCCGTGTGTGGTGCATGAACACCCTGTTGGCATTAACAATGCATGCGGTGCCTTTCGTAACCACCACACTGCCTCAGCAAGAAAATATTTATCCCAGTGTGCCCAGCAACACACAAACCCTAAGCTCTATCCCATCAAGCACGGGTTGCAGTGCATCTACATGAAGTGTGAGTGCTGCTGGTGCTTGCACACAAGCTCAGCCTGTGACGACTCAGTGCTTGTGGTTAGAACTACGTAACCAAAGAAGGGTGAGGACCTCTGGTTAGAGCCTGTCGGTGGGCGTACCTGTAATGAATTGGATCATCAGTGCAAGGTCCTCCTTGCCGAGCTCTGACAGCACTTCAAAGAACCACCTGATGTGTATGCGTATGTGTGTGTTTGTATATGTGTATGTGTGTTTGTATGTGTGTGTGTGTGTGCGTGTGTGTGTGTGCGTGTGCAAGGTGTCATGCGTATGAATGCGTATGGCGCGGCTTTTCGTTATGTGTGCGCTTCACATGAGCGATAGCTCTTCCTCACCCCTCCCCAACACACATTTCTTTGGTGCATTCTCCCCCTTCCCAAAACACCTTTCCAAAGCACAACCGACGACCCAGCACACAGAACACACACACAGGCTTTACAAGGTTTACAAAAAAAGGCCCTCAATCAAGAAGTGCGACTGTCAGCCCTAGAACACTAGAACACACACACAGACACACATCATCCCTGTGTTGTGCTCTCCCCCTCCCACCTGACGACCGGGGTGTTGGGGCTGTAGCCCTGGAACTCTGTGTTTGCCCGAAGATCCGCCACGTCAATGTCAGGCAGGCCAGAGATGAGGAGCTCCAGCTCATTGTCATTGAAGATGGAGATGAGGTGCCTGTGGGGGTTAGCGTGTGGCCAGCGTTGCCGTTGGGAGTTCTTGCCACTTGCCACTTGTGTTTGTTGTGTTCGTTGGGAGTGTTTGCCACTTGCCACAAGAGCGGAGGGTTGCCGTTGAGAGTTCTTTTCGCTCAGGTTTGCGAGTGGCCAGAGTTGCTGCAGGGGGGCCTTCACAAGAGCGTAGGTATATCATTTAGCTTGAAACGCACGCTCCTAGACCTGCTAACCCTCCCCCCCCTCCCCCCACACTCACTCAGCTACCATACCTGCAACCTGATCATGTAAACCCTGCATACATATATAAACACGCACGTGCACAACAAATGACACTCACAAAGACGCACACGTCCCCCCTTACATCTGTGCCAGCCAGTCTAGCCTCCAGCAAAACAAACTGCAATACCAATTTTTAAGCATACCTATTCACCCACTCCCACATGAACCACAGGCTCAAGCGCACACACACATACACACGTACAAACACAAACACGAACAAAATCAGCCCTCCCCCAGCAGCACGCGTTTCCCCCCACCTGGGCACCAGCTGCCAGAAGCCTTCCAGCACCGCGTTGATCTGCTGCTTGATGGAGGTGGTCATGTGGTGGCGTGCAATCAAATCCACATACTGGCGCTTGTTGGCCTCAGTGACCTGGATCTTGCTGCCGCCTGGTACCAGCTCCTGTGTGTGTGTTTGTGTATGTATGTGTGTATGCGTGTGTGTGTTATTTGTGCTATTTTGTGTGTGTGTGTGTGTGTGTGTTTGTGTGTTTCTACAGGTGCGAGTGTGTGTGTGTTGGACAGTCTTCACTGTGATGCGAAAAACATCCATGGGGATGCACTCTTGCGAGGCGTGGATGATGGGCACCCCTGCTAGACTCACGTAGCAGCCTGGATTTATTGAGGGACAAAAACTAGGCAGGCAAATGAGAAGCATGCAGGCAGATGAGAACATGAAGATGCACATGAAGTCTGCAGGGCGCAAACTGACCAACTGTTGCAACCAAGGAGACACACACAGAAAACACACACACACAAACACAGGAAATACTTGAGGTACAAAACGAGCACTCAAGATACAAAACACAGGAACAGATACACACACACACGCACACACACACACACACATACACACACAGAAAATACTTGAGGTACAAAACGAGCGCTCAAGATACAAAACACAGGAACAGATGCAAATAGCGGATTTGAGACAAAAAACAGGAAATACTCAAGACACAGGAAACACACAGGAAACGCTCAAAGCACACATTGTTGCATTTGACGCTGGTTTGGAAGCCGCGGTAGTGAACAGCTTGCTGCAGCTCAAGTATGTGACAAAAAATCTGTTCATGCTCTCTGTGTGTCTACCGACTTGTCTACCGACTTGTCTATCCTTACCCTCCTATCTCTCTTTGTACACGTGAAAAGACAAAGAAAAACCATACGTATTGGTACGCAGGCAGTGAGACATCGCCCCCCCCTAATAAAGGAGAAGGAGCCACTCGTGTTGTGTGGCTTACCTGCAACTCCTTGCGGCCAAAAAAGTCACTCTCAGCGGTGAAGGTGAGGTCAGCCAGCACCTCTGTGATGTCGTTCTGCGAGTTGCATGTGTGTGTGTGTGTGTGCGTGTTTGTATGTATGTGTGCGGTTGTATGTGCGGGTGTATGCACGTTCAAGTGTGTATGCGTGTTCTGTATCCAGGTTTGTGTGTGTGTGTTTGTTGATTTCTGTGTCCAAGTGTGTGTGCATGTGTGTGTGTGTGTGTGTGTGTGTGTGTGTGTGTGTGTGTGTGTGTGTGTGTGTGTGTGTGTGTGAATGTGTGCGGCTGTGCAATCATGATAGGGACGGAATGAAGACTAGTTAGGGCTTGCAAAGTAATAGTTGAGGCTCAATTAAAGCATGACCCTCACCATCTACCCTCAACCCTGCAACTGCCCTTTTCTCGACAAAAAAATAACGCAGTTTGAGGGCCACGGTTGGAGGGCCAAGGATAAGATGTGGCACACACGCACAAACACACATACACACGCACACACAGGACAGGCACAACTAGCCACTCTTTGTCCTCCATCAGCACACACACACACACACACACACACACACACGGGGCGGCCCACGTGCAAAACTAACTCAATCGTGAGTACCACCCTCTCTATGCGTGATATGCTAGTTTTGGACATCCTGAATTGTGAGAAGCATTACATTGGGGGATGGCTTTTAGTACTGACATTTGACTGCTAGCCAGTTCATAAATGTTGAGGTAGTTCTGATGGAAACTGAAAGAGTTTGCTGTTCCTTTAGTGAAGGAGGTAAACCCATAAAGTGTGTATTTGTGACCAGTTCACCATTTGCTTTCCTTAATTTAAATTATAATAAGATCGAATCAAAATGCGATGAGTAGCGCATCCAAGGTACTATGAATCTACACAACAACCACGTCCACACCCCTTCCCTACTCTCTACCCCCACCCCATCCAAGCACCTCCAGCACCCACACGAGGTTCTTGTAGTACCCACTCCCCCAATGCCCTAGTACGTCAGGAGCAATCAGCACAGCACGCACAGCACAGCACAAACACGCACGCACCTCCAGCATCCACACGAGGTTCTTGTAGTAGCCAGGGTCCACTCCCTCAATGTCCTCATACGTCAAGGCCTGACCCAGCATGTGCTTGTAGAAGGAGCGCGTGAAGTAGGCATCAAACAGCTGGCCGTCATACAGCGCCTTGCCCACAACACGGCCGACAAACCTGTGTGTGTGTGTGTGTGTGTGTGCAAATGAAACACATTTGCTCTACATCACATTCGATGTCACGTCAGAACAAAGCAACTCCCTAAAATGTCCACCAATCGTTTCATAACCAAGAACGATGGAACCTGCGACAAAAGAACGTGCAGCACACGAACGCGCATACATACATAAAGACACAAACAAAACTTGGTCACGATTACTCTTGTTTGCGTAGGTGTTTCCTGAGTTGGTCCAGGTGGAGATCCCCAACATTGGCACGCATGCCCTCTTCTCCCCCTTCCTCTCATACATTCACGTGCATGCATGCATGCAAGCACACACACAGATGAACCCATCACCATTGTCCTTCTCTTTCTATAGTTTACCCAAAGTAATCCAGGTGATCCACGCACATATGCACATGTGCAGCATACGACCACGCGCGCACACACACACACACGCGCACACACACGCACACACACACACATACACACACAGACCCTGTCAAAATGTCACGGCTGCTCTTCTCTTCCTATCGTTTACCTGAAGTAGTCCAGGTGATCCACGCACATATGCACACGTGCAGCATACGACCACGCGCGCACACACACACACGCACACACACACCCTGTCAAAATGTCACGGCTGTTCTTCTCTTCCTACAGTTTACCTGAAGTAGTCCAGGTGATCCACGCACATATGCACACGTGCAGCATACGACCACGCGCACACTCACACACACACAGACCCTGTGAAAATGTCACGGCTGTTCTTCTCTTTCTATAGTTTACCTGAAGTAGTCCAGGTGATCCACGCCTCGGTCGCTCTGCACGATGCTGTTGGGGTTGGGCTGGAAGGTGGTGCCCTGCTCAGGCACCTGTGTTGATGTGAGGCACAGACAAAGCACGTTCAGGTTCAGGTTTAACTAGAGACCAATGATTGCAGTCGTCATGAAGTTTGGGATGAAGCTTAAACTATTAAGGTACTCAGTGTTTAGGTTTAACTAGAATGATTGCAGTCATCATGAAGTTTGGGATTAAGCTTAAACTACCAGGTACTCAATGGGATGGCTACGGAGGTACTCAGTGAAATGGCTGCTCAACCTATGAGAACAAGATGTATGATTTCAAGCCTCAGGACAGTAGCTGCACACATTGCACGTGCACTTGCACACAGGCACACACACACGCACATACACACACACTCACACACGCGCTCATACGCGCACACGCGAGCAGTGCCTCCTGGAGAAAGGTGCCACAGACACTGCACTCAATTAAAGCGCGAGACTGAAGGATGCACGATGCCAACAGCGAATGCCCCACAGCAGGCCTAGGCAGAGAGCGTGAGACGTAGATGCAAGAGGTGCAGACGGCAACTGCCTTGATGGCACACACACACACACACACACACACCTGGACAAAGAGAGCGAGGTTGGGGTTGAAGATCTCCTGCGCCATCACTGCATACCATTCCCGACTCACACCACCCGCGTCGATGCCCTCCTCACCCTGGACACATGTGTGTTTGTATGCATGCGTGCGCATTTGCATGTGTGTAAGCGTGCATGTGTATGTGTGTATGTGGGTGTGAGCCTTGTGCGTGTCTGTGTGTATGTGTGAACAGTGTGCGCGTAAAAGTGTGCGCGTGTACGTACACACAAGTGCTGGAGCGTGGCACAAATATGCCTCGGAAACGAATCACAGGCTAAAACAACTGACCTGGAGTGTTACGCATTCCGTCTCATGTGATGCAGCAAATGGTTGGGATCTCCCCAAGCAACCATCCAAACAAACACACCCATAAGTCCCACATTCAGCAGCATGCGCATCTTGTCAGGGTGCGGCTGCACAGCAGATGGCAGGCATCTCCCAAAGCACCCGCTCTCAAAGCAACCCCTCAACCCACCTGGAACGTCACATTCAGCTTCATGTGTATCTCGTCAGGGGTGCGGCTGCGCAGCTGATGGAAGCTGTCCTCAAACACGTGCTCACGGCGCACGGCAATGCGCAAGCTGCCGTACGGGCGTGGCGCGTTGTCGTGCTGCCTGACCTTGGTGCGGAAGTAGGCCTGTGCCATACGTGGGTATGTGCCGTGTGTGTGCGTATGTGTGTGTTTGTGTGTGTGCATGTGTGTGCGTGCGTGCGTGCGTGCGTACGTACGTGTGTGTGTGTGTGTGTGTGTGTGTGTGTGTGTGTGTGTGTGTGTGTGTGCGTATGTGTGTGTGCGTGCGTGCGTGCGTGCAAGTGTGTGTGTGCGTGTGCGTGTGCGCGTGCGCGTGCGCCATGTGTGTGGTACGAGTGAGATTCATCAACATGCTCCAGCCCTTGATTATAACTCCCCCCCCCTCCAAATGAGCTTGACTGATAACTCGAAAATTTTCTCTGAGCAGCTCAGGGGGAGTGTCAAGTATTAACATGACACATCAGCCTCTACTCATGAAACTAACATTCCACCTCATCCTTATGTTATCAAATCGACAGAGCATCTCTGCCTCTTGTTACCAAACCCAGAAGCGTGCCCCATGACACAATCGTTTTGAACACCCGGTAGCGTGCCCCATGACACATTCGTTTTCAACACCCAGTAGCGTGCCCCATGACACATTCGTTTTCAACACCCAGTAGCGTGCCCCATGACACAATCGTTTTCAACACCCAGTAGCGTGCCCCATGACACAATCGTTTTGAACACCCAGTAGCGTGCCCCATGACACAATC
>Ga0307942_1000886_pt1 | contig 22623 bp, 20 predicted proteins | sample OrgLakmetagen175_FD_201846 | JGI IMG/M metagenome (GOLD analysis project Ga0307942, IMG submission 201846) | Saline water microbial communities from Organic Lake, Antarctica - #175 | ecosystem: Environmental > Aquatic > Non-marine Saline and Alkaline > Saline | place: Antarctica: Organic Lake... | reverse complement strand
ATTTTCGTTTTCACGGTGCGCCCAGCAGCACCTCCACCGCCCCTCCCCATCCCCTGACACCGCAGGGCTGCCTGGTTGGTCAGTCTAAGGTGCCTTGCATGTTTTGGGGGCGGGGGGTGGGCTGGGCGGGCCTGCGCACACTGATGTGAACTTTGGTGGGAATCCGGCAAACCTAGGGGCTGCGCCCCATGACTGGGGCTTCGCCAAAAATGCTTTTCAATTAATCAGTGAAAATAAATGTAGGAAATGTTTGGAGAATCTCTCATGGGTGCGGTGCCAGGACAGGCATATGCACAGCACATTGGCCAGAAATAGGTTCTATACATTCTGAACATGAACATTAATTGATAACATTAAAATAATGATGTATTAGATTACTGCTCATTTTAGGGGGTCGAGAAATGAAAGTCTGACACTTCCCCGAACAAGACTGTGACATTGTGGTGTGCCATTTTTGCGTTTACCTCACACAAATATACTTGATGTTATTATACAAAGAAAGCGGTGGATATGTTTTTAGTAGTTGATATATTCTTAGCGGTCAATACATATTTTAGGAATTTTTAGGGAATTTCCCGTGATTTCCCCCCAAAAGCGGACACCCTAGTTGCTGTCTAGGCTTTGACAGCAGTGACGTCGAGCATGGACTATATATACTTCCAAGCCAACAAGTGCCAACAAGCCTAAATTAGCCATACCTCCCCATCCACTTCACCATTTTGGGACCTGAAACCTGCAGCAGGTTTGGAGCGACAAAATTTTCATTCTTTTCCCCCTGTGTCCCTTGCATAAGTGTCCCCTACTCGCAGGCATCCCAGTACCCTTACCCTAAACTCGACATTGCAGCATTATTACATAACATTCATAATGCTTGTATCCTGAAGCAGAGGTCGATCGGTGCAAGTTCAGAAATGCACCTTTTCCCTGCCAAAGTGGGTGCAAAATACGCATTGGGCCCCACACAGCCCCCCAGAATTCCAAATTTCCAATAAATGTCATTGGTTTATAAAACCAAGTATCGTGCATTCAGATGAGGTAGAAAGGGCTTTGAACGGGTGAGTAGCTTATTGGCATTGTTTGGGGTGACTCTTGGCGTGGGGACGACCAAATGGTGCCATCTTTAGGTGTACAAACAGCTTCTCCGGGCATACCACCTACCGTAAGTCTGGCTGGCTGTGCCAGCATTCTTTGATCAGCAACTTCAAGCCCTCAGGCATGACCGACGGTAGAGCAGGCCGTCGGTGCTCCTTCACAACACTGTGGCCCAACAGGGCCTTGGGCACGCCTGTGCACAGAATAAGATGCAACACAAGTCTTTGCGGTCGTATAAGTTAATCATTCCGTCACTACACCATGGCCCAACAGGGCCTTGGGCACGCCTGTGCACGAATTTCAAGTGCAACATGTCTTTGCGGTCGTATACGACATTTTCTCGTCATAGTCGGTGCTCCTTCACTACACCGTGGCCTGACAGGGCCTTGGGCACGCCTGTGCACGAATTTCAAGTGCAACATGTCTTTGCGGTCGTATAAGTTAATCATTCCTTCACTACACTGTGGCCCAACAGGGCCTTGGGCATGCCTGTGTTGCAGTAGCAAAGTGGTTTCAGTGCCATAAGGTAGTCGGGAGTCTCACTTGTGACAACTATGCATAACAAGGGGCAGGAAATAGGAATCATGCACCGCACAATTTTTATAACAGCTGGCTTGTAGCACCTCTTGTTGATAAATGCGACATGACTATTATAGTTGTGCTAAAGCGAGAAAGAGGCAAATTATGCACTTGCGCCATTCACCTTCGAAAGGCTGACCACACGTGAAGACCTCCCACAGGGTGATGCCAAAGGCATATACATCAGCGGCCTTCGACACCCTCCCTTCCAGCAATATTTCAGGAGCCATGTGCCTGTGAGTATGTTCAAGCACACAAGGTGGCCATTACGCTGCTCAATACATCAGCTATTGAGGCACACTTTGACGGATGCGGGTGAGAATTTGTTTGCAGGTAGCAGGCACATGCTTTGGTGCCCGACAGCAGTCAATGAACCAGACAGCAACAAGCATAACTGATCCTATATCTCCCCCGATTAATCTTACGCCATAATTTTCCATGGTGGAGGATCCATAAAATTATCGGCACCAAGAGGGCTCCTTCTCCTTTACACATGCAAGAGAAGTGCTTTTAACTACATGCAGGGTTTGCTCGATTTTCCTTAGCATAATCTGCTTCTCCTTCTTCTCCACGCCTCCAATCAGGCTAAAGTAACTACACACTCACGTCATACACACTCATGTCATAGTTCCCTACTCATACACACTCACGTCATAGTTCCCTCATGCACGCCTGAAATGCGTGTCTCCAATCTATCTGATCAGATTCACAAGCACAGAACGTAAGTGAGTCTCATATGCTGCTCGCTCAAGCCACACGTTCACACTTTTGTATCTGCTACTCACGTCATGGTTCCCTGGTACATGCCAGACATGTGTGTCTCCAGCTGCCCGATCCTCACAGCAAGGCCTGTCCAGGAATGAGAGCGCAAGGGAGCATGAGGAAGTTGCGTTGATTAACACAAAGGTGGTTACGCAAGCAGAAAACGTACGCAAAAGCGCTAAGAGACCGTCAACACTTGTTGTACAACATCACTCCTTAGGAAGTGATGATCCTAGTGCTGCACACATATGCTAGCAGAGACAGATGCCGCCCTACCCATCTAATAAATGAACAATCACATTCAAATCAAGCACCAATTTCAGGCAGACAAAAGCCAAACAAATACACCAATCACAGATCGGAGGGGTTCATACACAAATGAATTGGAGTTTACAAAAAATTCCAGACAAACGCACGCCAATCACATGCACCAAAGACGGAGCGAAGGCGTATTTGAATCAATGAATTGGAGTCAACAACGATTCAAGCAAATGCAAGCAAAATATATGTACCAGACATGGTCAGAGAGGTTTTTGAGCAAATGAAAAATTAAGCACCAAATTAAGATAAACCCCAGTCAAATATATGCACCAAACACGGCCACAGGAGTTTTTGTGCAAACAAATTTATGTTGACCACCAATTCAAGGCAGACCTAAACCAAATTCATGAACCAAACACTGCCAAAGACACTTTCTGAGCATGTTAGTTCAGGTAAAGCACCAATTTTAGGCAGGCTCAAGCCAGATTGATGCACCAATCACAGAATGGAGGATGTTTTGAGCAAATGAGTTCAGACAAAGCACCCTTTTCAGGCAGACCCAAGCCAGATTGATGTAGAAATCACAAACTGAGGGGGGTTTTGAGCGAAAGAGTTGGAGTCTACAACCCGATTTTCAGGCACACGCAAGCCAAATATATAGGGTTGGCCAGAACCATATATATACGGTTAATATACGCTATTTTTGGCAGGGAAATAACCAAATATACGGTCATATACGGTGTATATATACAGTTCTGGCCAACCCTACAAATATATGCAGCCAACACAAAAGGCAATTGTTAATGGTCAAGATATATACCGATGTGTTGCATTAGATGATGAGATAGATGGGGCTTTGAATAGGGCAAAAGCTTATTGGCACTGTTTGAGGGTACTTCGGCAAAGGGAAGACGAAGGGGACAACTATAAGCACAAATACCCTCCAACACAAGCAACGAGCATTTACCGAAGTCGGCGACTTTGCAGGTGACGCCCTTCCCCTCGGTGCCTGAGCTGGTGAGCATGACGTTGCGTGCTTTCAGGTCCATGTGCAGCACGTTGTTGCAGTGCAGGTGCAGCATCGCTCGTGCGATGTCGATTGCAGTGTCCAGGATGGCAGCGTAGTTGAGGCCACCAGAGGCGCTGAGGTAGGCATTGCTGTCCAGGGCATCACGCAGGCAGCCTCTATTGCAGTACTCCAGGATCAGTTGAACCTGAAAGCAAACAGTTAACGCATGATCGGGCAATGTGAAGGGTTTGGATCCGAGCAACCTCAAAATTCCACTGATTCCTTTTTCAAGGGAGCTGAAGGGCATTAATGCGGTTGGAAGTGCAGCTGCCTTCTTCTACACGGAGAGGGATAAAACAGGTTTCCAGAGTTGTGTATGGCGCAATGACAGCAAGAGCAAAGCACCAGTATAACAGGCTTTTAAAAAGCCGAGCACCACAAGTAAGGTCAACTTGGAAAGCACTCTGCACGTTCAGTGCAAGCCAGAACAGCATAATACTGTAGGTTCACGACCACTCGGATGATAAATAATTATTTGACCAAAAACGAAAATCTTAATATTTCTTGAAGCCCTCTCCAAACTTGATTTGAAGTCAAAAAGAAGAATTAATAGAATTCTTGTTCACTTCTGGGGATCTTTTTTGAGTTTGAAGGGACTTTGTGAGGGTCGTGTCGATTATTAATTTGTGAATTTGAGAGCCCCTTACTGCTGGCTGCTGTCTGTGCAGTGCTGCTGCTGCTGCTGCTGCTGCTTCGCAGGCTGCTGGGCAGACTGCCCGTTGGCTGCATGGAGAGAACAACAGCTGTGAGTGCTTGCATGTTTGCTTCCCTGAATCAGAGAAGCAACCTTTTCTTACCCACTTGCTATATTTACTCACTTTGTGTGGATACCCCAGAGGAAGGGCCTGAAGAAGCTGCAAAAGGAGTAGGCTTGTTCTTGGAGCAGTGCGGGTGCCTCACAGGCCTCTTCACAGCCGCACCCCTTGCCTTTGCCTCTGCCTGCTCCCTGAGCTGCCTCTTTCACTGCAGCCGCTCTCTCTACTAGCAGCCAGCCTCTCAGCTGGGGACTGGGGCTTCAAGAACAGGGCCAGGAGGTTCACCCCCTCCCTGTTTTTAAAGCCCCAGTACCCAGCTGATCTCTCGCTGACTGCTCAGCTGAGAGACCATAAGAGGCTGCAGAGGGAGACGCAGCTCAGGGAGGTGGCAGAGACAGAGGCAACGGCAAGGGGCGAGAATTTGAAGAAGCCCGTGGGGCGCCAAGAAAAACCTCCACTTGAATTAAGTAAATGTTAAGGCCTTTATGAGGTTCACTTAGGGGGGGGGACAGGAGGAGGAGGCAGTATCTTGTTACATTGGTAATATCAAATGTTCTCCAAAAATGAGGCTTCAACTTCAACTTGAACAACTGCCACACCGTCGGGATCAAGAGCAGGGAGCTGGCAGAGACAGAGGCAACGGCAAGGGACGAGGCTTTGAAGAAGCCCGTGGGACGCCAACGCGGCTCCAAGAACTAACAAGCCTCCACTTATAGCCCCTTCAGGACCTTCTTCAGGGTCTTCCACACAGAGTGAATGAAGATGGCGAGTGGGTTGCTTCCCAGATTGAGGAAAGCACACGTGCAAGCACTCACAGCTGTCCGCATGCAGCCAATGGAAAGCATCAGCATCAGCAGCAGCAGCAGCAGCAGCAGCAGCAGCACTGCACAGGCAGCAGCAGCACTGCACAGGCAGCAGCAACCAGCAGTAGGGGGCTCTCAAGTCCACACATCAATTCCTGACAGACTCCCTGCAAAGTCCCTTCAAACTCAAAAATATATCCCTAGACCCCCTTACGAACTGAAAACGAAATTTTTATTCGTAAAATTTGGTGTCAAGAAATGATCGTGAACCTATGGAACTACAGAATGCATATGCCATACCTGACTGCTTATTGGTTACAAATTAGATGTCTAACACACTTCAAGGACACATTTTTTTGTATGCACAACGTCTCTGAGTAGGCAGTGTTGTCGTGGTTGCAATTGCAAATAATGTACCTGCGTAGTTGAAACTATGGTCCAAATAAATCAGACATTTCAACATACTGACCTCAAAACTGTGTACTGCAGTCCCATTGCTAATCCAGAATTGCTGCCTTGCAATAGACTCCCGTGAGCATCAGGTGAAGTACGAGAGGGTTCGTCTCTGTAAGGGCGTAAACATGCAAGATGTGTGTGTATGTGTATGTGTGTATGTATGTGTTTGTGATGTGTGTTTGTGTGTGTATATACGTGTTTGTGGTGTGTGTTTGTGTGCGTATGTATGTGTGCGATATGTGATGTGTGTGAGTGTGTGAGAGAGTGTGTTTGTGTGTGTGTGTGATGTGTGTGTGCGCGTGTGTGTGTATGTGTATGTGAGTGTGAGCGTGTGTGCGCGCGTGCGTGCGATAATACTGTCGACTCCAATGTACACCAGGCAAACCCAAGGAGAGGCATATCTCCTGTGAGAAAATTACGATGCATATGAAACCAGTCCTTTTATGCAGTAGGGAGGAAAACATCAACATATATATATATATATAACCTGCCACAGCTAGCTTGTAAATACTGCCTTACAAAACCTGGCTACAAGTGTAAACCAAACAGTATGAATACGGATATATAGCAGGAAACAGCAGAAGCGTCAGTAGGAATACACAGCCCCACTTTCAATAAGTGAATGGTTGCGGCCATCACAATCTATCAGAAACCACCCTCCTGCATCAAAGCACACTTAAAGGGCTGCTTGCTTGGTTGCCACAACTCAGCATGTGCTGTTAGGTTTCACCCTCCTGCAATGAGGCACAATTATAAGTCGCTTACTTGACTATCACAACTGCAGACCCATAGCCGGACTCTCCGTGGCTTTCGTTGCGCACAGACTCCTTCAGTGGCTTGATGCTGTACGTGTAGGTCTGGACAATGTTGGGGTGCATGAGGGAGGAGGAGATGGCTGCCTCCCACACCACCATCTTCTCTCGCTTTTCTGACCCACTCATGTTGGCAGGCAGCTGGAGTGAACACAAGAAAGCAGCGGGAACAGATGCATTGAATTTGACCAGGTGTGTGTAGTGAAACAAATGTTGCAGGCACGGTAAATACAGGATTGATATGATCCAGTGAGTGTAGTCACAGTGCTGCAACACAAAGCCCAAAGGGAGGGACTGGAAGTGCACGCATACAGCCAGCAAAGTCATGGTGGACAAGCATGGGCAGTAAGCGTATGCATACACCCAGCTGAGTGGTCCAAATGCCATGACCGCACTGACCAGTATGATTTTGACGGCGACCTCAGTTTGGCGCCACAGTCCACGATGCACTTTTCCAAACTGCAGGTCAAGCGCAGGCAAGCAGGTGCAACAGTCCCGGTAAGCAAGCGTTATGTACGCTGTGTGCAGAGAATTGATATACCAGGTGGTTTGTACGTACAGCACATAACAAGTATTGTAACAAGTGCGCAAAAGTCTGAGGACAGATGCTAGCACACAGCCATTTATTTTCCGCCTGGCAGTAAAACGGGCAAACATTTTCATTTCACCCTAGCTTGCACTCACTGATCCTTCCCCCAAGAGCTCAAACAAGCGGATGTCATTAGAAGAACTGGACGAATTTCCTCTACTTTCATATATCTCGCGTCTCACTGCAGCAATACGGCCTGCAGGTTGAAAAAGAGCAAAATGAATTGGAATTACTGCACAGGCTTGAGGCAAAATAGGCGACTGTTGAAAGGCCCACTTCCTAAACAATCAGAATCACGGGATGAACATGAGGAAAGTTTCCATTGCAGGATGGGAGTACTGCAGCAATGCAGTGAATCAAGATGGATGGACAACAGGATGGACAAGACATTCTGGGGAGCAAAAGGTGTGATAAGTGCACAAGAAGACCCACAGAGATAGAGATGGGGGGCGTCTGTAGCTGGCTGACTGCAGGCCCTCATCCCAAAAGACAACATATCCAGGCTCGCTGAGTTGTACAGTACGGTACGGTTACGGTTTGTACTTAATGGACCGTAATTGTTGTAATCAGTGTTGTGCACATACGGCGTCATTCAAAAATGGCACCGTAAATAACGATCGTAAATAACGGCGTTACCGTCACTAAACTCTGACGATTGACGGCGTAATTTACTATTTTCACCGTCAATTTGACATAAATTACGCCGTCAGCGTCATTTACCATTGACGCCGTCAAGCGTCAGGTGCACAACACTGGTTGTAATACGGCGTACTACCGTAATTGTCACACCGCATTTTACCGTAACTTTATGGTAAAATACGGTACGGTGTGCGGTACAGTGCCAAGCTGGTACTGTCAGAGCAAAAATGGCCTCAAAAAGGCCTCTCCACCCCAAAACCTCCCATTTTCGCTCCCCGGTGCGCTCCTCCCACGTGATGACGCCACACAATGCTTTCCAAAACGACCCTGAGGCTGGGTTGGGGCTGTATCAGCTCAAGGGAAGGGCCCAGCAGTGGCTTGCATGGAAACTTAGAGTCGGACGCAATTGATTAATGGCTAATTATTTGTCTAATTTTATTACAGTAAGAAAAAAAGCGTGGGCCGAAATCGGAGCCATACGGCCAAATTACGGTCAAACTCGTACTGTAAGGTGGCACCGTGCTGTATGGTCGGACACCGTATTTTCCAAAAGACCGTACTAGCACCGTATTGTACGGCGTATGAAGGTACGGTCCCGTGATTATGGTCAAAAAAATACGGCGTATCTTGATAAGCCTGAACATATTACAGGGATACAGCTTAGCGTACAACGTGACGATGGGGAGAGAAAGATTGGAGGCCGTACTCAAGCCAATAAAAGTTAAGAGCCACCATCTAGGAGCGAATGCTAAAGGGTAGCCTATATATTAAACGTGAGTCCTATGGTCAGGCAGGTATTGCCGTTAGAAGCTGCAAACACAGGCAGGAGCATTGCATTGCGTTATGTGTAAAAACCGTTGAATTGCCGAAGGAGATACGCTAGACATGTCCTAGCTGTAAAGCTTGCTGGAGGTGCTGCGTGACGCCTCTTTCCTGCAGGAACCCAAACTTTGGCTAAAGGTGCCAAGAAAAGGTTGTGACAAGCCTGACCTTTCCTTTACTAAACCAGTGCTGAGGTTTTATGCTTATTCCATGCAACAAAAACACGCCGTTGCAGTTCATGATAGCAGATCATCAATCAACATTGTTCTTCCTGATTTCTTCTTTGTGCAAGCGTGCCATCCAGTCAGGCCAACCTTCAGGGTGTCACACGTATAGGGTTGGCCAGAACCATATATATACGGTGTACATATGGTATTTTTGGCAGGGATTCTATCAAATATACGGTCATATACGGTGTATATATACGGTTCTGGCCAACCCTGCACATGTACCCATGGCAGCATGTTGCCTGCCGACAATGCTGCTCAACGCTTCTGAGCAGGTGTCCCGCTGTTTCTTGAGGAGTCAGGGCCACCTCGTTTTTCAAAGCAGGAAATCAGGTCATACTGCAAGGCAAAGCCAGAGTGAGCGATGGCGCAGTTAAAAGTAACGACTGCACCTTTCACACACATCCGCGCCTGCACTGCACCACGTGTGCAAGCCACCTGTTTTGCGTCACATGCCACTAAAGCTGGTGCCAAACTTTTGTTCCTATGAGTCTGTGAGTGGACGGCAGGCCGCTCCTAAGCCGTCACACAGCAGTCTTACGATTTTTGCAGAAGCACAGTGACAGCTCCTCCCAACTGTTTTGCCTGAAAGGTGCAAACCATTAATACCTGAGATTTTAGGACAAAAGTGTGGCAGGGAAAGGCAAGGGTACTGCCAATCGTGTTTTTTCCCAGTCACATGGCTAAGCATGCTGTAAGCCGCTCATAATTCATATTGTCTGTGGCTATTTAATACAAACAAAAAAAGCAACAGCCATCGTTTGCAACTACTATCAACAGAAAACAGGTGGAGAGGTGGGAGAGATATGGCTATGCAATTGTTTTGGCCTAATTGAGTCTTGGGTGTGCCGTGCGGAACATAAGCAGCCCATATCTCCCTATGATAACGCGCATTGCTTCCAGCAAAAGCCAAGGCAAGGGCAAACAAATACCCCAACCTCTGCTACTCACTCCCCTCTTGCACACACCTCACATTAAAAAGCAAGCAAAATAGCCCACATACCTAAAATACTTGCCAGAGAAAATATTTGCACAGAGCTCCACATTCCATGTGCACTCTAAAGCCTAATATTTCAGGCAGCAAGGACCCTCGGCACAAATCAACACACCAAACACAAGCTAACAGGCGACACACCATTCAACAAATCAACACACCAAACACAAGCTAACAGGCGACACACCATTCAACAAATTAACACACCAAACACAAGCTAACAGGCGAAACACCATTCAACGAATCAACACACCAAACACAAGCTTACAGGCGACACACCATTTAACAAATCAACACACCTAACACAAGCTAACAGGCGACACACCATTCAACAAATCAACACACCAAACACAAGCTAACAGGCGACACACCATTCAACAAATCGACACACCAAACACAAGCTAACAGGCGACACACCATTCAACAAATCAACACACCAAACACAAGCTAACAGGCGACACACCATTCAACAAATCAACACACCAAACACAAGCTAACAGGCGACACACCATTCAACAAATCAACACACCAAACACAAACTATCAGGCGACACACCATTTAACAAATCAACACACCAAACACAAGCTAACAGGCGAAACACCATTCACCTTCTAGGGCCACATGCCAATCACCTTCTAAGGCTAACAGGCGACACACAATTCAACAACGGTTGAACTGACAACCAAAGCCCTAACCCTAGCAACAGTTGAACTGACATCCAAAGCCCTAACCCTAACCCAAAATCCAAACCCAAACCCACACCCCCATACACCCATACACTCAAAACTCACCTGCCTCCCCAGCAATGCTTCCCTGTGCTGCTTCTCTGCCTCCAACACGTCTTTAGTGTCTGTGAGCCGGTTGTTAGTTTCCTCCAACACCTTGTTGGTGACCTGAGAGGTTGCAAGGCGAGCACACAAGAGTCTTTAGTTTCTGTGAGCCGGTTGTTAGTTTCCTCCAACACCTTGTTGGTGACCTGAGAGGTCGCAAGGCAAGCACACTTTAGTTTATGTGAGCCAGTTGTTAGTTTCCTCCAACACCTTGTTGGGTCGCAAGGCGAGCACACAAGAGCGGCAATGACAGAAGTGGACTTCAATTTGGTGGCCTGTAAGAAATAAAGGTACGCTGGCTGCAGCTGATTAATGCAGCAGCAACAACTGCTGAGTGCTTCCTCGGCGTTGGGGACAACAGTGTTGGGTGAGAGAAGAAGGTGAGCCGTTTAAAAGTGAGGAAAGGCCTTACGTTTGCGCACAAACATCACAGAAGCCGGCAGTGGGAAGGAGGGGGGTGGGAATGAAGGGATCGAGAATCGTACAAGGGAGGGGACACTGAGGCCCCAAATGGACATGCATTTCAAATGTTTTAAGGGTTTATGCGCCCTAATTTTTGTCAGTTCAGGTTTGGCACTGTTATGCATTTCCACAAAGCTAAGCTTGGTATCTTGGAGTTAGGGTGCACACGTCCTATCGGTTGTGGCATGACCCTTGCCTTCCATGCACCTGTAAGCTGTTTTGGACCTGCTAGAGAATCAACCTCTGTGATGTTCAGTGTCTTGGAGTCATTGCTACAGATTAGGGCCATTGCAAAACAAACGGAGAAGCAGTAGTTGGAAAGACCACACATTCCAGCCATTTCCCTGAGACAACCAGATAGAGGGGCTGAAATGGGTCAAAATCTACCCCCCTCCGATCACAATTTGCCGCATCCAATATTTCTTGCCATTCTAGCTAGTATACTGGTGGCGTTTTGTGGGTGTAATGAGCTCTGGTTGGGGCGAGGTTGGTCAAAAAAAACATATGCACTTTGTTGTGCCAAAACGCTACACACTCGCCTAGGCCAACGGGATCGCCCATTCCAGTTCTATATGTAAAGAACTTAAAATATAGTTATTGGAGTAAGGGAGATGGAGCAGACATTGATTTTGAAGTGCACCTACCAGCTGCTCTTGTAGCAAAAGGGAAGTTGTTTTGTTGCTAACGAGAAGCAGCAGCGACAAACCTGAGAGGGGGGGGAAGAGGGTATAAGTAAGTAACATTGTTCAACAGCGGATTTTTTCAATCTGCCTATGCACACACATTGATGCAACGAAGCATGCACATATTCTTTCATTCCCAGCAACTTCAGCTGCGACTGCTTCTTCAACTGTAGCTGCAATTACAGCACCATCCAGACCAGTGCTAAGTATTAAGTACTAGTTTAACGGCGTCCACGTACTTGAAAGGATGCAAGCAGCAACTACGATCATAGCAAACAAGCCATCTTGCATTGCTTTAATGGCTTCAATCTCGGGGTTGGTCACGCTCAAAATCCATTGACCACCAGGAACGTGTACGGTGACAGTGGCAGCCTCCTTGAAAGTGTGTGTAATAGCAAGGAACTGAATGAGGTAAATTTTTTAAAGCGTGACTCTCAATTGATAGTCACATTATATTCCCTATGGGAATCAAGGTAGCCCAGTAATTTCATTATTGTACACACTGACACACATATTTTTTCCAGGACAGGGAAATTGTAGGGACTCAGGTATAAAGTATATAGAAAACAGGTACTTCACTTTGCTGCAAGGACGAATAATGTGCTGCTTCAAATTTAGATGAAACCACGGATATGGCACACACCCTACTTTTTACTGGGCAACATTCCAGAGAGTGGCGACCTTCCAAATTCCTTGTAGCTAAAATCCAAAAGATAGGTATTATATACCCTGGTAATCTTTGCTCCACCCTTCTTGATTACTTCCTGACATCTCAAGACATGCTTCACAACAGACCAACCAGTAACCACTTCCCCAGAATTATCAAACTACCGAATACACGTACACTGTCTGTTTGCTTCCCATTTGCATTGCTGCATGGAATTATTTGCCTGGCTGATATTCATGCAAGGCACGGAAGCCTCAAACAGCATACCAGTTTCTTGTTGAAACTGCTACCAAGCAGCTAGCGCAACTAGCAGAACAGGAACAGGGAGGCAAGGCGGCGGTATTGCAACACTTACACCACAGTTGAAGCGCACACACAAAGCGGCAAACCTTTTTTCCTTCATATTCTCTCTCCACAATAATTTCGCCCTCCTCATCCGTATTACTAGTCGATCTCTGCTTGCTCAGCCTGCATGACAAGGGCAACCGTGTTGACGTAATAGTTTTTTTTTGTATTTTGAGATGATGGTGGATAACTTAACAGCTTTGTCCACGACTGCTTAGAAACTAGGGTCCTCACAGTACTCACAACTACCTAGACTATTAAAAGAAGGCAGAAAATAACACCCTAACCAAAAAGGATGAGCATCTGTGAGGACCAAGAAATAAACGAAAAGGAACTCAAACAGACAAAGTAAAACAAAAGTAGTATGAGTGATACCACTTTGCTTCACTCCAAGGACTGGAAACCAAGTGTTACACACTGAACTCAGCAGTTGCATTCCTTCACCCTCACAGAGACAAAGTGCACACAGAAAGCAAACTTGAGTGCATCCATTTCCAATGTAACGCACTACTTGCTAAGCCTGTATACCCTGCAGTGCAGGGTACCTCATTCAACAAACGCTTCAGCAGGACATCCTGTTTACAGGTTCCATGCACTCATCTACTGCCTAACCCCCTCGGCTGACACAGCCAGTGGCCTAAAATGTGAGCCGGAAGGCTTCAACCTTGGAAATCCATGTTTACACAATATGCACGATGCACACCTGTATGCGTAGCCATTCTCTTGCAGACTTTTGAGACGGGCATCTTCACCAGACAGGATTTCTGCCGCATAAAAAAAGGCTGCTGTAAAGCCTGTGGGGGGTAGGGAGATGAGTAGGGTCGGCCAGAACCGTATATATGCACCGTATATGACCATATATTTGGTGATTTCCCTGCAAAAAATACCGTATACACACCGTATATAAATGGTTCTGGGCCAACCCTAGAGATGAGCCACATGCTGTGATGAGTGTGAGGAAGTGGAATGGCAAATTCCATGAAATCATGCTTGCATATGCATTGCAAATCAATCTTGGTTGGTGGCACTAAAACCACCTAAATTGGATGCAACTGGTTCATTTTCCCCAACCCCTCATCCCTTACGCAGAAACATGTACTCCCCTCCTGCCTGTGCAGCATTCCATGCCTCTCCTATCCCTGTAGATTGATTCACCCTACCCATATCCCTTATTCTTACACTCCCTTTGCAACATATGCAGTAATCGAACTCCCTTGACACCTGTGCAGCAGCACACTTTCCTACGCAGCGTACGTTTGCAACATACGCAGCAATCGAACTCCCCTGACACCTGTGCAGCAGCACACTTTCCTACGCAGCGTACAACCAGGACCTACCCCAGAACCTGCAAGGCAGAAGTGAAGAAGTAAAAATGCAAATTAGCGTGCCGCGCAACCCTTCGCTTTGCCTCATCAACCTTTTTCCTGCCTCCAGGGCCTGTGTGTCAGTTGTTATTACATCTTTATATCCGTCTATTATGCTGAAACGCCAAATATTTCAACATGTAGCAATAGCTATGGGCTTCTTACTAGTGTAAGATCTGAAAGTTATATCCCCTGCCCAAAGCGCAAACACAGGCACCAGCACAAAAAATAAAACAGTTGCTTCCTCCCCATACTCACTTCCTGCCGGAAATCGGATTGTAGCACAGCTCCTCGCATCCAGTGGGTGCTGCATAAAGCAAACACAGTGTGCCACAGCTTAGAACAGTGAAGGCCGGGAAGACATGAATGCACTGTGCAGTGGAAGCAAGCACATGGGAATTTTGTGACGACAAGATGGCAGAGGGAGCTGACCGAAGCCCAATTTGTTTAGTTTAGTTTAGTTTGGATTACAAAGGCCTCCAGCCTAGCATGGCTGCTCAACCTATAGGTCCCAACACTTAAACCAATCAAAAAGATCGACAGCTGCACTAATAAATTTGTAAACTTTTTGAGTTATGGAAAAACAAAACCCAAGAAGCCCAATTTGTTTGTTTTTTGGCGAAATCCCCCTCGTGGGGGCATGAGCCCCTAGCGTTGTCTCCTTCCCACCGCACTTCACCCAGGCCTCCCCAGGCTCACCCAGGCCACCCCACGGGCTGAAACTCGACATAGGCATCAAACAAAAACTCGTACTGCAGCAGATGAATTCTGTGACCCTATGGTGCGGTGTGTGAAGTGTTAGAGAAGTTTTGTTTTGGGGGGGTCCAGACCTCCTCCCCAGGCCCACCCAGGGCACCTCCCAGGCTGAGACTCGACATAGGCTCCTAACCAATCTTTTAACCATGCCAGATGAATTCTGGGAACCTGGGGTGGCGTGTGTAAAGTTTAAGAGACAAGTTTTATGTTTGGAAGCTCCAGGAAGCTGCACAGGATTCCACGGCCAGGCCCCCGAATCACCTCCTGATGGTGCAGCATCAATCAGCACACTTCCCCGGCTGCGGATGCTGTGTCAGGAGCCCTCGGTCGTGTTCTGACTGCAAAGTTCACGGTTTACCAGGCAAGCAGAATCAAGTATTATTTATTTCGATGGACTATATAATTGTAGTTTAGTCAGATGCGATTCATGATGCGCGGAAGATTGCTTGGACGGGACCCTTCAGGAATGCGGTCCGTGTTGGCTTGGACTGTTCGCGGGGCATGAAGCGCACGGTGCAGGTGCTTGCTGCGCACTGTTTGTTGAAGCCGAGGCGCAGAGTTCAGACAGCCCGGGCACCATGCTGGCACCTGCCCTCTCAACAGACAGGAAAAGCAGCAGCAGCACATCCTCACGCCTGCTTCAGCAAAGGCTACTCCAGCACAGCGCCATGCACACCACTGTAAAGTGGACGGGAAGTAGATGCAACAATAGACAGGGCTAGAGCTAGGGCTAGACGCTGGATGTTCACTGCAAGTAAAGCAAGGATCACTCAATTGCCATGCTTTTAGTCCCAAAGGAGCTTCAGCACATGCAACTGAAAGCAACAGCCTCCTGGGTTTGTCTGAAGGATAGCAACAGAGGAACTTGATGTGTATCAGAAAGATCTGCCTTAAATACCGTACCTTTTTGATCACACCCCGCATAAATATCATTTTTTGCCCTGCGGTATTTTTCAATATACCGTAGGTTCACGATCACTTCGGAAATCAAATAATTAATTGGCAAAAAAACGAAAATTTTTAATAATTCTCGGGGCATTCTCCGAACTGAATTTGAAGCGATAAATTAATTAATTAAAGTGGTTTTCAGGGAGGTTTTAAGAATTAGCTCCCAGCGTGCCCTGGTTGTGAACCCCCAACCCGTTCTTCGAACCCCAGCTGAGAGGCTGGCCGCTCAGCAGAGGGACCATGAGAAGCTGCAGAGGGAGAGGCAGCCCAGGGAGCTGGCAGAGGCAGAGGCAAAGGCAAGGGGCGCGGCTGTGAAGAGGCCCGTGGGGCGTCCATGCATGCTGCTCCAAGAACAAGCCTCCTCCTCTCACCGGCCCTCCAGGCCCTTCCCTTGGGGCATCCACACAGAGTTAGTGAAGATGACAAGTGGGTAAGAAGGTTGCTTCTTTGATTGAAGGAAGCACCTGTGCAAGCACTCAGCAGTGGTTCTCCCCATGCAGCCAATGGGCAGTCTGCCCATCAGCCTGCACAGCAGCAGCAGCCAACAGTGGGGGAGAAACGAAATCACAAATTAATTCTTGACAGGGCCTGCCCGAACTGGATTCGAACTTGAAAATTAATCCCCAGACCCCCTCACGAACTAAAATCGAAATTTTAATTAATTTTTGAAATGTGTGGTCCCGAAGTGATCGTGAACCTACGGTATATTTATTTTGACCATGCGGGGTTGTGTGGGGTTGGTGAAAATAACCCTTTTGGGGTCGCTGCCAGTCATGAACAGTGAGAGACCCCCCGCCCCACCCCCTCCCAGCAGCTTCATGTGCAGCAGCTGCAGCAGCAGCAGCAGCCCCAGCACCAATTGCTCACGAGGGGGAATTTTAACGGAAAGCAAGCCGTGGCGACAGCCGAGCAGCAGCTGGCATCGAACAGTCCGAGCCAGGAAGCAAGCAGAACGGGCCGAGCTGCTGGTGGAGAAGGCAGCCAACAAAAGGCCGATTGGCAGGCCAAAGAAAGATTACTTAGGTGTCACAATTTGGTTGTGGGGATACCTCAGGGGCAGGATCATTTATGCACAGAGGCATTGGCACTCATGAGGGGGAAGCTGTGTGGCAGGGGAAAGATGAGTGGGAGGAAGGCGTAGGGGTTGAAGAGGAACAAGCTGCAACGCTTGCGCATGCAGAGCAGGTTAGAGCAACTTAGAAACCCTAACCCTGTCTAGCAGCAGGTGAGCAGGTGGGTCAGACGAGGTCGCCAAGGCTGCCTGCACTAAAGCAGCACCATCAGCACACACGAGCAGCAGCAGCAGCAGCAGCAGCAGCAGCAGCAGCAGCACCAGTGATAGTGGCTAGAGGAAGAGGAAGCAACCCTCTTGGGAGGGCATATAGTAGCAGAACAGAGAGCAAACTCACATGCGAACAGCATGTTTGCTTCCCTTTGCCCTTTTGCGGTGTTTTCTTTCATTGAGATTGTTTGTGAAGCTTATTGGTGCTGAACAGGGCTAAAGGCCCTGCGGGGTTGATGCGGGAAGGGCACAAATATAAAATTTGGGGGTGCGGGAAGGTGCGGGGTTCCGCTAAACATTTCTGAAATTTCGGGTGCGGGACGAGTACGAGAAGGTATGGTGCCATTCACGCTGTACACGTGTGAGCTTACTTGCCAATGGCTTTACCTGACATGTTGTAGGGATTGTTCCAGGTCTCCTCCCTTGTTGCGTTTTCTATGAACACAGGGTACCTGCATGGAATGGTGTTGTTGTTCCATATTAGTGTCGTTGTTCCATATTGCAGCAGAAGTGGGTGTACCTGCCAGGGTTCTTCTTAGACCTCAATTAAGTGAGCGCAGGTTTGCCACCTTGTGTGCATTGTACACAAAGCATAACTGCACGGAAGTAAGGGTCAATAACAGGGGATGCACCTAATCCAGCACTGATTGTTTGAGGTTGACCAGACACATTATCTCACCCTTGAGGCGTGCACTGGCCAGGAATGAACACTTGCATCAATAGGCTGTTTTATTAAGCGTCCAATCATCCACCAACACATATTAACCAGCGCATAGCAGTCTGTGCCTTAAACACCACAAATGCATGTTATGATACATAGGAGTTGTTCAAGTCAATGTTAACCTAACAGCAATGTCCCGACGGAGGTACCCAGGATTGCTTTTATTATGAATAAATTACTTTTCCTTTACCTTGCAATTAAAGCCATCTTGCCTCCTACATCCAAGGGCAAAGGCCCGTTGATGGTCTGCACAACAACATGCACAACTATACCAGTGTAAGCCGCCAGTCAAGTTCACATGATACTTAACATGTAGCAATGTAAAAATGCAGGAAGAACTCAAATATTCATCAAGGATTAAGTTGCATAAAGGATTGGACAAATGGCCTGCATTGTGATGCAAAAAAGGAGGCACGACCAAGTTACAATGTCACAACTGGAAAAAGTTGAAATGATTGGAGGTTTGAAAATGCAAAGATAGTGAGCAATGCTTTGATTCCAGTTCTTGCAGAGCATCCAAGTGACATCACTCCATCAATCTTGCTCGTTGTTGGTGCTTCTGTTGTACCTCCCCTTTTCATATCATATTTCTCACAACAAATCCTCCTTCCTATATTCATTGTTTCCTACCGCACTCCCTGTCCCTCCTTAGAAATACTTCTTGTGGGAGAATGGTACTCATCCACGCCCAGTGACTCAACAAAAGGGGAGGTGATGCAGGCTATGATGATTTCTAACAACTACCCAAATCATGATTAAAAGTGTTGTGCAATGCACAGGTGTAAATTTCTGGAGGACTCTGAATCGAGCAGCAACGGAAAGACCGTTATTGGATTTTTTGTGCCTGTTCACAGCCAGCATTTCACTGTCTAATTAATTTAGCTGAATGCAAGCAGAAATTGTCACTTACCAACTTAGCAGTGTTTCTGTGCCTGTTCACAGCCAGCATTTCACTGTCTATTTAATCCAGCTGAATGCAAGCAGAAATTGTCACTTACCAACTTAGCAGTGTTTCTGTGCCTGTTCACAGCCAGCATTTTACTGCCTATTAAATCTAGCTGAATGCAAGCAGAAATTGTCACTTACCAACTTAGCAGCACCTTCACAACTCGCACACTGCTGACCCGACAATATACACTGCTCCTTCTCTCATACCACTTACCATGCCTCTACGCACAGTGTCAAGTGCCTGGGAGACATCCAGGATTTTGAACAGGTCAGTGTCAGCCTTGCGAATGGGGGGTAGGGAATAAATCCCGGCTATCCTTCCAAACCTGTTTCAAAAGGGACAAAATAAGAAAATAAGACATCGATGCTGTGTAAGAGTACCACAATGAACGAACTAAGCAAGCTGCGAAGATGCTTGTCACCATACACTTGTGGTCTATTGCTTTTACCAGGATAGGAACTCATTAGGTCAGAAACCTTTGACAAGAGACATTTCCCTAATATAAGCAATTGTTTACTTTTAATGGGCTGTATCTCAGGTTCTATTAGTGGCTAAGTGGTCAGCAATTAGCATACACTGTAGACTATGAAGGGAATGCAAGTATCAATTAATCGATGTAGTTTATTAGACCTGCCACCATCTCTGCTTACGGTGAATATTGAAGCTCTGCCAGTCCGTAAGAAACACTCGCATTTGCCTGCCTAAATATTTCGCGTCCAACGACCGGGAATGTAGCCTGCGTGACAGGAGGTTTAAGCAGCTTTCATGTGATGCTCAATCACCCTTTGAGAAGAGTGTGTACGTGTAATTGTGAATTGACGCGCAAGTTTACAAATACTGCTAGCATGGGGTACAAGCCACAGGGTGAGGAAGTGATGTGATTTAAGGAGAGAAAACCAACAAGCATGATGGAGTAATAGCGAGGATGGTTAATCACCAAGGCTTGTTGTGCCAGCAACTTGCTGCGCCAGTAACAAGTGGTCACGCGTGCACACAGCTGTGGTCTGTGGAGAATGAACTAGTTTTAAAAGCAGGTGCACCTTGCTTGGTGAGTTGAGCTCAAGCTTTCCTGTTAAAGGGCACCGGTTTGCTGGCGAACAGAGATCCAGTCCGGCAATGCAGCATCAATTCGAAAGAGAAACTGATATCTAAATTCAATTTAAGACAAAATGAACACACACCTCCAGGCGGTTCCAATCGGGGTCTCTCTTCACAAATGTGGCCTGCAGTTGGAGCAGGCCATACATAGTCATTCATGCAGACAACAGATGTTCGGGGTGTACAATTTGATGCACACTTTTAAAGCAGTGGGTGATAAAGTTTGGTGCGTGTGCATTGCCAGCGTGCTGGCTCATGAACAGGTATCTGTCTACAAACAGCTAGCACTTAAAAACTGGCTCTAAATGCTGTGGGTGACATTTTCGAGTATCGGCAGCTGGCTTACCAGTGTCAGGGCTGCTCCTGACACTATGCTGAGCTGCAGCAGGAGAGCGTCGGCAGCGTCTCGAGCAACGTGTTGCGCGATTGTCTTCTGCGTCTTGCATTCTTTCTCAATGGCATGGGAAACCTGCCAATATAATTTTAGGTATGCGTGCATACATGCTTGCGTACACGTATGTGTGCATTCGTGTGTGCGTACGTGTGCGTTTGTGTGTGCATTCGTGTGCGCACCCCAAACACGCAGAGCGCCACAACCAGAATGAAGAGTGCCAAGGGAGTGAGCAGCAGTCTGACAGGATACGCCTTCAGCAGTTGAAGTGTGCTCTGCAATTGGTGTAGACAGCCTTGGTATGGCAGGAAGAAAAAGCAGATTGTAGTGTACGCTTGAAATGTTTGGCAGGAAGAATGACGTACCCGTTGCGGCAGCGACGGGTACGTCAAAACCCGTGGTTCCGGGCTGATTAACACTTGCGCATCGCATCCTTGCATCCTTCGCCCTTATCTAGTCAGACATGAGAAGACAGACATGGGAATCATTTTGTTTAAAAACATACGTACATTGTAGGGGAATTCATCATTGTAACGTTTACAGGATAAATATATTGCAATGCAACCGACGTTGCAAATTATTTCGGGTCCGTTTAGGATTAGGGTTATTTTAGTTAGGGGATTAGGGGGCTAGGAGTAGCGACGGAGGCATTCCGGGCGAAGGGGTCAAACATGTTTGGACGTTGGTCAGTAAATGAAGTGTTTCCACATTTGAAGTGTCCCTATCAACGCTTTACTTTTTTTCCTTCAAAATGTTGTCGGAACTCGGATTGTTCAGGCTGGGGATTGGTCAGGATGAAAATGTGAGATTCTAAAGTGTGTAGGCCTCCACGTGTAATCCTCCCGTGCACTTACTTTGTGCGCTTTAAAAATAGAGGAAATCCTGTAATTGTTCCTTCCAGAGAGCTTGCGATTATTGGGAGAAGCTGCATGCAGCTAGCTGGGGATAGCGGGGAATTATAGGGTTAGCGGAGAAGTTCCATGTTCATGAGTGGGCGTCTTTATTTTAGTCTGCCCCTCCCCCCTTTAGCAGTCTGCATGGGCTGAAACCCTTTGTGGCAGATAGTTTTCTACTGAATTATGCTCGTGAGCCATTGGCGGTTCGCCCTCGCAAAGCTAGGTGAAACTAGCAGTGTGAGGAAGCATCGCACTATGATTCGCTAGCTAGGGGCGGGAGGCAAACCGCAGAGGCGGCTAGCCTATCTAGTTTGTGGTTGTTAGTCGATCGACAAATGCATTTGACCGCCAGTCATCATGATAACGAAATGCAAGGGGGGCTCTCTTTGGTCCAGCTGGATGTTGCTCTACTGGACTGCGCATGCTGCACTTTGACTCCTGACACCGAGGAAATGCCGCTATACCCGCAGTTCAGAGCCCTAACTCTAACCCTAACCCTATCCCTAAACCTACCCTAAACCTGCCCTAAGCCTAACCTAGCCTAAGCAGACCCACCTTCGGTGGGCCTGCAGGCAGGAACTGTAGGTTACAATTCTGAACTGTTGATATAACTGTACAGGTAGAGTTCGAGCTGTGGGTATAGAGTCACGAATTGCTGACTCCTACATGCGTGGGAATGCCTGGGAGGGGCCCGGGCACTCAAAGGCGAAAATGGGCATTAATGGCAAGCTTGTCAAGCATGAGAAAGCAGCATGAGAAAGCAAAGGGAGATCCAAAGGAGAGAATTTAAATGGCGGAAATAAGGAGGTCAAATGAGGGGAGGAATTCGATCCGGAAAGGTGAGTATCAATTTAGAACATTTCAGTAGTCCTATTTTTTGTTCTGAGCAGTTTGGTATATAGTCGACTCAATTCGGAACAGTTCGGAACAATTCGGAACCGCTGTTCAACACCGCCGGTTCAAACACTTTTCCGTTCCGAACTCATAAATCCCTACTCGGAACAATTCGGAACTGGTTCAGAAACACACCATTAATCACTCGCATTGATCACGTCTGGATTATCTGGTATGGCATTCGTGGTATGGCACATTGGGTGGATTAACGGTAACGGTGTATAATTTTTTGAGCTTTACTGTTACAAATTGGCGCTTTACTGTTACAAATTGGCTGTACTTTTTGGCTAGCTTAGGTCGCTCACACGGCGGTTTGGTTAATTTGGCTAATATTCCACCCAAAATTTTTTACCTGCTTTAAAGATTCTCCCTACATCCCAGAGTCAAAATAATCTGGCAAAAGCAAAATAATCTGCCTTCGGTTTGTATTTGGACATTTGGTTAAAAAGTTGCGCCGGATCGAAATCGTAACTTGGG
>Ga0307942_1000880_pt1 | contig 22667 bp, 27 predicted proteins | sample OrgLakmetagen175_FD_201846 | JGI IMG/M metagenome (GOLD analysis project Ga0307942, IMG submission 201846) | Saline water microbial communities from Organic Lake, Antarctica - #175 | ecosystem: Environmental > Aquatic > Non-marine Saline and Alkaline > Saline | place: Antarctica: Organic Lake... | reverse complement strand
TGTGTGTGTAAGTGTGTGTGTGTGTGTTTGTGTGTGTGTGTGTGTTTATGTGTGTGTGTATGTGTGTGTGTGTGTGTGTGTTTGTGTGTTTGTGTGTGTGTGTGTGTCTGTGTGTGTGTGTGTGTGTGTATTTTGTGTGTGTGTGTGTGTGTATGTGCGCACACACACACACACATACACACACACACACATACATACACACACACACACACACACATACACATACACACACACACACATACACATACACATACACACACACATACACATACACACACACACACATACACATACACACACATATACACACACACTCTCATTTGGTGCAATAATTGGTCTAATCTGGGAACTTGGCTTGGCAGTAAAAAGTGAATTCCTACCGCAACCAACCAGATACGTGGAGCTTAGAAGTGACAGTCAGGGGACACATACACACCCTCTGCCCGTGCCCCCTATCCCCTCTGTAATGCCGTACTGAGCTCTGCAGTTTCCGTGCCTGGCGCTTTTGCTTGTTTGATGAACGTGGTACTCTGGTCTCGTTGTGACTTCTTTCATCCATCCGGTCTCGTTGTGACTTCTTTCCTCCAGATGGCACTCTGTTGGTCCAACCTCTCTCGCAGGGTCTTCTTTGTTTGATGGTACCGGAGTTTCAACTTAAGACGAAACACTGGAACGTCCCTGAATCAGTACCAAGTTGCGAGTGGTCACCGACTGCGCAGTTTCCTTTCTTATAACATTTAACCACACAGGTTTGCAATTCTCTCCGTTTGTCTGATTTTTCCTTGATAGACACTCAAAGGATAATCAGGAGGTCATGAAGGAAGTCTTCCAATATTCAATGAAACAGTAAGTCGCAGTCAGCGTCATCAACGACATCTGTGTTCTCATGCACATGTGCATTGTATCGTGCATGTATGCGTGTGCGCACGTATCTGGGAGAGCTTGCAGATTAAATAAATTAGCGGAGACATATTCAAGTATCAGTCGCTTCTGGTCATGCAAGACAGCAAAGAATCAAATTCAATTTCCCTCACGAGCAGACGGTTAATGACCGAGATCAATGCAGGAAGGAAAAGAAAAATAATAAACAAATAAACCTGGTAGTGTCATCGTACACCGTGAAAAGTCGGGAAATCGCGTTTTCTCTCCCGATGGCAGACCAGGGCCACAACCCCGTCATGCCGACTGGCGATGAGGCCAAGAAGGCACATGTTGGCAGCGGTCCAGACCCAGAAGAGGTCATAAGCCAACGTTCGGGAGAGGTGCTCATCAAGCACACCGTGCTCAAGGCAGACCACTTTCCAAGTGAGAAGAGAGGGAGAGAAAGGGAATGGGGTGTGGAGGGGAGTGTGGGCGCTCGCTGCAAATGTTCCCATCTGTGCACAGCATGTGACAAACCTAGGCAATGACAAATCCTACCTCACAATGCCCTCATATTTCATGCCTGTAGGTTGCCATAATACCAAGCTCACGCCCATTCTGGAGGGTGCTCCCAATTTCCGCAAGGTGACTAGTTGAGGACCCCTCCTAGGGCTCTCGAACAACGCATTTGCAAGCACACATTCCAGTCCATCTTGTTTCTAGCATCACGTTCCGATAATTACCCGTGTTCACCTTGTATGTCTAGGTGGAAGGTCTGCGTGTATTTGGTGTGGCCATCCCCACGGTTGCAGGTTTGCGAAGGGTCCTCAACAGCATGGGCGCGCAGAGGGGTGAGTTGACATACTCTTTCAATGCCACTTTTGAGCAGGTGCTTCTAGCTCTGTGCATCTCGCATGACCTCCTGCGCCTCACTGCAACACTGTTGATCTGTATTACGCACGCAACTGGCCTGTTCTGCGTTCTCTTGGTTTGAGGTGTGATCGAGAGCCCTCCTAACTTTTGTTGCTGTTGCCCACACAGGCGCACGGAGTGTGTACTGGCAAAATCTACGGGAGGAACCCTTAATTTTCATTAATGGCCACCCTTTTGTGGTCCGCGAATCGGACAAACCCTTCTCAAATCTTGAGTACACAGGTGATGGGGGGAAAGTTCTAAGAATAATCGAAAGAAGGCATCAGGTCTGGCCTGTGGCGTACCTGTAGCCTGGTGCTCCTAGGATTATGGTGAAAACAGTGCAAATTAAGGCGAGAGCACGTATTTAAGGTGCAGCATTGGCATCAGCACATCTTACAGACGCTTTGCACGCTTCCTCCTGCCGCAGGCATTGACCGCTCACGGGTGGAGGGCATGGAAACCCGGTTAAAGCAAGACATTTTGTCAGAGGTCAGATCTACAGCTTTCACGGAGCAGTGTTCCATAGTAGCAGTAGAGGAAAATGGGGTTAACTTTCTTGCAGCGATCGCTAGCTATCACTCTGTGGGCAGCTCAAGACAGCTGCCCATAACTGCCGTTCAGCTGCCTTCTCCTGCCCCTGCATTCGCCAGCCTCTTTCAGCTGATTTGTTTTTGTACATCGCAAGCCGCACCCTTCTGCCCGTTTGTCCACCCCTTTCCTTGTTGCTTTTCCTTCCCGACCTGCAGTCCAGCATGTTTGGCAACCGCATTTTGGTGATCCACGAGAATGAAGACCTGTCCTTGTATGACCACTGGGAGGTGCGGAATCCTTAAGGGCAATGCTAAGCTTCTCCAGTTGCCATGATGAAACGAGCTTCAGACTGCCCAGTCCAGGGTAGAATCCTACCCAGCTTGCAGAGCTGACTGCTCTCATCTGTCACTGCAAACAGGTCGAAAAGCAGCATTTCCCAAAAGTCTGCCTCATTCATTTGACTGCATCAAAGACCGACAGCCTTACCACAGTACTGCTCTTAAACACTCATACACACACGTCGCAATGTTTGAACCCTTATGCTGTTGTGTTTTTGGTATGACTGGTCTGACTGCAGCCTGTGACCCCAGATGACGTGCAGACGCCCCAAGAAGTTTACGCAGAACTCCAAGGTAGGGCCGGGGTTGGATGTGTGAATGTGAAAGTAGGTTCCCCCATCAATAGGGAGTCGGCTAAACCGTGTACCAAGTATGTATGGGTAAGGCACCGACTGTCTTTTGGCCAACCTAACGCATATACAACAGCACCTGCCATGCCTCACATCTGTTTTTGCACTCAAAGCTCACAACCACGTTTTGTCAAATAAGCGCACAGATGGTGTAACACATTTGGCCTTCAGCCGAACTTATGTTGCACACGAACAGACTCCACCATTGAAACCCAAAGCAAAAGCCTGAGAGATTTTGACATTGCTTGCCTGCGCAGCTGATGGGTATAATGTGGACTACCTGCGAGTGCCTGTGACTGACGAGAAAGCCCCCAAAGACAATGATTTCGAGGAGCTCATTAAGAGATTATGGGCAGTGCCGGATGACGCGGGCGTGATCTTCAACTGTCAGGTGTGCTTGTGGGTGTGCGTGTGTATGCGTGTGCGTGCATATGTATGTGTATATGTGTGTGTCTGTGTGTGCATACATATGTGTGTGCGTGCGTGCGTACATATGTGTGTGCATGCGTGCGTGCAATTGTGCATGCGTGTGTGTAATTGTGTGTTGCATACATGCAGGCGTGAGACTAGAGAAAGTGAATATGGGGAACACGAGATTTATTGTGCTGTCACCAGTCCTGGGTACCATCAGAGACCATAACTGTCAGATGAGTCTATCCGGAAAAACTAAATTCAAACCCTGACTCCAAGAGCTATCCGATTATATATATATATGGGATATGGGTCGACTGTGAGAGGGGTACACGGTGTTGATACGATTTTGGAGAACTCCCCTTCAGGAGAATTTCTGAGGCACTTTCTTGTACTGTTATGTATATGCCAGAACTATAATAATGTGTAATTTCTTAAGCTCAAGCCCCGTTGAATGGCACCCTCCTTGTGGAAATTAACGAAAGGGTGGATACTGCTAGGAGCGTATGCCTGTCCGCATGGGTGCAGAGGCCAGGTGCTGAGTGACAGTTGACATGAAATATATGTTCCAAAATCACAGGATGCATCCCGAGCAACAATGATAAGGGAATAATGAAGTCAAGATGGGAGAATAGGGCGTCTGAGATCACTTCTGAGGCACTTTGTTAGGCTCCGTGAGCGCGATGACACTGGTTTCGTCCGACAGCTTGCCATCAAAATTTTGTGTGAAGAAAGAAGCTGATCATGCAAACGGATGCAGAAATCAAAGAGGAGCAAAATGGCACCCTGTTTGTACAAGTAGGGGCACAAAAAGGGAAGATGAAGGGGGGGGGGAGAGGGGATACGCCCCTTAATTACACATTGGGCCTATCATTCTTTGTACCCTCCTGTTGTCACCATATTAAAGTGAAAACTGTGCCACAATTACTGCCCTCTCCGCAGATGGGCCGAGGTCGTACCACAACGGGCATGATCATTGCTTCCTTGCTGTACCTGCGCAAAATGGGCGCGTTTCCGCTCAGCAAGGGCATGCAGCTGTCAGGTAAAGAGCTGGATAAAACATGCTTAGCTAATGTGTCAAACGCAAGCCTGCTCACTACGGATACAGCTGTTTTATAAAGTATGGGTGTGCAAGTAAAGGCATAGTTAGCCGACGATATGACGAAGGCCACCGGGTAACCAGGGTCGGCCAGGGCGTAAATCTGCACATGACCGTAAACACGTTTAGGCTTCCCTCATATAACTTTGGTGAAGCGCTCCATATTTTGGTCTGATTAGCTTTGACATAGGTAGTTGCCGCTCTCATAAAGTTGTGGAAAACACAGTGCGGAGCATGGCTCATTGCAGGCAAGCATGCACTCCTTGTCCGTACAAGTACTAATTAGCATGGATCTGAGCTTCCAATTCTGTAACAACTGGACTGGAACCATCAACTGCTTCTCCTTCCAGCTTTATCTATACCTTAAAAAAACCCAACGCAGAGCAAGTGCCTCTGTGGTTCAAGTCTGTGGCCACATCGCGACATGCCCCTCCAAAGGATGACCAAGACCAGCTCAAGGCCGGCATGTATGGCGTGGTGCGCTCGCAGCTGCGGGCTTTAGAACGGGTGCGTGAGGTGGAGGTGCAGGCTGTGCTAAATAAGTAGAATGTAAGCAGTTGCTGTAGGCCTGGGAATGGGTGCGTGTAATGGAGGTGCAGGTTGTGCTGATTGACGGAATGCTGCACTCAAATTGTGCTTTGGTACAAATGTAGTTACAAGGTTGACGTTCCCTTTTTGTGACCTCACCTTTTTGGCTTTGTGCACACACGCAGGGTCCTGAGGCCAAGTTGATCCTTGATGCAGTGGTGGATGCTTGTGCTGGCATGCAAAACCTGCGTGAGGGCATCTTCTCTTACCGTGTGCGCTTTTTGAAGGAGGCACGTGAGAAGCAGCGAAACACGCTCCTCAACGTGTGCCTGGTGCGTGAAGCGCCAATGCGTGGCGAGACTCAAAATGTTTCGTGAGCTTTACACCTGCATCTGATCCTATTGCTTTGTGAATTTGTGGTTTGTAGCTTATACTCTTTGCCACCTCTCTGGTATTCAGACCGCTACAGCGTTTGAAATTGGAGACAGACACAGCTTCCCACGCTTGATGTTTCACCAAATGTGTGGCTTTGCAACAAGTAACAAGTATGATGCGGTCCTACATGTGTGTGTTGCCTCAAAATCTTATTTTATTACTGCTTTGGCAGACCTGTTTTGTAATGCCACACACTGCAAGACAAAGGCCTCCCCTTCCTACACACCATTGTCCCTTTATGGTATGAACCTTGCGGCCTTTGGAGCACTACGGAGAGTACAGCACACCACCCTCTTCGCTTTGGGCGTTGTACAAGCCTCCCCTTCCTACACTAATACAGCACAGCATGCTCCTTGCAAATGGCCTTTCTACCTGTGCAGGAGTACCTGGAGCGCTACTACATGCTCATCGCGTTTGCCGGCTACCTCACTTCATCCCAGTTCTACCCTGGCTCCTCAAAGCATGTGCCTTTCCCCAAATGGATGGCTGAACGGCCAGAGCTGCGTAGGTGGGTACTAAGGTGGTGGTAGTGATGTGTGTGAGTGTGTGTCGTGCGTGCAAGTGCACTTTGTATATTACTGAGTGTGGGTGGCAGGAGTCTGATATTTAAGTGTGGGCAAGTACACGTAAACATGCCTTACCTCTGGCCGATCTGCGCAGCTGTTTTCAAATGGGTTGATGTGCAATAGGACCTAAAGATGCAACAGTGCTGACTTAATAATAAAATGGGCAACTCTTGGAGGGCAAGATGCACAGTGGTATGTTTTAGAGGGCTTGCTATCAAATAGTGTTTAGGCCACGGCCTGTATATACAGGCACCTACCCTGAATTATTAGGGATGTATCCTCCTGGTGTATGCATATATGTCAAGTACGCTTGCGCAGCACAGCGATGCCTCAATCTGGAAATATGCCTGCACTCAAATTTGACCCACACCAGCACACACACGACATGTGCTGATATCCTTACTTGCACATCACGCGTTACAGTATCTTGATCCGCCTTCTGCGTCGCAACTCCATGGCTGCTCTTGAGCTGCACCAGCGCACGCCTGTGAAGTCCAAAGGCCTTGAAGCGGAGGGGCCTGGGACTGACGAGGGCATTGGAGGGTTTACCGGAGACAAGGACGGGCTCGGCTCGCATGACAAGGATGTGGTGGCCACACGCACAGGTGAGGGAGGTGTGACTTTGGTTGAGTGTATGTATTTGCATGTCCGTATGCATGCAAGTCTGTTCAAATACTGGTTGGAAAGGAAGAGTTTCCGGAGGCAAGGGCGGGCGCAGAAAAGCACCCAAAACAAATGCATTGTACGAAACTCTGCGCATATGTAAGGAATCAGTGCTGGTGCTTTGACGCTTATTTCATTTATGTTTTCGTGGCTTTGGGATATTAGCAGAGGGGGCTAACTGAGGCCCAAAATGGGCAAGTTTTTATATGCTCATTGGTTTCTACGCCCCACAATTGGCAAGCTCGAACTTCTACAAAATATGAATCCCTGTCCAAAAATGTAGAGTTTGGAGTATGCCAATTGTGGGGCGTGTGCTTGATTTGCTGTGGCTTGCAGGCCATTTTTTACAACAAGTTTTTTATACCAAATCACCCACTGCACCAATCTTAACTATTTTTATTGGTATAGAATCCTTCAGATCAGATCAGAATCAGAAAAGGATATCATTGCAACAAAAATGAAAGAAATCGGCTGAGTGGTTGGTGTTTTATGAGAATTTGAGCCATTTTCCCATGGAAATCACCACATTAGGGTTTACGTGCACCATGTGTGCTTAGTCCAGTCTATCTCAGCACGCAAAGCGACCCACATAAAACTGGGCACATGCTCGGGTCGCTCTCAATTCCAGCTACACTCTGGTAATAAAGTGTCGTCGATCGGATGGAGCGGCTGTGAGTGGCTGCCTTCTGAATGCAAAAATGAGCATTTTCAGGCATTTCCTCCGTTAGCCCCCTCTGAGAAATTGGTGTGGAAATGCTAAAAAAAACACTTTTGTTAGCAATGTGTTACAGATACCCTTCTCCTCCAGTCCCTATGCCTTTTTCCCCTTGCATACCACCTCGCCCTTTTTGCAGCTCGTATCACCCCCAAACACCAAAAAGCCCTTTGCTCTGCCCCGTCCAGGTGCTGTGCTAGGGGCTTTCAGCATCCTGAAGGAGGACAACTTCCCAGGCATGCAAAGCAACAAAATCGCCCAGACCATTCCTGGCGCCTCCAACTTCAGGTGTGAGATCTGGTCCTTGCATACCTGCATGTGCTTTGCTCCATGTGCGTCTTCGTTTCCAGCATGCCCCTCTTTTCCACCCCTTTCCACCCCACAATTCAAATATTGTCAGAGCGCTCCCCTGAGTTGTCCGTCATACAACCCTCCCATGTCAGCCATAAGGATGGGGGCTCTGTACATGTCTGCAACATTTTGCACCCATATACTGCACCCATATACTGCACGCACCTGCACTCACGCTCATATAAAATTCCCTAACATGTCCCCCTTGAAACTTTGCGCGTGCAAATACTGGCACCTGCACGTACACACACATAACCCACACATCTGGATGTTCTCCTTTTCTGCCCATTCACAATAAGTATGTGTGCAAGCACTCAAGCGTATGCAAACTCAAATAAGCACACGCCTGTGCAGGGGTATCCCTGGCATGCCTATCTACGGAGTGGGCATGCCTACAGTGGAGGGTGTGCGTGGCGTGCTGCGCAGTGTCAGTGGGTCAAGCAGCCCTGGGGCAGGGCGGCGTGTGCATGCTCTGTGGGTGAACATGCGTGAGGAGCCTATGGTGTACATTAATGGGAAGCCATTTGTGCTGCGAGAAGAGGTAGGTCATGCTGGGGCAGGAGGTACAGTCAGTTGTTCGGATTGTGTGGCTCGTGTGTGTTCTGTGTGTGAGGCAGTAAGTCATGTTTATTGGTGTAAACGCAGGGTTTCTGTGAGCATGGGCAATCAGGTTGTGTAAGACTACACATGAGCGCATGAACGGCATTTGCATTGTGGTGCTCTTTCAAAAGCTGCATAGTCGACTGTAATATAGCGTTATTTTCCTGCACTGATGAGTTTGCAAGAAGTGATGAGGAATGAGCAAAGTGCATGCAACTGACAGCTTCGTCAGAACAGAGGTACTAAGCAACCAGGACCCTGGTGGGTCAAATTGGAACGTGCGTAGGTGCGGCCGCTTAAGAACATGATGGAATATGCTGGCATTGACGCTGTGCGTCTGGAGGCTATGGAGGATCGGCTGAAGAAGGATGTTCTGGCAGAGGTATGTGACCACTTATGTGCTTATGTGTGTATGTCTGTGTATTTGTATGTGTGTATGTGCGTGCATGCAAGAAGTATATGTATTAGTGTGCCTGTATTTCGTTTGGGGTTGTGTGGGTGTGTGCATGAGTTTCTCATGTATTCCGGTGCTTCTGTTTGTGTTTGCACATACATTGTTGTGCAAAAACATGACTGTTTTTTTAGCTAGCGAATCAGAGGCATAAGACCAGTGACCAGATAAAGTGGGGGGGGGATTGCTTGCGTGCACTTGCAATTTCAACTACTCTATTGGGGAATCATCAGAATGTAATTTGCCGTTTTCCTATATTCCAACGATTTCATTTCAGTCAAATTTTTACTCACTTAATGAAGTCCATTGCTGACGCTGACACATCGTGTGCTATTTCCTCACACACAGGCCTTACGCCATGGAGGTCACATCTTGGTGGCGCACGAGTCCTTTGAGCGTGGTCACTATGGAGAGCTGTCTGACACGTGCGTGTGTGTGTACTTGTTGTGGTGTACGCCTTATTGCATGTATGTATGCTGCGTGTGTTGTTGCGTGTTCGTGCGTGCCTGATAGTGTCCTCCCAGGCGCCAGCTTGCCTACTTGGGCTGAGAGATATGCTTGCTCATATCATATTTTGGCAGGGATGTTTCATATGATCATTTGAGACGTTCAATACTCATTCAGTTAAATATGCAATACGCGTATGATACGTTTGTTTTTAAAGCAACTTTTGAAGTGCCGATTTTTGACCCAAAATGGACTTGCTTCGCTCCAAAATCATGATAAAATGTTTCCAATTCTTTTCAAAACTTTTAAATTATTAATGTACCATAAAATGGCATTGAAAGCTCGTTGTGAGGTCGTTTCTGGGAGGGAAATTGCCTATAAAGGCCAAACTCGTCCAAAATATTTGCAGTTGTATAATACAGCCCAATTTGTTCAATACGGTTAAATATGATGCTGCGTATGAAACATCCCTGTATTTTATTAAAAAAAGGAGCAAAGATGTGACGTGATATGTCACAAGTGAATAAATTAGCAGAATTTAGAAAACTGCCCCCTCATCAACGTGATTTGACTGTTGACAGTGCTAAACATTTCGCTCATTGTGCAACTTTTCGCTGAAACCCATCCCTAGATATATCTTGCACTGTGCTCTGAGCTACGTTTCACTGTTGAATCCATTCCTGACGGCTTCGTTGTGATGGCAGTTGCACTGCAAGACAAAATGCTATTGCCCTATATTGTAAGGAAGGCAGATCAGGTAATGGGAGAGCATCGTATAATGAAAAGCAGGCATCATTGCACAAAAGCACATGTAAGACAGCACTTGTATACTAAGCTGGACAAGAACAATCTCAGCTGAATGATTGGCTTTATGTAGAAAGCACAAAAATGATGGCGAGCAATACAAGTTCTTGTTAGATAAGGTACAACAATCGCCAGACATCTTCCACCTTGCATCCCCGTCCCCACCCCAAAACCCGGTCCCGCACCCGCACCTTCACTGTCTGCACTCTCACACCCTTGTCTGGGTCATTCAGGTGGGAGGAGATTGACCACCCTGATGCTGTCCAGACCCCTGCCAATGTGTACAGCAGCTTGGCGTACGAGGGGTTTGCAGTCAAGTATGTGCGCGTACCTGTCACTGATGGCACCGCCCCTTCGGTAAGACGAAACACAGTTTGTGTTCTGGGCTTTTTTTTTGCACCTTTATAAGCGTGTGCGTAAGTAGGTCGTGTTTGTGTCTACCGGTATAAAGGAAACCCGTCGTCGATGGTGCTGGATGACACAGCACACATCTGTTTGTTGGAAATGTGACATTGTGGCTTCATAAGTTACGCATGCTCTCTGTCACAGTCAGCTGGTACTGACTTCTTCACGCAGAAAACTTCACTGATAATTAGGCAAGGAGACCAGCGCCTACACATTGTGTAGATGGGGTGCAAGACATCGAAATAATATAATATTATTATTGAGATGCGTAAGTAACTGTGACAGTGTATTATTTTGTGGTGTAATGGGCATTGTGGCTATGTTGACCTTAATTTAGTCGTCTGCTCCTAATTTCAATAACTTTGATTTCTGTGGCTATTACCGCTAGTCAAGATCACTAGAGAACCACCTTTCTACCAAACTTTCCTCGACCTTTGAAACACCAACCAACCTGCTAACCGTCCACTTTTTTCTCTGATGTCATTATCTTGCGTATTTATTCTTCTGTTCTGGAGCATCAATGCCGGCAACAGTCAGGTGTTTTAGCCAAAAGTTTTTAGAACTCGTATCTCTGCAACAGTTACCACCTTGCGTACACAACAAGTGTTTTACTTTCATTCCTACAAACAACACCTTCAGCTCCCAAGCAGCTGTTTTCAAGGCACACGTCTGCAGTTGAGCATCTGGTTCTGTTTATGCTCGCGCAATGCAGCACGTGAATGAAATTGATCCTCTCTTGCTTTCCTATGTGCACGCATGCAGTATTCTGACTTTGATGCCATTGTGGCTGCCATGATGGAGTGGGGCAGAGATGACCCCATGATTTTTAACTGTCAGGTGGGGTTGTTGGTCGAGCCTGCTTATGGGGTCTTATCAACCAGGCAGTAAGCAGCTGGCCAGCTGACAATATCAGACTCTTCTTAAGGCTTCATAGCACCTTTTTTTGAGGTCTCGCCATGCTCAAGCAACTAGGTGGCACTTAGTCGCAAAGGACACAGGAGCATGATCGCTGGCTACACCTGTATCTTTTGTCCTTTTACAAGCTAGGCCTGTGACACTGGCCTGCCCAGTGCCACAGCCTCGTTGTGCAGGGGCATTGCGCGTAGTAGTCCATCCTAGAGCCATTGGTCAGGAAGTCATGCTGCTGTGAGGCTGCTGTATAAGTCTGCCTGCTCAGATATAAGCACATGGCTGTGTTGCAAGGAAAGTGCAATGCATAAGCGAAGAGGTCATGGACCTTGCTGTTCGCGCCTACAACTTTTTATCCACGCTGCCTATCACACATCTGTGGATTTTGTCTAGCTCAAATTCATTAAGAGGAACCTCGATGCTTAGTTTAGCTTCCTTTTATGTTCCAAACCATCTAAACTAACCAGCGTGTTCATCAACGTCAGTCAGTGTGGCATAGGAAGGGCAATTTGGCATACGTCATTGTCTTAAATAAATCACACAAGTTAGGCGCATTGCCTATCAACGATGAGGCCCACATCAAAGTGCAATTGGATGCATAGTACAAGACACAAATGACTAAGACGCATGCATCATGTCTGCCATGAATTTCTTCATCACAGATGGGCATCGGTCGAACCACCACCGGCATGGTTGTAGCAAGCCTTGTGTACATGTACTCGTTACAGGCACTCGCACAGGCACGGTGAGTGGTTGTAAGCATGTGTGTTTTTGTGTTGCTTGTGTGCGCTTGTGTGTGTTTGTGCTTGCTTCTGATTTATTAAACCAGTGGTTGCAGAAATGCTCCTTTGTTGCTGTCCAGTCAAAGTGCGAGTGAAACACTGCCGTGCGCATGAGCAATGGCATTTGCCTGCATACTTGAGGGCTGCCCCCTCTTACATCCCGTTTTGACTTAGGTGTACGTGCACAAGCACACAAAAACGCTCACACAGCCACAATGCACAGACATGCTGTTTTGTGAAGCGCCCTTATGTACGTTTGATACTGTGAAACTGCCACGCCTCATGCACTGGACGAGCCTTTTCTGCATCTGACCTTGAATTCACATCGTGAGCTGGCTTGGGAAAGCTCTTCCTCAACTGACCCTACCCTACGCTATTAGCACTCCCTTTGAGCTAGCACCCTTTCCCCCATACATTCCTTGTCCCTGCAGGACTGCACCAAACGCGCTGGAGGAGCTGTTCCCACATGATGCGCACGGCCTGCAGGGCTACATTGCAGCCGGAGTGAGCCCCCGCTCGGACCAGGAGGATGAGGATGGTGACGAGTTTGGGTTTGGTGTGCAGGAGGACGAGGATGACAAGGGCAAGGCGGTCCAACACCTGAAGGTAAGGAAGGTACATGTGTGCTTGTGGTCGGTCAATGGCCAGGTGAGGAGGAACACCATGGGCCTGGGTATGGCACGCAGGAGGATTAAGACAGGATAAGGACAAGGTCACAGCTACATGCATTTATCCCGTGTTCCCCTGTATGACCTTTCTCAGGGGTTGGGAAGGAAGTGGATTTGTGAGTTGTTGATGGGTGAGTGTGTTGTGTTTTTTGAAGCCACTCATTGCGTCACGGCTACAAAATGGAAATGTAATCTTATTAAATATACCCCACGTGCAGGGAGACGGGTGTTAGATAGATAGAAGATCTTACCCTGCACACAAATGCAACAGGAGAGCTCACACTCAGTTGTGCTGCCTGACTCTGTCCCTCCCTCCCTTCCTCCCCCCCCTCTCTCTCTCTCTCTCTCCTCTCTCTCTCTCTCTCTCTCTCTCACACACACACTCACACTCACACTCACACTCACACTCATACATAGACACCACAGCTGTCCTGTCCTTGTTAACCTTCCAGGAGTGGGACTTGCAGCCAGAGGAGCTAGAGGAGCAACGCAGCTTGGCATCAGGCGGTTACGTGGGCGTACGCAGAGTGGCACGCTTGTTGGAGGTGCGCCTTTGGGCACCATTGCATTACGTCAGTAACGTACATTGTGATACGTCAAAACAAGGTTGCTGGAGCCAGGTGGCTGCTTTTAACGTGCTCAACCTTGCCTTTAACGAGAGTGCCTTAAGATGCGATATTACATTAAGGTACCAAGCATAGTGTGCTGATGTACTTAAGAAGACATGTACTTTGTTCAATACCAACCAACGCATGATCTCTTAATTTTGCTTCCACAAACGTCGACTCCTGACCCTTCCGTCTTTTTGTCTGCAAGTCTTGTTTGCTTTGAAAAGTGTGTTAATGCTACTGCCTCCTTACGAGAGGTCAACTTAGAACACATTGCACAATCATGGAAGTCCATGCCTATTCTGGATACCTCACCTTGATGAACTGTATAGGAAGGAGAGGCTGCCAAGCGGACCTTGGATGCCGTCCTGGACTCTGCATCTTCACTCCTCAATTTGCGCGTGTCCATCATGAAGTGAGTTGACGTTGTGCTTACCAGCATTCTAGCCATCGTGTCTATGTGCATGCTCATTCGCACATGCATTTTAAGGGGCCATGCCCTGTCGCTTCTCTTTGTGTACCTTTGTAAGTGCTGCCTTTTTATAATAATCGTGTGAGACCAGGTTTTTCCCCGTAAATCAGCATGCTCTCTGCAAAGCAGCTCAAAAACGCTTTTCTGTCTACGCACATTTTCTTTGCACACATATAAACACGCAAACACACACAACACACAGCACAGAACACACTGCACACACACATAAGCACAATCACACACAATATATGCCAACTTGTGATTCGTACTCACCCACACACCGCTCTTACAACACACACCATGCGTCGTTGATCCCTTACCTGCCTCAGGTACCGCAAGCCCCGCTCTTCCTACAAATACATCAGGCCAGAGCTGCAGCAGCGCGATGCCGCCTTCAAAAAGGGTGGCGCATACCTTGAGCGGTACTGCAAGCTCATCGCGTTTGCGTACTATTTAGAGCACGTCGGCCCAGAGGGTGAGTGATTGTGTCAGATTTGTGTGAATTGTGGCTCACTTACTTTGAAGCAGCAAAGGTGAGCTGCCTGATCATAGATTCCATTTTTGCTCTCTCTAATTATGTGATTGCCAGACTGCTAATTGCTTGCAAGTGCGGACGCTCTGTCCGCATAAGGGCTAGTGAGCATGAGCGTCACATGGCCCTACATGTGCACCACCTGATCCCGTTTTCTAGAGCCATGTAACATCTTTTTAAGCAACAGCACGCAGTTGGCACTGCAATCTAATTTTTTATAATCGACATCCATACCCGCTGCTTGAGTGCATGAGAGCAATCGGTCTATTTTGCCCACTGTATGCGAGGCCGGACCTTTGCTCAGTATCTTCATCAAAACATTGCTTCTGCCTGTGTGTCACATGCGCAGTCATCCATTAATATGCTACAAGCCTGTCTTTCCCTCTGTGCTTCCATCAAGCTAACACGCACTTGAGTACAAACTCGCTGTTGACAACAGCGTAGCACGCGACCAAGTGACAGAGTGCCGCAAGACCAACCCTTCCAGAATCGCTTCACTAAGCTTGTGCACATACTTCAATGCTGTGGCATGCAGTCAAGTTTAAGGACTGGGTGCAGAGCCGCCCTGACCTCCAAGCTGCTCTCTCTGCCATCCACCAAAACCCGGGAGCAGCTCTGGCCCCTCTGCCTGTGGCCACACAGCCCACTGTGCTGCTGGTGGGTGTCACTAGCTAACATCTATGGGGTGGTGGCATCAGTACGTCTGTGTTGCTGTGTGTTTGGGGCCACATCCCATTGCTTTCATTGGCAGTGCCCTAAATGTCCTCTAGATGTCGACCAGAATGTGTGAAACTAATGAGAGTCATTGTTATTTGTGCTGCAGTGGAAGCAAGAGACTGCCCTTGGTTCTGTGTGCAAAAATCCTGCTAAGCAGTTATCAGCAGTTGTAACACTGACATTCTCGGCCACTGCGTCCATTCCTAATCTCACAGTCGTCTCCTTGAACGCCAAGAAACATTGACTTCAAAACCGATTATGAAATTCAAATGCTCACTAGACATTCACGACCCATACCTTTAGGGGTATGAGCTAGAATCAATTCCACCATTTCTCACCAGATATTCACCATGGCACACACGACCACCCGGAATGCAACACAGGGCAGCAACGAGGAGCACAACGTGGGTGCTGTGCAGATGGGGGTGCTAAAGAAGCGTCGTGGGAGGCTGCTGAACCGCCGAACTATCCTCAAGTCCTATCTCTTCCATGAAGATGAGGGGCTAGGTCCCCCGGAGGTGAGGTATTGAAGGACCAGAGACAGCCCTGCCTGATGGACTAAGAACTCGTGTCAGCTGTCTTACGCTTTTCCATTCAAACAGCTTGTTTGGAAGGGTGGTTAGCTCTTACGACCTGCTCCAGCACAGAAGGTACTTGAACAATGTAGCCCCTCCCCTGGCTATGCCTCCTAAATCCTGACACGGTCAATCATCTGCACTGCTGCCGCTGTCACCTTTTTTGTCCGTGGCCTCATCTCAACCAAGAGACAATAACAGTGGTGCTGCCTAAGTGCTGACGTCAATAAGCATCGGGGCAACAAGGCTCACCTGCAAGGATTTAACCCTCCGTTCCTTATCAGGTGGAGAACTTCTGCAAACAGGAGCAACACACGTCCAACAAGCATGCATGCACTTGACTTGCGTCTCTATGCATCGCCGTGCAGCTGCCCAGTGCTCCCGACTTGCGGCGTGTGGTGGCCGGGCGCCAGAGCATCCTGTCGTGTGGAGGAGTGACACTGCAAGGCACTCGAGATTTACTGAGCCACTTGGGTGCAGGGCCGCAGGGGAAAAAGCATGTGGTTATCACTGACCTGCGAGAGGTGCGCTTTTGCGGTTTTTTCCTGTGTGCTTATACAGCATGTGATTGAGTCATCTCCTCGTGGTGACAGGGCTATAGGAAACAGGCGTGTGGTCATTTCAGGCTTGCAAGAAGCAGGGTATTTATTTTGTTCTACTCCCCCCTTGCTCGTCCCTCTTTGTGTTATGGAGGGTTGAGAAGTGTGTTGCCTTTTTCCAACTCGCAAGTAGGCTGCTGCAAGTGCACACTCCCACCAGTACGTAGAGGTATTCAAGAAAGAAGACACTGCGTCTCAAAAGTGCATTTGATCGTCTTTCACGTTCAGCATTCATGTATTGCTTTGAATATGTGAGGAATTATTTCCTTGTGTTGTGTTCGTTCCTCACTGATCTGGTATTGTGCCATTGCTGGTATGGCAGGCAGGAATATTTGTGTTCCTAATAGGTTCTGAGAATACTTAGAGAGGAAATAATAATTAACGAGGTAATTACACATTTCAGAGTGTCTTCATTCATTTGACCGTATGAGATCTATAGTGGTCACTCTCGAATTAAATTGGCAGGTAATTCATTGGGAAAACACTTTTAAATGCACTGCTGTTGAGCAGCAAGCAGTCAGCACAGCTCAGGCAGGCATCCTTGTCTCAACCAATTATACCTGAATCAAAAATACAGCTCACGCATACACATACACACACTCCCACGCAACACATACACACATACACACACAGCACACATACACACAACACGCACCTACACACAGGAGCTGGTGGTGTACATCAATGGTGTGCCCTACACTCGTCGTGAGCTTGAGATGCCTGTGGCTGCACTTCATCATGCCGGTGTGCATGCAGCTCAGGTGTGTGTGTGCATGTATGTGTGCGTGCCTACTTGCGTGTGTTGTACAAGAGAGTATTGAGTTTAAAAGATGTCCTGCCTTTAGCCTAGTTGATACTCTCCAGTCCGACACTTGTTGACTGAACAACCGTGCTTGAATGGCAGACAGCAGTGATGTTTTGTCAGCTAGAAGGCTTGGTGTACCTGCCATGAAGCTCATGCCTGTGCTTATTTCATGGGGAATGTGGTGCGCCTGCAGCTTGAAGAGCAGGAGGCCCTTCTGCGAGAGGACGTGACAGATGAAGTCGCCCGATACTCTGGCCAGCTCATGCTGCACAAGGAAGTGGATGCTGTGGTGAGTTTTGGCAAGGCAAGCGTATTTTACAATTGAGCGACTGCAATTAAATCTAGACTTCACAAATAAGAAGGGGTTCAATCGCATCCCCAAGCAGTGTGTGCAGTGATGAGAGAGCCTGTTAAATGAAGTCATCAAGCACTGATAGTTGTGCTTAGTCTGGTCAAAATGGACGATGCAAAGTCCGTGTTTTGTAGGCTGGACCTTCTACAAAGTTGGTGTCAACGTGCACTGTCCACCACTGCACAGTAACACACCCGCAAGCATCTCAATGTAAAGTGCACCTCAGGTCTTGCAAACGTGTGCAGTACTAAAGCAAGGCCTGCAAACGCGCTGCTCTTGAACTGCTGCCCTTTGCATCGCTTACAAAGCCCGGCACAGGGATCCCTTCTGCAACCGCAACTTCAACCGCAACCTCAACCGTAACTTCGACCGCAACTTCAACCGCAACGTCAACCGTAGCTTCAACCGCAACTTCAATCGCAACGTCAACCACGCAGTCATCTACTGCTTAAAAGCACTTGTTATGTATGTGCAATGAGGACACACCTCATGAAAGCACATGTTATGTATGTGCAACAAGGACATGTCATGAAAGCACATGTTATGTATGTGCAACAAGGACATGTTATGTAAGCACATGTTATGTATGTGCAACAAGGACATGTTATGAAAGCACATATTATGTATGTGCAACAAGGACACACCTCTTGCGCGCTGCAGACAGCTGCTGAGATGCCCTCCCACGCCCTCAAGGTAACAGCAGGCGGGCAGAGCAGGCGATCATTGGACCGCAGTGCTCTGACCTCTGCCATTCGGTCCTCTTCCGGTGTCCTGCCGCCTGCCACTGAAGCTCCAGCCAGGTGAGGGAACGGATGTGGCTGCTGTAATTTAGCTGCTCTGTATAGGGCAGGGCCGTGTGGAAAAGAGGCAGAAGGAGGGGAAGGGGGGAGATTTACGAGCTGGCATTAGGAAGCACATTTAAAGCGCCGGGGGGCACACAAGGTAAGTGCGAGGGGACACGCATGTGACACAAATAAAGTGCTGGCGAGTACTGCGTGCTCTTCCATTCATTTCTCAAAGTATAGCAGAGCAGAAAGGGGCAAGAAAGTGTCATTTCAAATGTGTTGGGGTGTAGGCTCAGTATCTACGGGGGGTGTCCTGTGCACGACAAGAGAGTGTCGTTGAGGCACCTACTCTCTGCACTCAATGCTTTTTGAGATGCACGAGTAAAGGTGTCAATAACACCCCTTCAAGGCACGTAACCTTAGTGAGTATTGTAGATATTAGTGTTGGCTTGTAAAGGCTTCCTCTCAAACATCCGCAGCAGTACTTGAGGCATATCCAGTGCACCGCTTGTGCCAGCAAGCGCACACTTCCCCAATCCACCACCCACACCCCCAAAACCTGCGCCAAGGACCTGCAGGCCATCTAGGAGTGTGTGGTACAGCTGCAGCTGAACTACACATACTCAGCACAATAATGGGCTCTTGCCTGCAGTTTACTCATTAAACCATTTACCCTAAATCAATAATCCCACACTCAATCACAGACACAAGCACACCTTGGACACATGCACACACACACACACCTGACTCCTCCTCGTAGTACCCCCAGCACCACCCAGGACCCTGCAGATACTATCTTAGCAGCTTACCGTGCAGCTGAGGGCCTGCAGCAGCAGCAGCAAGAGCTCAACCAGCAGCAGTGGGGGTCGCCCATGCTCTCCACCAGCAGAGGATCTGTAAGCGGGCTTGCACGCACACCTTCCACAGGACTCAACAACACGTCTTTGGGGCTGGACATGACAGCACCCGTGGACATATGCCCTGGGGCACAGGTGTGTGCGTGTGTGCGTGTGTGTGTGTGCGCGTGTGCGTGTGCGCTTGTGTGCGTGTGCGCGTGTGTGTGCGCTTGTTCGGATGGGTGTTGGGGTGGGATACAAAGGTACTAATACTAATATGAGGGGGAAAGGATATGCATGTATGTGGGGGTATTCTGTGGGTGTGTATGTGCTTATGTGGGAGGTGCGTGTGACTCTACTTTTGATGTGCATTTGTGCTTGTGCGTCAGTCTACATGACGTTTTTGTATGTTGTGTGCAAGGATGCGTATGACGCTGGCAGGGGGATTTCGATGATACAACGGCAGGAATCCTACAACCTGAGCTTTACACGTCAAACCTTTAACCCCCAAACCCTACATGTTCAGCTGGCGTGGTGTCCAAGTACTCAGCTAGCACAATCCCTGTCATAGGTCCAGCTTTTTCTGCCATGCTTGTGTTTGAGCCCCCCTCCCCCACTGCCCACTGCGCACATCAATGGTGCCTCAACCCCTCACACACCACACCCCGCTCACCAGGTGGCTGCATTCTTCAACCACGTGGACTGCAACGACCCACTGGCCTTGCTGACCCCCATAGAGGTGAGCAAGGCACAGCACAGTAGCTAGTGCTTCCTTGTCAGTTCGCAGTAGGTCTGTACAGGGAAATTCCAAATGTCCGTGCAGAAGGGTTGGCGTTTTTGCACATTGTTTCATCCAGGAGTGCATTGGTGTGCCCTTTGTTAGGTAACAGGTACAACGTTTGGCGCCGCTGTGTAGGATCAGACACCAGAGTTTGTGCAATGGAGTTGAGTTGTGCGTTTGCCTCCTGCATACGGATTTTTACAACCGTCGCCCTTGAACTAGGAGGTGAACCAGTTCTTCTGCTTGCGTGCATGCAGCTGATCAACCATTTGGTGTCATTTGAGGGATTCCGGGCGTCGTATCAGCGCATCCCTCTGTCACGAGAGCGCACTCCTGAAGCTGTGGACATTGAGCAAGTACATGCCCAGGTGTGTTTGCCCACAGAGTTGTATCCGAGTTTGTGCCAAAAGTCTTAACTCTCTTGGCAGGCAAGCACAGTGAAAGGAAGGGATACCACTCACTCATAAGAGGCTGATCTAAGGCATGGTTGGCAGCGCATCCAGACAGTCTGCGCAGTGACTTACACAACACCAGTGCAAGGAACTATATCAAAAGCACGCTCGGGCTGTTTGTGTGGAAGTATGCAAGCAATCAATTTTTTTATTTTCCTTTTTTTCTTCTTTTTCTCTTCTTTTTTTTTCTTTTTTCTTAAAGGCGTCCAAAACACGGAATTTGTCTTACCTCCCCATGCGCACCTGCATACGTGTGAGGTACCCATGAATCGTCAAAGCACGCTCTCGAATGTTGTTTATCGTCAAATAGTTTTCAAAGTTAGTTCTACATCTGGGAGGAGTAGCGTTGATCGCCTGTTTGACATCCTTGCCAGAAATGCTGCCCACTGGTTCAGCATGGGTACACACACGCTCAGAGGACGCCTCGCACGTATTAAAGGATACCGACCATTGAATGCAGCTTTGCTATGCCATTTGAATTCATACTATCATGTTAAACCTTCCCTCCACACCCACAACACACAAACATGCACACACACACTACGCATAACGTGCATGTAGATGCTTGATGCCCAACTGGAGCATCGGCCGAGCACACTTTCTGTAGAGGACGATGAATCGATCGCAAGTGGAGATGAGTCACCCTTAGTGCACCTCATCCTTTCTCGGACAGCAACTGGGTCGAGTGCAAGGTGGGGTGGGTAGGGGGGCCTCAATTATGGTGGCCAGAGGACCAGCCTGCTAGTTATATCAAGCATCTGTATTGCCCTGTGCGCACTTCATCACTCCTGCACCCTTCAGTCCCTAGGTCGCATCTCCCTTGTGTCAAGCACACAGACCGAGATGGATAGGAGGGTTTGTCATTAGTATGGACGTGGTCGATCGAACCATAGGAAGCTGGTGGGTATCAGTGTTGCACCTCGTTTCTCTTCTGCACTTCTTTCAGGCTTGTTTCATTATGGTGAGACTTGAAGGAGCAGAGGAGGGTCTAAGTTTCGCGCCTCTCAGGACTGGCAGTACTTTTATCAGTGTTTATTTTAAGGGCGACGCGTCGCTATTTAAGTATTGTGTGTTTTGCTTATTAGTGCTTCAACAGTGACGCACCAAGACGTCGCGGGATACCCTGAGTCACAAAGCCGCGACATCACATTTTTTTGAAAAGTGCCCTGCGTAGCATTTTTGAACTGGGTGTAATTTTAATCTTAGGGGTATAGCGAGCAGGATACAGAGCAATGTGACAAGATGGGGTGCTTCTCCACTAGGGGACTACCCAGCCAACCAAACCAGCAGCAGCTTCCCCATCCACCCCTGTCAATGCAGCAGCAGTCGCGTGTTCCCTCAAGCATGCAGGTTAAACAAGCATGCATGCCAAACCTGCCATCCCGCACACAGACAATGCACACATAAGCAACACACACATGCATGCACGCATGCGCACGCACACACACACACACAAATAGACTTAAAATGCTACACACACTAAAACCTGATAAGAAACGCTAACTTGAATGACTTGCGCCTTTGGTTATTTGTACACATAAGGTCCCAAAAAGCGCAGGGTCCTGAATTTCAGCATGCGTGCAGCGCCCTTATATGTTAGCATACAAAAAGACACCCGTGATCGCCTTGTAGGTTTGCAGCCCTGTTGTCAGCTAACAGGCTTTGAAATGCGAGGCTTGGTCTTAAAATTGCATTGTACATGCGCTGCAGTAAAACGCTGCCTCAAGGCTGTGTGTGTAAAGCTCCCTGCTCTACACTGGTATGCTGCAACTGCATGCGCACACACGTACACTCTTGCATCCTTTGCTCTACACGTGCAAGCAATGCATGTGTGCATGCATGCATGCATGTTAGTACGCTGCAATGCTGCACTTGCATGCACACATGCTTGTGTGCATGTGTAGACCCCTGTGGGTGTGTGGCCTTAGCACTTGCTCGCTTGTTACAAGCCAGCCCCTTTTTACGGCGCTGTGTATCATAAAACATGTGTCTGAAGCTCCCTGCGCTACACCTGATGCAATACTTACATTAAACACACACGTGCTTCCTTGTAGGTTTGTGGCCTCTGCACTGGCTTCCTTTTACATGCAAGGCTCAGTGCGTGAATCCCAAGCAGGTTCCAGCTTTTGGGCAACTGATGGAGGTAGCAATTGTCTGTGTCCATTGTGCAAAGTGTGCTTGTGTTTGTATCTATGCATCTTCGTGCATGCGTATGTGTGTGCATGCGCATGTCTGTATGAATGTGAGTATGTGTGTTTTGTGCTTCTTGCTTGTGTGTGTGTGTGCACTTGCGTGTACTTGTCTGTGTGTGTGGAACCGGGGGG
>Ga0307942_1000879_pt1 | contig 22671 bp, 30 predicted proteins | sample OrgLakmetagen175_FD_201846 | JGI IMG/M metagenome (GOLD analysis project Ga0307942, IMG submission 201846) | Saline water microbial communities from Organic Lake, Antarctica - #175 | ecosystem: Environmental > Aquatic > Non-marine Saline and Alkaline > Saline | place: Antarctica: Organic Lake... | reverse complement strand
TCTGCGCGGTGCTCAGCTGGTTCTGCGATCTAGTGTCCTCACAGTACTTGATCTCGATGAGTTGAGTGTCACGTTGGATAATGCTGAAATCTTTGGGTCAGTGCTGCTGTCTGGGAAGGTGGATATGTTAGTGGCTGGCGGTGCTCCTGAGGAGCTCTCAGTCCCCCTCAGTTGCACCCTGCCACTTCGAAGCATCCAACCCCCTCCATTACTAGCAGTCTGTTACTTTTTGGTTCTCGTGGAGATGGGAGCAATCCATACAGCATCCAGACGGAGGTAAACCTGTTTTTGTCCGAGAAGCGGGATGGAAAGAGCCACTTTGGTATAATCGTAGTTTCAGCTGTATCAGGAATCTCATGATTTTGCATAGCCAGCTGGAGACAAAGCAGGACCCTAGGGAGCCTGTCTTGCTGATGGCTTTGAAGATCATGCTGCATGCTAAATTGTGTCTCTCAGTGATCATATTTCTTATTTGCGTGTTTTGGCATCCAGGAAGACTGTGCAGGGCACTGTCTAGTTGAGGGCAGAGGCGGCAAGTTAGGTTTATTGAGTGCTTAAACCATACCGCATGCTTTTTGTTGTACAGGGTTCCTGTTCTGTACTTCATAATGATGCACTTGGTTCTAACAGGGAAATAACCATGCGCTGTTATGCAAGTATTGTCAGCGGTTCCATTGGCAGTGCCATTTTTGATAAGGTTCTGGTAGTATTCATCCCTTTATGCAAGTATTATACACTTATGTAAGTAATATACACATTGCTTCTCCTTTGACTTCCTTTGGCAGACCTGTGAGAGTAATCACTTTTGCTGCGTGGAAGATAAACGCTCCTGACTGACTAATGGGGCAGCAATGAACGGATGACCATACAAAATCTCCAGATTCCTGAAACAGCTGAAAGCAGAATTGTTCCCAAATGGCTCTTCCCACTCCGCTTCCCAGATAAAGACAGATTTACTTCCAGCCGCCCAAATTTTGTGCTGGTTACTCCCATCGCTGCAAAAACACAAAGACAACAAACTAATGTAGGGGGGTGGGTTCTTCGTAGTGGCAGGGGGCAATTGACTGGGAGCACCCCAGCAGCACCGCCAGCCACCAGTACAGCCACCAACCCCAGACAACACCGACCCAAAGACCTCAGCAAACCTCGGCATGACATCCACCTCGTCGAGATCAAGTATTGTAAAGACACCAGACCTCAGAACCAGCCGAACGCCGCAAAGGAACAGCACAAAGATCTCTGCAACATTCTCCAAGGACCTCCGTTACTATCCACATTATCCTTATGGGTGTGGGTGGCACCATCTACAACACTCACACTCTGAAGCCTTTCAAGGAACTGGGTCTTGATTCTCAAAGAGCTGCTTAAGAAGCTTGCCTCCAAGCTCCCTGTGCACTCTGTGAACTTTGCTGCTAAACTTGTCCATACCAGATGTGCCCTTTCCAGTACAATTATCAACTCTCATCAGTATGTAGCCGGTTTCAGGCCAAGCCTGCAACCCTCTTGATCCCCATTGATTTTCCCTTTCCTTTCCGCGGTGGAGGAGCTTAGCGGTACTCGGTACCAAAGAAGTGGCTCCTTTTCCTTATTTAATGTGGGGAGTGGATTCACTGCCTGCGTAGTTTTTCCTTTTTCTTTTCTTACTAATGGGGCTAGCTGAGTAGTCCAATGCCATTCAAACGTGTAAACTCAGGATGGGCAGCATGCACTGCGCACATACACGAACATACGAACATACACAGCATACACAAGCAAACAGCACACGTACGCACACTTGCACGTGTGTATACATACGTGCACGCACACTGCATACGCACAAACACATATACGACCCACGCACGCACACACACATAAGTGCAAACGCACTGCATATACTGCACGCTGCACACATACACACACGTGCAAATGGGGCTGTTAAGGCTGCACACGGGGCTGTAAAGCTACTTACAGTAGGACCTTCCCGCTTTGACTGAAGGCCTTTTCTTGTAAACCTTGTAAACTTTGTACCTTTCCACTGTAGAAATCCCTGACAGATACAGGATTGAAGCGGTTGAAATCAACTGCGGTTAATATCTGTGATTGAAGCGGTTCAACTGCAAATTCCTGTACACAAAAACACAGTTGAAGCGCGGTTGAAATCAATCGCTCCTGGTTGATATCATTCAATTCCTTATCAACTGATGCCTGTTTTGTCTGACGAAACATCCAAGATCCCAGCCAGAAATCAGGACAATAGGCCGTTAAATCCCAGTTAGCCTTCTTCACCCCCTTGTTTAAGAAACATCTAAGACATACATAGAACGACGATGCCTACGAAAAGATGAGCATAAATTGCTCCATGGTCCCCATGAAAGAGTTGATGAGTTGACATTAGGAGAAGATACAACACACAATCTACTCTCAGCTAAAATTAGCCAGTTACTGAAAAGAGAGCAATCCGAATGCCTCTGCCATTTCATCAAAGCTGTAATCTGGGTTCAAGGTCGTTTGCCGGCTTCCAGCAAAGACACGCGAGAAAGGGAATGCCTGGGCACATGCTTCTCGCCACTTCTCGGCTGCTGCTGCGTCCCTCAAGTCAGTCTCCAGAATCCGGGTTGCGACTACACACTGCTCATGCTGGCGTTTTGTACTCGTGCAGCTGCAGGGTGAAAGCAAGTACTGCAAAGTTTGCTAGACGACACCTGTTTAATTCATATATTGATGAGCTGAAGTCATGATCTTGTATCACGGGATTGCAGATATGCGCAACTCTCAAAACATGAATTTTGCTAGCTTGGAAGTTGTTGCACAGAAATGAGTACACAACACAAACGCACAAGCGTACCAGGGTTGTTCAATTCGTTTCTTGGGGAGCTTAGGTTCGACAAAGTTTGTGGTTCTAAAAACCTCGTACTGTTCAAACAGTTCAATGTGCCAATATGGGAAAGGGGCCCCTGGTCGATCCCAACCACTCCAACTAGCTCTGTTGTATGTGTTGAAGATTGATAATGGGAAACAAAGGGGCCCAGAACGGGACCATGTAACCGTCATAGAGTTAAAAAGAGCATTCCAGGGTGCTGTGCAAGTACTACGCCTGGGAACTCCTGGCCTGGGAAAAGAAAAGTAATCATAATTTTTATTTAGGTGCTTACTGCAATGCTATTTTTTGTGGAAAGAGTGGGACAAGTTAGGAGTAAACAGAGCAGAGACCCACTGTAGTTTTCACAGATGATGGCTTAAAAACTGTAAAGTTAAACAAACTCCATCCGAACTTCAAAGGCACTTCAGATTCTTTAAAATGTTTGAAAGTTTGCAAACCCAAAATTTTGACCAAACCCTGAACTGAACAACCCTGATGCGTGCCCACTTCCACACCTGCACCCTTACCTTCACCCACACCCACACTCGCACCCACACTAACACACACCTTAGGGAAGTGGACGTCAAAATTTCGGCGGCCTGCGCTTTTGCTGCATGCTCTGCCATCTGCCTTGCTCCTGCTAGCACTAACATTGACTCTGCGCCCGCCATCCGCGCTGCTAATGCGTCCTCCCTGCAGTGCCGCAGAAGTAATAAAGTATCAGTAATGGGCAACAGGAAAGGAACCACATGAGGTAATGAAGTATAGGCTAAGCAAAAATTCCTCACAGGGTATACCCGCACCTGCCACTGCTTCCTGTACAGTGCATGACCAGCCACTCATCATTGTAGGCCTTCACGCTTGCAGCATACTTGCTACCTAAGAGCGCAGCTTGGCCTGCTTTGAGCAGGGATGCCACCTCTGGGTGGTTTGGGGGTGCATCTGCTGCAGGGCTGGATTGAGCTGCATTCAATCACGATAGTAAATAGAACGTGAGTCAGGGCTGCAGTTTAATCTAGCACTTCTTAAACAGAGTCAGTTGCAGTGAGCACCAAACTGCGCTACTCAATCATAAAAACAACCAGTTGGAAAAGTAGCCAAAATAGGATAGGCGCGCGTGTTTGTGCATGCAGACAGACACAAACAAGTGCATACTAACACAGAATTACAAACACCTTCGGCTACGGACCTTTGCTGCAAAACCTAATGATTGCTAAGTGCACTAGAGGGTGCTGCGCGCCGGCAATGGCCACTGCCCTCTGTACTGCAGACAGCGCTAGCAGCATCTTGCCCTTGCGCAGGTACACCTGAGTTGCAATGGTACATACAGTGAGTCTGCTGAAATAACAAAACGGTGAGTACTGTACATTACCATTACCAATGCGGTTTGATACGTGGGGGAGCGTCGCTAGCGACAATGTATGCGCAACGCGTGCATGCTTATGGATGTGGTGTGCGTGCGTGCGTGTGTGTCTGTGTCTTTGTGTTTGTGTGTGTGCATGTGTATATGTGTGCGCGCCTGTGTGTATTCTGCGCAACGCGTGCGTGCTTATGCATGTGTGTGCGTGCGTGTGTGTCTGTGTGACTTTGTGCGTGTGTGTGCCCGTGCGTGTGTATGTGTGCGTGCATGCGCGCGTGTGTATGTATGTGTGTGCGCAAGTGTGAGTGCGCGTATGTGCGTGCGTGCGCGTGTGTGTGTGTGTGTGTGCCTTGCTGCCTCAAAGACAATGCAGTGGTGTGCATGGCGCTGTGCTGGAGCAGGCTTTGCTAAAAGTGCTGCCAATGCTGTTTCCTTTATGCTAAGAGGATAGGGCAGGTGCGAGCATTGTGCAGGTTGGCCATAATGTCTGCACACCGCTTTAACATACAGGTCATGGTATGTGCCTGCACAATGTGCCTTGTGCCTTAAATCACACATCCCACGAGCCAACACATACTGCAGTCCTCTTGGGTCCCGTCCAAGCAATTTTTTGCGCGTCATCAGCATTCAATTTGAACTGAAGGTACTTCGCCCATCGAAATTGGCATTTACTGGATCCAGGCTTAGATACTCATGCTTGCATGCTCAACCGTGAATTATGCAGCCAGACCACATCCAGGCCCCTGACACAGCAAACGCAGCTAGGGGAGTGTGCTGATGGATACTGCACCAGCAGGAAGTGGCCGGGGGGACTGGCCGAGGAATCCTGGATAGATTCCTGCAGCTGCCAAACATTAAAATTACCTCTAGAACTTTACACACGGCACCCCAGGGCCCACAAATGTCAACATTTTGATCAGGAGCCTATGTCGAGTCTCAGCCCAAGAGGTGCTCTGGGTGAGCCTGCTAGACTTGCAATTCTATTGTTGTCAGATTTCGGGCCCTGCTGCGGCACCCCCTTTCCCCCCCACCCCCCTGACCACACAGGGCTGCCACATGAGTTTTTTTTACTGGAGCAAAAGTCTCAAGTCAGGAGGTGCCCTGGGTGGGCCTGGGGAGGCTTGTATGGAGTTTGATTGAAAACCATCAACGTTAGGAGCTTACGTCCCAACGAGGGGGGCTTAGTCGATTAAACTCAAAAAATAAGCCCCTGACGAGCAATGCAAGAAGGGATATTTTGAATAATTTGCAATGCAAGGTATTATTTCTCCTTTCCTGATAAAGCAAGCAAGGCCAGGTTTTTGCTACAATCAAAAGCAAACAAAGGCAATAAGGCAACGCCTTAAAAGAAACAGTTACGGGGGAGCAAGATTTAAACCTAAAACTTCTGGAAAACCTGATATTTTGCACAAACAAGAACTTTGCGAGGCGCTTAATTTGGTTGCAAGACTCCGCAACGGGGTTTGAAATTATTTGCGATGCAAGGTGAGATCAGTACTGTACGGTATGCAAGAAGCTGCTTTTTGTTTGTGTACCTCGCTCATTGGTTTGATGTTGGCCTTGGAACTTGCTTGAATGCTTGGAACTTGTTTAAAATTAAATATGTGCTATGCTGGCTTCTGAATTTGATGCAAGCTTTCCTGCCAGAGGCACTTCAAGAAAGTCGCTGGCACAAAAAGGTAGCATCGACACATCCCAGTTACAGCTCATGCATATCACCCGCAGACATGTCAGTGATCATACAGTGTGTCTGCAATTCAAACATACTGCAGCTTGCAGGATAGCCACCGCCCTAACCTTAAACCCAAGGTCTATGCCATTAGACAACAATGGATACTTAAAACAAGGTTCGGAGGGGGCCTGTTTTTGACCCGTCATGGCACACTTTTTGCTGAGTAAAATGGCTGCAATTTGATACGTAACTGGGTCTTTTCACTCCATCCCTTTTGCAATGATGTGTCTACTTGAAGGACTCTGGTGCATTAAACACCTCTGGGTATAGTAGGTAATCTGCTGTGAAGGTGTAGCAGCAAAAGTGGGATCCACGCTGCGGTGATTAGGGTTGAGGGTTATGTTGGGGTTAGGGCGTTGACTGTCATAAAATTTAGGCTATGGCTCCTGGGTACTGGAAAGGCTAAGACAATTGTTCTTTGATCCACTTTAAAATTTGCTAGCAAGCTTCAATCTGATCAGTTCCAGGTGCCATAAATTATGAATAACATGCTTTTTTGGGCCTTAGCCCTCTGGCAAACTTGTGTTGTACTCTTAGGTGAGCTTTTTATGTACATGTGCAAGAGAGTACGTGCGTTGGTGCCAAACGCCTTGTGAGAGGATTAAGACAGAACATCTGCTAGTGCGCAAACAAGTGCCTGCTTTGAACAAAACCCCTCACCTGTAGTGCTAACAGCTGCGTTTCCAGTACACCTGCTGCATGCTCCTTTAAGCTGACCACAAGCTTTGAGGCCTCTTCCAAGGGGTCCGGAGTGGCAGCCAGCTTGACACCTTCAGGGTCTGGGTCAGCCTCCTGCAAATATTAGAGATGCCGCGCACTGTAATGCAGACAATCAGAAAAGCGTTGACACGATAATTACGTTGTGAAAAAGCTCACCGTGTCAGGACTATTGCTACCAAGTTTGCTGCAGTAAAATCGTGAAGAGAGCAAGTGTGCCGAAGTCACGTCACTTTGTGCACTGACAATTATTTGGACGCACATGTCCCACGGACTTGTCTTGTGATTCTATTTTTCTTCTTCTAACAATGCATGCCAATGGACAGCATTTTATATGCAGCCAAAAAGTCCCCCATACATACCCTTATTTCCACCTACAATCACTTTTGCCTACTTTCTATCCCGAGCATACCTTTTGCTTCTCTCCTTTCTTGGCCTTCTCTCCAGCCTTGCCTGCTTGGTCTTTGCTAGCAACCGCACGCGCCTCCTCCTCTCCCTTTGTCTTCTGCTTCTCCTCCTGAGAACGTGTCATCAGCGATTGTAGGGCGTTTTAAGCTTGTAAAGGCTGTTGCTCACATATAGTAAGTGAAGGATTTACAATCTATCCAGCCTGCTAAATAGGCGAAAGGACATTTATGCACACTGGCTGCTCAGTGCTACAGTGCAAACCAAGTATGTGTATACAGCTGCTGCTAGCAGAGCCAACCTCAAATGTTAGTTCTTCAAAAACAGGTGAAAAAGTAGAGGGCAGTTCCACCTTTTTCTTTTTGAGCTTGTACTTTTTCCGGTCCTCACTTGACATGCTAGCCATGAGGGCCTCCTCGTTCGCATCCTGTAACACAAAGCAAACACAGCTGTGAAAAGCGCCGCTGGACATGTTAGCTATGAAAGCTTTACGGGATCTTAAGATGGACGGGGAAAAGTGACCCTTTGCATGAAGAGGAAAAAGTGCCTAGCTGTAGTATAGTATATAGACAGTATAGTATAGACTGTACTTAAACCCCACAACTAAGGAACCCGACACTTTAGTTGTTTTGGAGTAGCACCTGAGGCCCAACAAGCTTTGAAGCGATCCTGCGCAATCCAGTGCTAGATCTCTGAACAAGGCACAGCCCAGTTGCGCAATAAACACATGATTAATTGCAGCAGAACATTAGCTTAACCACACTCCACACACCGTCTGAGCTGAGCTGGGGGTGTCGTGCAATGCTAGGTACGCAGAAATGGCACCCTGAGCGGCCTTTGAGTAGAAGGGGTGTCCAAACAAGTGGTCCTCCATGCGCAAGGTGTTTACGTAGGCACGCAGAGTGGTCTTCCGCAGGCAATAGCTGGAGGAAGGTAAGACATGCAAGGGTGTAATTGATGCAGGAGTACATACGAGCCAATTAACATTTCTGTCTGCATAATTGATGCTTGAATATGCACAGTTCTATGTACTTAAGGTGCAATGCCTTAACATGATTTTAACGATGCAATTATTAAACATGACATTAACATTTGAAGCTATGGTTTGCGTAAGCCAGAAGTATGTTTTGGGCACCTTAAGCACCTTAAGCACCCGATAGCCTTGGCTGCACATACCCATGAAAGTCAAATTGGTCCTCCTCAATCTCTTTGAAGTGTGAGATGACTACCATGTATTGCTTTAATGCCTGGATGTGGGAATAATGTGGAGCAAGAGGATTTAGATGGTAAACAGCACTCAAAGTACCTTCGAAGCGCTCAACATTTTTTGCATAAAACCTGCCTCTCTTCGCACCCTCTTCTGTTCATTTCATGCTCATGCAGGAGGAGGCAATTAGCACAACTTTTGGGCACCACGTGTCAATAAAAAAATATATGGAAATATGGCATCGAGAGTTATCTGATAATATGAAATCCGATAATATGAGGGGGGGGGTGGGAGGGTGACCTTTTGGGACCCCCCATCCAAAAGTTTGCTGAGGCCAGGAATAGATATTTATTTGGATTATGGGCTCAAGCCCTGTTGATCGACATCCTCTTTTCGAAAAGCAAATGAAAGGGGGAATTTGCGTGCTGCTAGGAGTCTAGGAGTGAATGCCTATTCGCAAGGATGGAGGCCGCGTACTAAGTGAACAGACAAACTCGCATCATGTTTTCCCAGACTCACAGGATGCATCCTAAGCAACATGAATAAGGGTACAATGAAGTGGAGATGAGAGAAGTGGAATGTCTGAGACAACTTCTAGGCACTTGGCTTGTGCTCTACGCATTAGCACGTCAACACGGGTTTTTGCCCAATGGCTCGCCATTGACACACTTTCCAAAAGCGCAAGCAAAAGCTAAATATATAGATTGATGCAGAATCTGAAAGAGCAAAAAAATACCCTATTTGCATGGGGGGGCACGGGAAGGGGCGTCTGGGGGGGGGGTCAGAGGGGTCCACCCACAAATTTACATGCGACATTCATCAGAGCTTTCTTGTTACCGTAGGGTACTTACATCACCGCGAACCACGAACGTTTTTCACCCCCTCGCAGTGTGTTGGGAGCAGTTTAAATAACAAAGTTACAAGGGCTAGAAGCTCGCATTGGGTTCAATTAATTTTAAGCATGAACAGAGACAGGCCAGGAAAGCCTCCCAAGCTGCCCCTCAAGGCCTTCAAGGGGACAAACAGCTTGGGATTGCAGACTTCTTTTAAGCCCAGCAACCGTACAGCAAGGGGGCAGATGAGCAGCGAGCAGGAGAGGCGCATGCTAAGCGGGTTGCAGAGGACAGGGCAGCAATTAGCAGCAGGGAATCTCTTTGGGGACGAGCAGCAGTGTAAGCGGGTGCCGTCCTTCACAAGCTCATGTACGTGTGCACGCACGTATGGACATGTGCGCACACAGGCATGCTCACACGCATGCATGTGCAGCTCAGAGGGACAAAAGGCTCTTGCATATGCTCGCATTGTGTTCATTAGTAAGTGTTGCCCCCCTCACATTGCTCGCATTAGTTTTTTTTCAAACCTCACCCTCCTGCCTTATTTTACACATGCAACAACAGGCACTGCCAAGTCCCGCACCTTGCCCCACTCCTTGCGCTTGAGGTGGGCTGCGCCTGCAGCACACTCGTACCACATGTGCTGCATGTCATGCAGGGCAGAAAGCTGGTCCCCATCCTTGGTGAACAGCGCAGCCGTCTTGGCAGCCTGTACGTAAGATCATGTTGACATGTGTGTAGCCCTCCTGATACAAGCCTTTGTAAACTTCATACGTCACCTGCTAATCCATGTCAATAGCCACTAAGACACACACAGACATATACCCACCGCTTCAGGTTTCCCGGCTCCAAATAGCGCTTTGACAGCCATGCTGTTGAGGTAACGATCGCTGAGGTCCAAACGGCGGGCCGTCTCTGCCGAATGCGCAGCCCCTGCAACCAAAGGTGTGAAGTCTGTAGAGAATAAGTGGCTGGATAAAAGGACATGTACATTACTTATCAACCAAGGTAAGGAGCTGGGAGATTCTCTGGATGCCTTATGTGAATTTTTTCGCTAACATCTCAGGGACAAAAAGTGTTGTACGATGTTAACAACTTTTACAATTTGATGGTACGGTACGGTTATCCACTTCTCTGGTGCAGATCAGACTCATGAGGGTGTGCTGTACAATACGGCAAGATGTATGGTACAGTGCTAAAAGTCCAAACTTGGTCTTTGATGCACTTAAAGGGTCATTTTGGCTCACCTTTTTTACAGTGATATTTTGTTGATACAAAGGAAACCGTGATGCGGAGGCTAGAAGGATTTGCACAAACAGACAGACGAGAAAAAAAGCAAAGCAGTTTTTACCGAGGTTTAAATCCTTAACCCCCTTTTCCCCTGCAATAAGACAGACTGTAGTCAAACCTTACTCGTCTGGTATAGCTGTTGTTTTTTTAGCATACTATTCAGTCCTAAAGCGTACCGTAACCGCACCGGATACAAAGTCCAGAAGTATGGCATGTTTGCACAACACTGGGAACAATGCACAACGCCAATTGCCCTCCAGCAGACGCAAGTGGACTTGAGGGTCACGACGTAAATTTCGCGTCAAAGCGTGCGTCTGTTCAAAAATTGACCATATCTAGAGTAGTGCTGCAGTACCATATGGCATATGGCTATAAAAATAGCTCCCCCAATTTTTATACAAGTTTCTAAGGTCACACAAATTTCATTGGCTGACTACCACGTACAACACCACAAAATTATCCTCGTATATCTCCAAACACCCACCCTCGTAATCACCAGCGTGCTTAAGCAGCTTGGAGCGTGTGGTGAAAAGCTCAATGAGCGTGGGTGCTTGCTGCAGGGCCTCAGACATCAGGTCAAGCCCTTTGGTGATGTACCTTAAAAGAAGGGAGGAGGAGGAGCAGTTGTGGGCAGCAAAGTCTGCAGAGTTATGACAGTTTGGCGTGATACGCAGCTGGCAGGAGTGGGGTGCATGTTTTATGTACCAAATTGCAAAACACAAAGCAAATGGATTAGTTGAAATTTGCTACTCAGTGTGCCTTCTTTGTAAATAAGGAACAGAGGCCTAATCTCTTCTGTATACAGTGTATGCAGGTGGTGGGTGTGGAGGGATGGAATCTGGCCAGAGGTCAAAGGTGAGTGAGGCAAACAAACACACATACATGCACAAAACATGCACCCATTTTTGTTCACGCAGATGCTGTGTCAGTTGGGACTGCTGAGCACCTCAGGGTCACACACACACACTTACATAACAAGGCTCAAATTCTTGCGGTCCTTTTCCGTGCACATGGCTGTGAGCATTTGCAGCACACAGTCTACAGTGTTCAATCCTGCACGCCCATGCACTCACCCCATGAAGTCGTAGTGCTGTGCCAGGTAGTTGAGCACCCACACGTGTGCCGCCTGCATGGTTTCCTGCTCTGCAGGGGGGCCTTGGGAGGCAGAGCTGTTCGAAGGTTGAGGAAGAAGCGGAGGGAAGGCTTTGCTGCTGGTCAAGTGCTCATGGAAGGCACAGAACAGGGACCCCAGGGCAGCAGCTTTGGAGGGGTCACTGCATTTGAAAGTGCAGAGCAGTGAGCTTTTATGATTGGCATGATCAATTTCAGCGTCATGGAAACAGGTCCTACCATCCAATAAAATGGAGACAAGAGACCATTTATCTAAACCTCTTCATAGCTAATATCGAGCAGCAAAGCTGACCTTGCTGTCTGGAAGAAATGAGGGATACCCGTCTCTCCGTTACTGTTCTCAAAAAAGGTGAACACCCCCTCTTAGCTCACCACCATCCCGATCAAAAAGGTAATGCACTTCCGACTCCTCACTTTTCAGCCTCATCAACTACACTCTTCACACGCACGGACAGCTCTGTCCTCACCGGTACAATGGGCGCAAGTCCATGAACAGTGAGGGCACCCCCTTAAGCAGGTACTTGCGCACGTATGCGTCAGCAGCAGCCAAGAACGTGTCTCCCTGCAGAATTGAAGAACATGCAGCAGGAAAGGTGCTGTTTGTTAAATCACAAGAGCACGTCTCCGGCACTAGAGGTATCGGTATATTCATGTTGTTAAGAACACAAGAAAGGGTGTTGTGTAAGCAAGAGCAACGATTCCCAAACGACAGGTCTCATTGCATCATACATTTTGCATACACGCTTGCATCACACACATTTTGCATACAAGGGGTGTTGTGTGAGCAAGAGCAATGATTCATAAACGACAGGTCTCCATGCATCACACACATTTTACACGCTTGTAGGTGCTTTTGAACTTTACTTCTTGGATGCTTGCCTTCTTGAGCACTACACTGCTTGGAATAGCTAACCTGAGTGGTTTATACTTCCAAACTTGACTAAGTGTTGCACTCTTCTACCAAATTATAATTAGGGTTGGCCCAAACCGTATAAGTATATATACGCCGTATATATATGTACCGTATATATACGTATGTATAAATAAATTTTCTCCGTACCCGTATTCGTATACACCGTATGTGAATTTTAGCCGGCGTACATATACGCCATATAATACGTTTAGATACGATTTTTCCGTATAAATACATATATATATACGGTCTGAATGAGTGGTCGAAAAGTGACCTTCAACTGGCCTTCGAGACCACAAAAATCCAAAGCCCTGCATCCGGGCTACTTAACAATTGTTTTTGTGGTATTGCCGTGTCCCTCGTGGAAGTGAATCCGTGATGGTCTGACAGCAGCCAGTGGTTCGACAGCAAGGGGTTCAGAAGCAGCAGCACCAGGAGCACCAGAGTTTGAGTTTTAGCAGTGCATGCAAGCCAACCCCACTGAAGGTTTCCAGGGCGGAGATGATGCAGGATCAGAAACAACACACGCACACTCTTCACACATATGTGCATGCACCCACCCCCACATGCGCGCACATCTGCATTCACGCACCCCTGCACGTGCACACATACATGCACGCAAACCTGTGTGCACAGATGCACACACAAAAACACACGTATGTGTGAAAAGGTACATGCACGCGCATTACACATGTACGCGCACGCACACATACACACATGCATGTACGAACCTTAGCACGCACACAAATGTATACGCACATGCACGCACCCACGCATACATACAACCATAAGCAAGCACACGCACACACACACACACGTAAGCATGCGCACGAACACGTGTGCATGCACGCGCGCATGCATACAACCATAAGCAAGTACACGCACACGCATATTTGTGCACACGTAAGCATGCACATGCACACACACACGTAAGCATGCACACGCACACGTAAGCATGCACACGCACATGCAAGCATGCGCACGCACACGTGTGCATGCACGCGCGCAAATGCACACACATGCACGCACACGCACAAGTACACACGAGCATGCACGAATCCCAGCACGCGTGCAAATATAGACGCACGCACAACAACACGCATGCATGCATGTACCTCTTTTCACACACACACACACACACATGCATACACAAACAGGGTAATTTGATGGGGCGGGGGAAGAGGAGGGGTCTCGTGAAAGTGACCGTGCATGCCTGTGTGTTTTGGCCTCTTTGGGCAAGCATAGCTTCCCAACCTTTTTTTTTTGGCACAACTTAATTGGATACGTTTATACAGCTCTTAAAGAGCTACAAAATGACCCCCCTAGAACTAAATTCTGAGATGGTCGAAATTTCAAATATACGGAATACATGCGGTTTATACGGATATACGTATATATACGGTTTACACGGCGTGTATATACGTAGACGGAATTCCAAATACAGTATGGGCCAACCCTATTTATAATGTATGCACTCATACAGCAAAGCACCTGCAGGAAGTCCAGCTGGATGCGTTTACAGCTGCTGCTGCGGGGGTAGGCAGCTGCCAGCTCTGAGTACAGCTGTGCCAAACGCTCACGCTGCTCGTCTGATAGAGCCGTGGCTGCAAGCACAGCGGCCGTTGCACTGCTCTCAGCCCCAGACACCTCCGGCTGCGCAAAGAAAAGGTATGGCGTGTCTCTCAGCTTGTGAAACATGCAGTGACATGCAGGCCCACAGTGCTTGCTACAGGCATTGCAAAAAGCTATACTTCCAGACTCCCAAACAGCTTTAACCTCAAATTCATCCACTCTCATTCCCCTTCCTATTCGTAAAACAGTCCACAACTGCTGCCGCTCACCCGTAGGCCCATTGCAGCTTGTAGGCCCTGGTGGTAGCGGTAGTGGTCAGGGTTGGTTTGTAACAACATCCGGTACTGTTGCTCTGCGTCATGCAACCTGCCTGCCCGCATGAGCAGGGAGGCGCGCATCTCAAGCATGCCACGCTGGTCACGGATGTTTGCCTGCACAGAGCCACACAATAACGTGTGCCACTTGACAGTAGGTTGGTTTGCAAACCAAGGGAGAAGCAGGACAGCATGGACAGACAGGCATCAGCATTCAACTTTGCACCCTGTGCCAGTCGGGGAAGCGCGGTTTCTGATGCGCGGCTCTACGTCTGAAGGAGCTTTGTGCTTCCCAAACACACCCTATCTTGCCCTTACACCAGAAATAAACCCTGTCTTAGCAGCAAGCATTCACTGACCCACCTTGTCAGCGTCAAGCACAGCCAGCGCATCATCCAGGCGGCCCCCCTCATCCAGCACCATGGCTTTGTACAGGAGTAGCTCACTGTGCTCATAGGCCTCATTTGCCTGGACCTGAGAGATAAGTAACACCATGAAATGAATGCCAACACCACCAAGGGTGCAGCAAGGTACATACATGGTAGCCACTTGCAAAACTGCTCTTTAACAACTCAAAACCGGCCTTCTTCTCCTAAATACACCTAGCAGCGTTTTACAAACAACCAAGGGCAGAAATCCTCACCTCGTTGCTGAGCGTTTTGAAGTATGCATCCAGCACCTGCACCGCCACCTCAAAGGATTTATTGGCGTGGTGTGCCAGGGCAAAGGAGATCCAATGGTTGCGATTGCTGGGCTTGAGGTCTAAAATCTTCTGCCTAGTCTCCACAAAGCCCTGTAAGTCTCGTGTCTGGATCTGCACACCACAAAGAAGATAGGAAAGGATGCGAGGCGTGGCAGATCAAACGGTGCCAAGGTTATATGTTTGCAAATACAGAGTGGACTGAATCAAAACAAGCACAGGACAGGCGGGGAACCAGCCTCATTACAAGCAGCAACAAGCTAGCATCAATATCTCACAAGCTGGCTCGATTCATACTACAAAATCGTAGAAAGCTAAACAAACCTGCAACACGGCCAGGTCCCGCATGATCATCATGTTTTCTTTGTCCTGGCGCAAGCCATTCATGTAGCATTTGATGGCCTCCTTGTAGTCGCGGTCACCTCGGTACAAAAGTCTGCACAGGTACGTGAAGCGTTTATTTGTTTACTTAGGAAGGCGCACAATAACGGGTAGATGGTCAGATGCTCAGCAAGCTGCCTTAGGGCGCCTAGAGCAATGAAAAATGATGCTTGCATACACACCCGTATGCATGCCAGCAGACGTGGCTCCTTATATCAGACTTGACTCCCTGCCTGACCAGGTCATACGCCTCCTCCCTTTTGTCTGCCCCCAAGTTTGCTACGATGAGTCCCTTCATGGCCAGCGTTTCTCCGTGCCCTGGGTTCTTCTTTAGGATCTGGTCAGCGATCTTCAGCCCCTTCTTGCTCTGCTTTGACTCGTACATCTTGATGAGCTGCTTAAACAGCCCTGCCTCCTTCCTGCAGACACAGGCAAGGAGGGAGAGTGGGCTGTGCCTGGCCCCTGGCAATCATGAGCTAAAGCATGATCGAATCGTCCATCTCCTACGCCCCTGGCATTGCCTGAGCCACACTCAACAAGCAAGGGCATGCCTTGATTCCAGCAGGCATGCAAACACCCCCAGCAAGCAAAACCAAAACCACAGCAGCCAGTGATAATTGGGAGAAATCCCGGGCACAAAAGGGCAGTCACCACAAACTCTTTGTGAGCCATCCTGGTCCCGGATTCACTCACGGGGCAAGGGGCTGGTTCTGGCAAGCACTCATCATGCGTGCTGCTGTGGCGAGAGCCCCGATGTTAGAACAAGTCCTTTACTTTCTTACTTAAATTTATGTGTATCAATTCGACCCGTTTGAATCTTGTCTTAACCAACATGCTGAACAGCCTATTACACTCAGCAACCAGGCCAGTGCACTCCTCCCCCCTTGCCTCAGCATGTATGGCATTGCTTTGCCAGCAAAACAGCCACAGGCAGGCACATGCAACAGCGCAAGGGACCAGCTCTCCCCTCCACTCCCCTCAGCCCTCCTCTCCTCCATCTAGCACCTCCTGTGGTCAGCCCAGCCTGCAGACGAGCTGGATTGGAGCGTCTCCTTCCTCTCCTTCTTGCTCCACCAATGAAGCACGGTGCCCCCTTTCCGGTGCCCCCTTCTCCGCACCTTTGCAACCCCCCCTCAACCACTCTTGCTTGCACTCACATCAGCAACAGCGCCCCACGCTGCAGCAAAGCAGTGGCTTGTCACATTCTGCATTATTCCAACAGGTGAGCGTTGTTGTGCCAGCGATGGAACATACTCCAAGGACGAGCAGCGCTAATTAGGCTTCTCGGTGGGGATTGTACCTGCACTGGCCCCTCACTGTCTCCTCCATCTGGAGACAGGGACAGGATATCCTGTGTTTTAGTGTGTAAGTGAACCTCTCTGATTAGGAGAGACAATTACATTCACAATTCACACAAATGCACTCACGCTCACACCCACATGCAAGAGCGCACACACACACACACACACACACACACACACACACAAGCGCGCACACAAACACGCATGCATGTGTGCATTCACACACATACATAGGTTCTTACGGATACACACACATATACACATACGCGTAGGAGACATCAGGCAGTGCTATCTAAGCCAGTGACCTGGGGCAGATCATTATTTGTGTCATGCTCACAACCACGTGATGGCACAATTGACCGCAGGGAAGCATTTGGGCAGGGCTTGTAGGCGGCAGACGGTACAACAGCGGGCTCAGTCGCAAAAGAGTACCTAAGAGTGCAGCAATCAATGACACCATCATGAAAAACACCACAGACCTGGAGTTCGGCATGTATGGGCTACGTGCTGTGACTGGCAAACGTGTGGCTGCTGCCACCATAGAGGCAGTGCGAAGGTAGGGCCAACAGGATGCTTGTAAAAAAGTCTTTTTTGATCTCTTCCACTGAAAGCCCGTTTTGTAAGCAGCAACCTCTGTCATCAGTGCTCCTGGCAATTTGGCCAGAGATGATGGCAAGTCTCTCTTGCATGTCAACATTAAACTCTTGCAGTAGAAATCATGTCTATGATGGCATGTCTCTCTTGCATGTCAACATTGAACCCTTGCAGTAGAATTCAAGTATAAGCATTGTGTAAAGTTGTTCTCGCGCTTGTGATTGGGTCACTGTAACTAATGTGAGGTTCGGAAAACTTGGTTAATAAACCCCAATGCGAGGGGGGCAACACAATTAATAATCACAGTGCGAGCCTATGAGAGGGCCTTCTGGCCCTCTGAGCTGCACATACACGCGTATGCATGCGTGTGAGCATGCTTGTGTGCGCGCGTGTGCGTGCGTGTGCATACATATGCATGCACAGGCATGCGCGTGTGTGCGTGTATGCACACGCATGTGCATGCGTACGCATGCGTGTCCGCACGCATACATGTGCATGTGAAGGAAGGCACCCGCTGCTCCTCCCCAAAGAACCCCCTACTGCTGCGCCTGAGGTCAGCCTAAGCCTTTCCATTGGCCTTTGCTGCCCTGTCCTCTTCAACCCGCCTTTTGACTTGCTGTCCGGTTACTGGGCTTGAAGAAGTCGCCCACAACAAGCATGGGAGACCTTCCCGGCCCCTTCATGTTCATGCTCACAAATATCAATTTGCCCGATGCGAGCATCATGAGGCCTTTGCATCTTGGTTTATTTTAGTGCTCGCGACACAGCACAAGGGGGTCAAAAACGTTTGCGGTCACGGTGATATAACTACCATACGGTAACTATTAAAAGCTCAAGCTCAAGCTTCTACTTCTACGCAAATGCCTGAGGCAAAGAAAGTGACTCTCCCTGTTATTCCTCATATGAATCCTGTTCATTGCAACATGTCATGAGGATTTTAGAACAGTTCTGCATGGGCCAAATAGTTAAAGCCCACGATGCAGCATTAAAAAGAGCCAGAGGGGTCTAACTGAGCAAAGTCAAAATATCTAATTTTTCAATTAAAAGGCAACTATTGTGTAGCGCTATTAGTATTGCGAGGCCTATTTTTTGAAAGATGCCAAATAAGCAGAACAATTAATTTGCAAAGCATTGAGCTTTTGCAAGGTCCCTCAAAAGTTAAGAAAATTAGCGAAATTTGCGGTTTTCACGGTGTTTTTCTGGCCTCCCTTTCCATGTTCGGAAATTCGGGGATTCCTGCTTCTGCTGCTGCTGGAGGATGGCTGCCTGCTGCATGCAAGCACACCATGCTCCAGTTTGCACCCGAGGCAGCAGCAGTTCTACCCTCATGCTCCTCTCCTGGAGAACCTTGAACCCCCATTAAAGGCTGTGCATGGGTTTGCCCAAAGTCTAAATGGGGCCTGCCAAACAAGTGCAGCATATGCTTGCACAGGGTAATGTCAGCCCCAGAAGCTCCCAAGGCGGAACCCCGCCCGCTTCTCAAGGTGCAACTCGGCCATGATGGTTGCCCTGAAAACGTTGGGGTCCTTTGCAAAGCCCAAAATAAATTATCCCCGCTGGAAAGTCAAAGTTTTACGAGGTCCGGAGAAACATTTTTACTTTTTGGCCTGACTTATTGCGAGGGGCCTCAATAATTATTTATTTTCCGTACCTTTCCATAACACCCCCAATGTAAGTATAATTTTTTGCCCTGCGGGGTAACTGCGGTAAGCTTTAATATGTATCTCTTTATCTCTTTTGACCCTGTGGGGTTGTGCGTAAATACAATTTTTGTCCCTGCAAGTGCACGAGTGACGAGAGGCCCACCGGCCCCCTCCCCGCCCCAACAGCAGCAACAGCAGCAGCAGCCACAGCAGCAGCCACAGCAACAGCAGCACCGACTGGCTCTAAAGGGGATTTTTCAGCGGGACGCACGCAGCTTAAACAGCCGAGCAGAAAGCAGCACTTCAGCAGCAAAAGCAGCAGCAGCTGGAAACCAACCGAGCCAAGCTGCTACAAGCAAAACTTGAACGGGTTGAGTGACAGGCGCAGGAAGCAGTGATGAAAAGGTCTCCTGGCAGGCCAAAGAAAAGGCTTTGGAGGACCAAGCTGTTATGCTAGCGCACGCAGAGCAAATTAGAGCAGCCCAGCAGCTAACAGATGAGCAGGTGGGGCAGCTGGTGCAGCAAACAAGGTCACGCACCAAGGCTGCCTGCACCCAAGCCGCACCATCACCATGCGCAAGCACAAGCAAGACACCCAGCAGCAGCAGCAGCAGCAGTGAGGAGAGCGCCGGCATCAGTGATAGTGGCTAGAAGAAGCAGATTTTGGGGGGAGGAAGGGCAAAAAAGGTGTAGGGCAGGAGAACAAAGAGCGTCAGGCTACAACATGCAAACAGCGGGGTGACTTACCTTTCCCTTTTGTGGTGTTCTCTTCCATTTAAAGCTAATTGGTGCTGAACAGGGCTAAAAGTTGGTTTGATAAAATATTTCTGAAATCTGGGGTGGGCGGGATGAGTATGGTAAGGTACGGTAAAACAACCAAGCGCAGTACGTTACTCACAAATTACTTCGTCAAAATGGAACAAGATTTGCTTGAAACTGAGATTATAAGCTAACAGAGCATGCTTGGATGAGGTAAATCGCTCTGTGCAGAGGTTCACAGGGCTAAATGCACAAGTTGGGCACCTATATCCTAGTTTGGTGCTCTATGGAGCCATATGAATTAACGTACATTTCTCACCAACTGCTGTGCCTTTTCACTTCATTTCTTTCGCGGTGATAGTTATGTATTACATTATTACAATTTACAAGGACTTTAAAACACCAAATCACTGAAATTGGTGGGTGACCTATCATGAAAATTTGGTCACAAATTATTGTGTTCACGCCGTAACTTTAGACAGCCTGTTACAACATGATGCCTAGCTTGAGTCTAGCAATTCGGGTTTATGCGCGGGGAGAGAATCTTAAAATGATTCCTTTGGGGGCCTCAGCCCCCCCCTCTGGAAAGCGCCAAATCCTCTAGGAATAAAGTGTGCACAAGGTTGTTGCACAGAGGTGCTGATGGTCAACAAGTTGATGTGGAAATTTCCAAAGGGAGCACCGAGATGTTTTTTTCCAGTCCTTCACCCAAGATCCTTTGCAGGACCCTGCCTGAAATGTTAACTCAGTTTGCTCCCATCAACAAGCAATAAAACAAAGGGCATCATGGAGTAAGACATGTATCCAAGACACCGTAAAAAGAGGGAAAGGTGCCTGAATACAGCCTTGACTTTTTTGCGTCTGGTTGATGAATTGCCTGAGGGGGGCAACTGAGCAAGTGCCCAAATATGTTCCTTTTCGACATTGAAAGGGCAATTACTGTACAGGCGCGTAACCAATGAGATTTTGAATAAAACCCCAACGCAAGGGACACACAATCTAAATATTCACCCCAATGCGGCCTATGCGAGGGCCTTTTGCCCTCTGAGCTGCACGTGCACGCTAATGCACGCACGTACATGTGTGTGCGTGCGTGTGTGTGTGTGCGTGTATGTGTGTGTACGTGCATGTACATGTGTGCGTGCGTTGTTTACGTGCGTGCGTGTGTATATAGTAGTGTACTTACGTGTGTGCGTGTGTGTGCGTGCGCACGTACGTGTGTGTGCTCGTACGTGTGTGCGTGCACTTATGTGTGTGTGCGTGCGTACGTGCGTGCGTGCGTACGTGCGTGCGTGCGCATGTAGAGGGATTGAAGACGCCCTTCCTCTTGGTGTTCTTCCTCCCCAAGAGAGGGCCAGTCCCCTTGCTGCTTATGCCTGAAGCCAGCTTGGGAGGCCTACCAGGTTCCCTCTTCTTTGCTGCTGCATCCCACTCTGCCTGTGCTGCCCTGTCCCCTGCAACACTTTCTGCATGTGCCTTTGCTGCCTCCCCCTCTGTTGCCTTCTTCTCACTTGCTGTTTGAATACTAGGCTTGAAGAAGTCTGCAACCCCAAGCTGTCTGTCCCCCTTGGGGGCCTTGAGGAGCGGCTTGGGAGGCTTTCCCGGCCTGCCCCCATTCATGCTTGAAATTAATTAATTAATTCCGATGCGAGTCCTGCGAGGCCCTCGTAACTAAGTTACTTTTACTGCTCCCGACACTTCACGAGGGGGGCAGAGGGCAGAGACGTTCGTGGTACACGGTGATATACCGCTTATACGCAGGGTCGGCCAGAACCATACATTTTTAGGTATATAAGGTGTACATATGGTAATTTTAGCAGGGATATCACAATACATACGGTCATATACGGTGCAGATATACGGTTCTGGCCAACCCTACTTATACGGTACTCACACTCTACTTCATCAAATTAAAATCAACGTAGCATGAAACTAAAGCTGAGAACATAAGCTACCAGGGCATGTGCTCAGAATGAAATTGAATCTGGACACATGCACACACATACACACAACCCACAAACGTGCACATACATATGCATAGGCTCCTCAGCTTATACCTAGTCAAACTGTATCCTTGTCGTAGGCATAAAAGGAAGGAGAAAGAGAAGAAATTAAGGTACTTGGTCACTGGCGTAATCCAATACAGGCCATGATGTTCCAGTTACTAACCGCCTACTAAGATGTACAGTGGTTGCATACAAAGAGGTAAGAATTTGGTAATCATTGTGAGTCATTACACCATGTACAACTTTTTATGGCCAATACCTTCTTAAACAAGCACTTCTGGCATCATTCTTACAACGTATACTATACTCCTTGCAGGACGCTAGTGCGGAAGATCAAGAGGACAGCGAGGCTTTGGGTTCGCATCCAGGCCACCGTGCCTGTCACAAAGAAGCCCCTTGGCGTGCGCATGGGCAAGGGCAAGGGAGCTATAGAGTACTACGCTTGCGCTGTGAGGCCGGGGCAGGTTATCTTTGAAATGGATCGAGTGCCGCGCAAGGTGGCACTGTCAGCACTGGACGCTGTGCAGCCAAAGTTCCCCTGTAGGCTTGTATTCGTAGAATGGTCGTAGCTTCATTTTTGGAATGACCTGGATTGGGCAAAGCCGAAGTCAATAAGGATGCCTTCTCTTAATTCTCTGCATAGAGAGCATCACCCAGATATTCGCAAAATTTGAAAACAGTGTACTAGCGGGTAGTGACGGCCTCGCAAGGCCTGAAAGTCGCAAATAAATAATTTGGACACTTCCCATTAATTTGGACTTGTGCAGAAAATCTCGAATATTTCAGGCAGTGTTCATTTTTCCCACCTTTCAAACCAAAAGTTAAGTGGTCGCGCGATGGATGCCTTGCTTCCTATCCTTCAAGAAAAGCTGGTGGTGCTCCCCGGGACTGTCTCGCGTCTAACATCTGTAAATGGACATCTGGCGAGGTGATTAGGGTTTTTGTATCTTTGCATGAGACTAAACAAGGCAACA
>Ga0307942_1000875_pt1:2500-22691 | contig 22691 bp, 22 predicted proteins | sample OrgLakmetagen175_FD_201846 | JGI IMG/M metagenome (GOLD analysis project Ga0307942, IMG submission 201846) | Saline water microbial communities from Organic Lake, Antarctica - #175 | ecosystem: Environmental > Aquatic > Non-marine Saline and Alkaline > Saline | place: Antarctica... | reverse complement strand
CCCCCTTCCAGCAGAAGTTGCAAAGCCATTCCTGTCCCTAAACAAGCCTACGTCGCGCAGTGTTGCATTGGCACTCTGTTTCTGCCTATAGCATTTGCTTGACAGCAAACAGCAGCACGTGCTTGCATCGTCTCTTTGGCATATGAATACCTCGTGCACTTAACCTTGCACTTAACCTTGCAACAAACTCACACTTGAAGCTTGCATCCCCGTATGGCAAGATTTTTGCCAAGTTCATGCGTACTTGCAGCAGTTTCTATATCGTGCACTCGTGCACTCCACCTCTCTTTCACTCCCCCTTGCACCTCTCTTGCAGTTTCTATATCGTGCACTCGTGCACTACACCTCTCTTTCACTCCCCCTTGCACCTCGCTTGCAGTTTCTATATCGTGCACTCGTGCACTACACCTCTCTTGCACCTCTCTTGCATCTCTCTTTCACTCCCCCTTGCATCTCTCTTGCAGTTTCTAGATCGTGCACTCGTGCATTACACCTCTCTTTCACTCCCCCTTGCATTTCTCTTGCAGTTTCTATATCGTGCACTCGTGCACTACACCTCTCTTTCACCTCTCTTGCATCTCTCTTGCAGTTTCTAGATCGTGCACTCGTGCACTCCACCTCTCTTGCACTCCCCCTTGCACCTCTCTTGAAGTTTCTATATCGTGCACTCGTGCACTTCACCTCTCTTGCACCTCTCTTGCATCTCTCTTGCAGTTTCTATATCCTGCACTCGTGCACTACACCTCTCTTGCACCTCTCTTGCATCTCTCTTGCAGTTTCTAGATCGTGCACTCGTGCACTACACCTCTCTTTCACTCCCCCTTGCACCTCTCTTGCAGTTTCTAGATCGTGCACTCGTGCACTACACCTCTCTTGCACCTCTCTTGCAGTTTCTAGATCGTGCACTCGTGCACTTCGCCTCTCTTGCACCTCTCTAGCACCTCTCTTGCAGTTTCTAGATCGTGCACTACACCTCTCTTGCATCTCTCTTGCATCTCTCTTGCATCTCTCTTGCAGTTTCTATATCCTGCACTCGTGCACTACACCTCTCTTGCACCTCTCTTGCATCTCTCTTGCAGTTTCTAGATCGTGCACTCGTGCACTACACCTCTCTTTCACTCCCCCTTGCACCTCTCTTGCAGTTTCTAGATCGTGCACTCGTGCACTACACCTCTCTTGCACCTCTCTTGCAGTTTCTAGATCGTGCACTCGTGCACTTCGCCTCTCTTGCACCTCTCTTGCACCTCTCTTGCAGTTTCTAGATCGTGCACTACACCTCTCTTGCATCTCTCTTGCAGTTTCTATATCGTGCACTCGTGCACTACACCTCTCTTGCACCTCTCTTGCACCTCTCTTGCAGTTTCTATATTGTGCACTACACCTCTCTTGCACCTCTCTTGCACCTTGCTTGCAGTTTCTAGATCGTGCACTCGTGCACTTCACCTCTCTTGCCTGTTACGCGTACCTTTGCCATGCTGCCTCCCCCCCCTGTTCGCAGCGCCTTCTTTCCGGAAGAGCCCTTTGGCGCTGCAGAGGCTGCAGGTTTTGAAGGAGCTGTAGGCCTCGACGCATCAAGTTGTGATACAGGCAGCAGCACAGCATCTGGGGCAGCAATATTGCTCACTAAGGCAGGGGCATTGGCAGGGGCAGTAGCGGCTGCAGCAGTAGCAGCAGCCGCAGCAGCAGCAGCACTTGCGGCAGCAACGTCAGCTGGTGCGACACCAGTAGAAACCTTGGCAGCCTTAGCAGCAGTGGCAGCAGGCGCAATGCCAGCAGGGGCTTTAGCAGCCTTGGCAACTGCGGTTTCTGCAGCAGTTCCAGCAGGTGCAATGCCAGCAGGGGCTGTAGCAGCCTTGGCAACTGCGGTTTCTGCAGCAGTTCCAGCAGGTGCAACGCCAGGAAGAGGAGCAGCAGTGGGTTTGGCAGACTTAGCAGCAGGGGCCGCAAGTGTGGTGCCAGCACCAGCAGTAGCAGTAGCAGCAGAAGGCTTGGCAGACTTAGCAGCAGGGGCCGCAAGTGCGGCGCTAGCAGCAGCAGTAGCAGCAGAAGGCTTGACAGACTTAGCAGCAGTTCCAGCAAGTGCGGTGCCAGCAGCAGCAGTAGCAGCAGAAGGCTTGGCAGACTTAGCAGCAGGGGCAGCAAGTGCGGAGCTAGCAGGGGCCTTGGCAGCAAACCGCTCCTGCTCCACTTCTCGCTGCCCTGACTCTTGGTGCTGCGCCGGTGCCTTCCTCTTTGAAGCGCCGGCCTTTTGCGTACTGGAATTTACAGGGGCCTCAGGCTGCTGCTGAGTGAGCGAGAACGGCTGCGAAGGGACAGAAGGCATCAGCAGCTCGTCTTGGGGGCTTGGGGGGTCCGCTTTCGCTGATACGTGGTCGATGTTGATGTGGATGTTTTGGGCAGTGGGGAGGGGTTGCGTGTTTGTGTGATTAGCAGGGCCGGCTGCTGCTGCGCTGGTGGTAGGGCGGGAGGAGGGACCCGCTTGTGCTTTTTTGTGGGTGGCGGGGCCGGCTGATGCTGCGTTGAAAGGGCGGGAGGAGGGACCCGCTTGTGCTTTTTTGTGGTTGGCAGGGTCGTCAGAAGCGTAGGTGGGGTGGGAGGAGGGACCTGCTCGTGCATTTGCTTGAGTGGCAGGGCCCTCTGCTGCTGCTGTTCCAGCTGAAGCTTCTGCGATAGGTCGAGCAGGCGGCATGGACATAGTAGCGGCTGTACCATTTGACGCGCCTGCTGTGCGGTAACGCTTGGAGGCAGGCACGCCTGCAGACACAAAGGAATTGGGAGTAAGAACAGGCTTAACATTTTTCCGGAGTAAAGACAGGATCAATACGTGACAGCAATTGCTTTGCATGAGCTAAGAATAAGCTGCGTACTGGCGCTTGGAGGCAGGCACGCCTGCAGACGCAAAAGAAGACAGAGCAAGTAAGGACAGGTTCAAAACATCAAGGCAATTGCGTGTGCGAGAGCTAAGAAAAAGCTGCGTACTGGCGCTTGGAGGCAGGCACGCCTGCAGACGCAAAGAAGACAGCAAGTAAGGACAGGTTCAAAACATGAAGGCAATTGCGTGTGCGAGAGCTAAGAAAAAGCTGCGTACTGGCGCTTGGAGGCAGGCACGCCTGCAGACGCAAAGACGACAGAGCAATTACGGACATGTTAAGCACATGAATGCAATTGCGTGTGCCAGAGCTAAAAAATAGCTGCGTACTGGCGCTTGGAGGCAGGCACGCCTGCAGACGCAAAGAAGACAGAGCAAGTAAGGGCAGGTTCAACACATGAAGGCAATTGCTGTGCATGAGCTATGAGCTAAGAAAAAGCTGCGTACTGGCACTTGGAGGCAGGCGCGCCTGCAGGCACAATGGAGTTGGTGCGAGTAAGGAAAGGTTCAACGCATCAAAGCAACACGTTGTGCGTTGGCGCTCAGAGGCTTCGTACGTAAGCGTTTAGAGGTTTAGGCACGCTTGCAACCACAGAGGTATAGGCACGCCTGCAACCACAGGATAGGCATTTAGAGGTATAGGCATGCCTGCAACCACAGAGGTATAGGCACGCCTGCAACCACAGAAGTAGGTGTTTAGAGGTATAGGCACGCCTGCAACCACAGAGGTGTAGGCACGCTTGCAACCACAGAGGTAGAGGCACGCTTGCAACCACAGAGGTATAGGCACGCCTGCAACCACAGGAGTAGGCGTTTAGAGGTATAGGCACGCTTGCAACCACAGAGGTATAGGCACGCCTGCAACCACAGAAGTAGGCGTTTAGAGGTATAGGCACGCTTGCAACCACAGAGGTAGAGGCACGCCTGCAACCACAGAGGTAGGCGTTTAGAGGTATAGGCATGCCTGCAACCACAGAGGTAGAGTCACGCTTGCAACCACAGGGGTATAGGCACGCCTGCAACCATAGGAGTAGGCGTTTAGAGGTATAGGCACGCCTGCAACCACAGGAGTGTTCATTAACGCCATTGTATCCTCAATAACTTCAATGCATACTCCAATCATTTCTGAGAAGCAGGCACGCTCGAAGATGCAAGACGGGAGACCAATAATTGCATATCTGCGCACTTGACGCGTTTCTGATGCATATGCGTGCATAGGTGCGTAGCAGTTCCGACATGCTCCTGCTTTCAGCTGTGTGTGTGTGTGTGTGTGTGTGTTGAGCAGGAGGCAGTGGTGACGTAATAAAGTAGTGCAAGACAGACACATGAGTGCTTCTAGTTTTTGATGATAAAGCACACTCCAAACCCTATAGATGGATGAGTGTGAAAAAAACGGTTCTATTTGCAACACGCATGTCAGGAGATCCATAAACGCATCTGCCCCAAAAGAAAGATCTCTTTAGCATTGACTGTGACCATTTGATTCACGTGGCAAGAGAAGGAAAATTTTCAAGGGGAAAAAAGAAGAAAAGAATAGGAGTACAGTGAAGACCACAGGCCGTGATGATCATTCTTGACAATAATTGAGCATTTGTTGTGCATTTGTTGGTCCACATGCTAATAGAAGGGAAAAACTACATACGACTAAGAAAGACGCAGGAAATGGTAATCACGACAAAACGTGACAAGTATGCAGGCACACAGAGAGAGAGAGAGAGAGAGAGAGAGAGAGAGAGAGAGAGAGAGAGCACTCCACACTCACATTTCTCACACGCAACAAGGCACACAACAACATAACACATATACAAGCACACACAGAGAGGGCGCACTCCACACTCACCTTTCTCACACGCAACAAGGCACACAACAACATAACACATATACAGGCACACAGAGAGAGAGAGAGAGAGAGAGAGAGAGAGAGAGAGAGAGAAAGAGCGCACTCCACACTCACATTTCTCACGCACAACAAGGCACACAACAACATAACACAAATACAAGCACACACAGAGAGAGCGCACTCCACACTCATATTTCTCACGCGCAACAAGGCACATAACAACATAACACATATACAGGCACACACAGAGAGAGAGAGAGAGAGAGAGAGAGAGAGAGAGAGAGAGAGAGAGAGCGCACTCCACACTCACATTTCCCACACGCAACAAGGCACACAACAACATAACACAAATACAAGCACACACAGAGAGAGCGCACTCCACACATACATTTCTCACACGCAACAAGGCACTCAACAACATTACGTGCAGAGCGCACTCCACATTCACATTTCTCACACGCAACAAGGCACACAACAACATAATATATATACAGGCACACAGAGAAAGCGTTTTCCACACTCACATTTCTCACACGCAACAAGGCACACAACAACATAATATATATACAGGCACACAGAGAAAGCGTTTTCCACACTCACATTTCTCACACGCAACAAGGCACACAACAACATAACACATATACAGGCACACAGAGAGAGCGCACTTCACACTCACATTTCTCACACGCAACAAGGCGCTCAATAACACAACGTGCAGAACGCACTCCACACTCACAAGATGCCGTTCCTGCTCCAGCTCCTCCCGATCCTCCTGCTCCACCTGCTGGCGCTGACTTCTTACGATCTGCAGCTTTTTGGCCACCAACATCCGCCTTGGCGCCTGCCTTATTGGCTGTGAGTGCTGCTCCATCTGCGGGCGCTGACTTCTTACGGTCTGCAGCTTTTTGGCCACCAACATCCGCCTTGGCGCCTGCCTTATTGGCTGTGAGTGCTGCTCCATCTGCTGGCGCTGACTTCTTACGATCTGCAGCTTTTTGGCCACCAACATCTGCCTTATTGGCTGTGAGTGCCGCTCCATCTGCTGGCGCTGACTTCTTACGATCTGCAGCTTTTTGGCCACCGACATCTGCCTTGATGCCTGCCTTATTGGCTGTAAATGCTGCTCCTTCTGCTGCTGCTCCTTCTGCTGCTGCTGCTGTGCGTGCTGCGCCTGGCGCAGGAGCGACGCGTGTTGCTGCTGCTGTGCGTGCTGCGTCTTGCCCAGATGCAGTAGGCGCGCTTTCTGCTGCTGCGCGCCCTGCCCTTGCTCCTCCCGCAGGTGCAGCGTGCACTCCTTCTGCTGGGCGCCTCCCCTCATGACCCCTCTCCTCCCCAGTGCCACTATCACCTCCTTCTTCCTCATCATCTTCATCGCTGCAATCGCGTGCACCGCCTCCCCCTCCCCCCAACCTCCTCCTCTTTGTGCCACTCATCCAAGGAAGTCGACCGCGCACTCCATCTTCTGATTCTCCTCGCGCACTACTGCCTCCCTCACTCTCTTCGTCGCTGCCCTGCCTCTCCACCGCTGCAGCACCTTCAGTATCATCCTCGTCACTGCCATCAAGGCCCAGGGCTTTTCTGCGGTGTACATGTGTGTATTGTGTGTGTGCCTGTGTGTGCCTGTGTGTGTGTGTATGAGTGAGGAGCAGTGAGCAGGGCTTTTCTGCGGTGTACATGTGTGTATTGTGTGTGTGCCTGTGTGTGTGCTTGTGTGTGTGCCTGTGTGTGTATGAGTGAGGAGCAGTGAGTGAGCAGGGGGGCAAAGAGGGGGTGCACGTGTGAAAACACAATGATTGGCAAAATAGCAAATGCCTAGGGTCGTCCAGAACCGTATACACAAACCGTATATGACTGCATACTTGGTGATTTCCCTGCCAATATTACAATATACACACCGTATATGACTGCATACTTGGTGATTTTCCTGCCAATATATTACCATATACACACACCGTATATGACTGCATACTTGGTGATGTTTCTGCCAATATATTACCGTATACACACACCGTATATGACTGCATACTTGGTGATTTTCCTGCCAATATATTACCATATACACACACCGTATATGACTGCATACTTGGTGATTTCCCTGCCAATATTACCTTATACACACACCGTATATGACTGCATACTTGGTGATTTCCCTGCCAATATTACCGTATACACACACCGTATATGACTGCATACTTGGTGATTTTCCTGCAAATATTACTGCATAAACACCGTTTATGACTGCATACTTGGTGATTTCCCTGCCAATATATTACCGTATACACACACCGTATATGACTGCATACTTGGTGATTTTCCTGCCAATATATTACCGTATACACACACCGTATATGACTGCATACTTGGTGATTTCCCTGCCAATATAACCGTATACACACACCGTATATGACTGCATACTTGGTGATTTTCCTGCCAATATATTACCGTATACACACACCGTATATGACTGCATACTTGGTGATTTCCCTGCCAATATTACCGTATACACACACCTTGTATGACTGCATACTTGGTGATTTCCCTGCCAATATTACCTTATACACACACCGTATATGACTGCATACTTGGTAATTTCCCTGCCAATATTACCGTATACACACACCGTATATGACTGCATACTTGGTGATTTTCCTGCAAATATTACTGCATAAACACCGTATATGACTGCATACTTGGTGATTTCCCTGCCAATATTACCGTATACACACACCGTGTATGACTGCATACTTGGTGATTTTCCTGCAAATATTACTGCATAAACACCGTATATGACTGCATACTTGGTGATTTCCCTGCCAATATTACCTTATACACACACCGTATATGACTGCATACTTGGTGATATCCCTGCCAATATTACAGTATACACACACCGTATATGACTGCATACTTGGTGATTTCCCTGCCAATATTACCGTATACACACACCGTGTATGACTGCATACTTGGTGATTTTCTGCCAACATTACAGTATACACACCGTATATGACTGCATACTTGGTGATTTCCCTGCCAATATTACCGTATACACACACCGTATATGACTGCATACTTGGTGATCTCCCTGCCAATATTACAGTATACACACCGTATATGACTGCATACTTGGTGATTTCCCTGCCAATATTACCGTATACACGGTTACACACCGTATATATATGGCTCTGGCCAACTCTCACAAATACCCTCAACCCTCGTTAAGGCCAAGCCTGAAGCCCACTATTCTCACTTCCATCTTTTGTTAAGGCATTTTCTTGATTTAGGCAGCTTCTCGAAATTTACCCAAGTGACACTCTTTTCCTTCTATTAACGTGTAGAGGTTGCAGATTTCATCATTGCTTGTGTATATATTTTGTTTTTTCCGACGTTTTGCGGGACAAAGCAGCTTGGTACCCTATCCCTGACTAATCTTTTTCATAAAGGCTCGCCTACATCTTGTATTTTCATTTTGACGTTTGTGTGGATTGGATCAACAAAGCAGCACACGCTTTATCTGTCTGTTGATTTTTTTTGTTCACAACGGTTTTCGTGTCGCCTTGCATAATAGTACCGCTCATTACAAAAGATCCATTCCCGCGTTATAGAACTCACAAGCACACTGCATGACGGAGACACGCCGTGCATAACAGGGACAGTACATATCAGAGACAGTGCATAGCACAGTGCATAAAAAAGAAGGTGCATGACGGAGACACGCCGTGCATAACAGAGACACGCCGTGCATAACAGGGACAGTGCATAACAGAGACAGTGCTTAAAAGAGACAGTGCATAGCACAGTGCATAGCACAGTGCATAGCACAGACGGTGCATAACAGAGACACGCCGTGCATAACAGGGACAGTGCTTAAAAGAGACAGTGCATAGCACAGTGCATAGCGCAGACGGTGCATAACAGAGACGGTGCATAACAGAGACACACCGTGCATAACAGAGACACGTCGTGCATAACAGAGACAGTGCATAGCACAGTGCATAACGCAGACGGTGCATAACAGAGACACGTCGTGCATGACAGAGACAAGCCGTGCATAACAGAGACAGTGCATAGCACAGTGCATAAAGCAGACGGCGCATAACAGAGACGGTGCAAAACAGAGACACGCCGTGCATAACAGGGATAGTGCTTGAAAGAGACAGTGCATAGCACAGTGCATAAAAGAGACGGCGCATAACAGAGACGGTGCAAAACAGAGACACGCCGTGCATAACAGGGACAGTGCTTAAAAGAGACAGTGCATAGCACAGTGCATAGCGCAGACAATGCATAACAGAGACACGCCGTGCATAACAGGGACAGTGCTTAAAAGAGACAGTGCATAGCACAGTGCATAGCGAGACGGTGCATAACAGACACGCCGTGCATAACAGGGACAGTGCTTAAAAGAGACAGTGCATAGCACAGTGCATAGAAGAGACGGTGCATAACAGAGACGGTGCAAAACAGAGACACGCCGTGCATAACAGGGACAGTGCTTAAAAGAGACAGTGCATAGCACAATGCATAAAAGAGACGGCGCATAACAGAGACGATGCAAAACAGAGACACGCCGTGCATAACAGGGACAGTACATAACAGAGACAGTGCATAGCACAGTGCATAACAGAGACGGCGCATAACAGAGACGGTGCATGACAGAGACACACCGTGCATAACAGGGACAGTGCATAACAGAGACAGTGCATAACAGAGACAGTGCATAGCACAGTGCATAAAAGAGACGGCGCATAACAGAGATGGTGCATAACAGAGACACGCCGTGCATAACAGAGACACGTCGTGCATGACAGAGACACGCCGTGCATAACAGAGACAGTGCATAGCACAGTGCATAGCACAGACGGTGCATAACAGAGACACGTCGTGCATAACAGGGACAGTGCTTAAAAGAGACAGTGCATAGCACAGTGCATAACAGAGACGGCGCATAACAGAGACGATGCAAAACAGAGACACGCCGTGCATAACAGGGACAGTACATAACAGAGACAGTGCATAGCACAGTGCATAGCACAGTGCATAACAGAGACGGCGCATAACAGAGACGGTGCATAGCACAGTGCATGGCACAGACACGCCGTGCATAACAGAGACACGTCGTGCATGACAGAGACACGCCGTGCATAACAGAGACAGTGCATAGCACAGTGCATAGCACAGACGGTGCATAACAGAGACACGTCGTGCATAACAGGGACAGTGCTTAAAAGAGACAGTGCATAGCACAGTGCATAACAGAGACGGCGCATAACAGAGACGGTGCATAACAGAGACACGCCGCGCATAAGCTCCATGGGCACCCCCACAGTTCTTGCTTACATATCCTACAATGTTTGTTTGCGCGGATTAGATCCTGCTGCTCCTCAACATGCACAGGCACACGCGCACAAACAAACACATGCACAAACACATATACACACACGCGCACACACACGCACACGCACATGCAAACACACACACTCACATACACACTCACACACACACACACACACACCTTTGCCTGCGCGTAATCCGTTTCTTTTTGACAGTGGTGACGAGTTTCCAGCCCTTATTGCCAACAGAGGGGGGAGGAGCGACTCCTCGCTCTTGCAGCCATTCTCCAATCCGCACACGATACGACTTCCACTGCAAGGGCAAGTGCAAACACACGCACGCACGTACATATCAGTGCATGCTCTTTTAAGTGCATGCTCTGTTTTGCACACAAGGCGGATTTACCACGATGGACATCTGCAAGAAAGGAAAAAAGAAGAAAGGAAAAAACTACGCAGGCAGTGAAAACCGCTTCCCATATCAAATAAGGAAAAGGAACCACTTTGGTACCAGGTACCATAAAACTATTTACTCCATTAGAATACAAAAAATTCCTCAATTAAAATACAAAAAAGATAAATGGAGATCAGAAGGGGAGAAGGCTTGGACTGAAACTGGCAATCATACACGCACTTTTGTTTATTACGACCAAGCATGATTGGATGCACACACACACACACGCACACACACAAAAAAATAGCGTACTCACTATTATATTTCATCTCATCTGTGTGCAGATAAAGCAGTAACCCGCACTCACTTTTTCTATTTTCCCTCATCTGTGTTTGAGCATTGGAACACAAATGGGGCAGGAACGCGCCCCAAAATCTCTGTGGAATCCCTCACCTGCTTTTCGGGTTTTCTCATCTGTTCTTCAGTAGAAGCACACAAATAAAGTGGGAGCGCGCACTCACCCTTGTGCTGCTTCCCGCTTGTGTTAGGCCGTGGTGCTTGCGCACGTAGCTGATGCTGACGTAGCGCTTCCAGCTGCAAAAATAGATTGCAAATGTAAGCTGAGAAGGCTACGATGAAACAAAGGGATGGCGCATTCATGCGTGGTGCTTGCACAAGTAGCTGACGCTGACGTAGGTGGGGCTTCTAGCTGCAAAAAAGAGTGCATGTGCAGGCTAATTGATGAAGCTAAGGAGAAACAAGGAGATGAAACATTCATGCGTGGTGCTTGCGCACGTAGCTGATGCTGACGTAGCGCTTCCAGCTGCAAAAAAAGATTGCAAATGTAAGCTGAGAAGGCTACGATGAAACACAGGGATGGCGCATTCATGCGTGGTGCTTGCGCAAGTAGCTGACGCTGACGTAGGTGGGGCTTCTGGCTGCAAAAAAGAGTGCACGTGCAGGCTAATTGATGAAGCTAAGGAGAAAGAAAGTAATGAAACATTCATGCGTGGTGCTTGCGCACGTAGCTGACGCAGACGTAGCGCTTCCAGCTGAAAAAAAGGGATGGAGCATTTATGGGTGGTGTTTGCGCAAGTAGCTGACGCTGACGTAGGTGGGGCTTCTAGCTGGAAAAAAGGAGTGCATGTGCAGGCTAATTGATGAAGCTAAGGAGAATCAAAGAGATGAAACATTCATGCGTGGTGCTTCTAGCTGCAAAAAAGGAGTGCATGTGCAAGCTAGGGTGAGAGGATGCGTAGGCTAGAGGGAGAGCCTTTGTGGGCTGTTGTGTTATGTGTGGGCTGAGAGGGTGGCACGCGTGAGTTCATAGGACGTGTGTAGCTTAAGAGCATGTGCACGAGAAGAAGCGAAGGAGGTGATTGTGTAGGCTGCATTTTAATGAACGAACAAGGTTGTTGTGCTCTGTTGTTTGGGCATCTCTACCGTGCAATGTGCCTTACCTTTTGTGCTTCCCACCTGTTCTTCTTAACACACACACATACACACACAGCTATCAATTAAGCCACTGTCATGACATTGGGGTTAAGAGTAGTGCACACAGTGCAATCACCCCACCTTCTCTGCCTCCCACCATCACATCCAAAGCTAGAATGAAAAGAGCTAGAAATGAAAGAGTTACTGTGGTTCGTACATTGGAGTTAGGGCTACAAGCAGCCTCACCTCTTTTGCTTCCCTCCATCACACCCCACATGCTTGCACCAGCTGCATGGGTGCAGTCCTTCTGCAGGGTTAACCCTGTCGTCACCTGCGTACGTGCATGCGCACGTTTGTGTGTGTGTGTATGCATGGTTGCAGTCCTTCTGCATGGTTCATCCTGTCGTCACCTGCGTACGTACGTGCATGCGCACGTTTGTGTGTGTGTGTGTATGTGTGTGTGTGCGTGTGTGTGTATGTATGGGTGCAGTCCTTCTGCAGAGTTCACCCTGTCGTCACCTGCGTACGTACGTGCATGCGCACATTTGTGTGTGTGCGTGCGTGCGTGTGTGTGTATGCATGGGTGCAGTCCTTCTGCAGGATTCACCCTGTCGTCACCTGCGTACGTACGTGCATGCACACGTTTGTGTGTGTGCGTGTGTGTGAATGTATGGGTGCAGTCCTTCTGCAGGGTTAACCCTGTCGTCACCTGCGTACGTACGTGCATGCGCACGTTTGTGTGTGTGCGTGCGTGCGTGTGTGTGTATGCATGGGTGCAGTCCTTCTGCAGGGTTCATCCTGTCGTCACCTGCGTACGTACGTGCATGCGCACGTTTGTGTGTGTGTGTTTGTGTGCATTTGTGTATGTATGTATGGGTGCAGTCCTTCTGCAGGGTTCACCCTGTCGTCACCTGCGTACGTACGTGCATGCGCACGTTTGTGTGTGTGTGTGCGTGCGTGCGTGTGTGTATGCATGGGTGCAGTCCTTCTGCAGGGTTCACCCTGTCGTCACCTGCGTACGTACGTGCATGCGCACGTTTGTGTGTGTGTGCGTGCGTGTGTGTGTATGCATTGGTGCAGTCCATCTGCAGGGTTCACCTTGTCGTCACCTTCGTACGTACGTGCATGCACAAGTTTGTGTGAGTGCGTGCGTGCGTGTGTGTGTATGCATGGGTGCAGTCCTTCTGCAGGGTCCATCCTGTCGTCACCTAATGTGTATGTGCATGCAATTGTTTGTGTGCGTGTGTGCGTGTGTGCGTGTGTGCATGTGCTTGTAAGTGGACGTAGGTACAGGCATATCATTCTGTAGCATGGTTGAACGTGCAGCGCTACCTGACAATCAAATCGTTAATCATGTAAATCACATTAATCATACAAAACAGAAAGCACATTATTGCTTATATAAAAGACCTAGGGTAAAAGCTAAACCAAACACACATTCACACACACACGCAACGCACGTACGCACACATGCTCAAACATGTGCACACACACACGCACACATGCTCAAACATGTGCACACACACACGCACACACACACACACACACACACACACGGACACACACACATACACACGCACACACACGCAAACACATACACGCACACACGCATAAACGCAGACACACAAATGCACACACACATGCAAACACACACACTCACAGACACACACAGACACACACAGACACACACACACACAGACGCAGACACACACACACACACGCCACGCAATGCACATACACACCCAAGTGTTGGCGGTGAGGAGCAGGAACCAAGCCCCTGCCTGCGAGAATTTCCGGGGGTGCGTCGCCTTCTGCGAGAGTTGAAGGAGCATGCAACCAACATTGCCAAGTGAATCTACGACAGCTAGATTTGCTATGGATGTGGCGGCTATAGATGTGTGTGGCTGATACGCAACGGACAGCACTTGTTATGGATGCGTGTGGCTGCTACCATGTGTGGGACAGGGAAGCGTGGTAAACGTGTCCTCACCAGATATCATAGTTGATATCATAGTTGGTAACATAATCATAGTTGGTGACATAATCATAGTTGATAACATAATCATAGTTGGTGACATAAACATAAATGATAATATAATCATAGTTGGCACATAATCACAGTTGGTGACATATAGTTGATAACATATCATAGTTGATAACATAAACATATAGTTGTTAACATAATCATAGTTGGCAAATATTCGCAGTTGGTAACATACACAGCTCTCGCTCGGGTCTTGCACAGCAAGCAGGGATGAATACACACACGCACACACACACAAACACACACATACACACACGCATGCACGCACGCACGCACGCACACAAGCAGCACACACACACACCACGCGCAGCACAAACACACATACTGGGTACCGATCCCGAAGGCCAGGCTCATCAGGGTCCAAAGGAAGAGAGGCTGACACACACAGAAACACACACATAAGCACACACACATTCACACACACACTCACATACACACCAGCACAAACAAGCACACACATAAAACAAACACAGAGCACACAAACTGGGCACTGACCTTGAAGGCCTGGCTCATCAGGGTCCAAAGGGAGAGAGGCGGACACACACAGGCACACACACAGGCACACACACACACATACAACGCAACGCACAGCACACACACATACTGGGTACTGACCTTGAAGGCCAGGCTCATCAGGGTTCAGCGGGAAGGAGGCTGCTGCTGCTGCCCTTGCTGATGCAATCTTTGCTGCCTGCACAGCGGCTGCTGGGTTGGTTCCTCTGGAAAATGCAAATCAAAAATGAGCTGTCAATTTTGTGCACCTTTTCTTGCATCTCGTTTCAATTTATGCAGCATGCGTGAAAGCACAAGCGTGTAAGCAACAGCGCACCTTTCTTGCATCTCGTTTCACGTTATGCAGCATGCGTGAAAGCACAAGCGTGATAACAACAGCGCACCTTTTCTTGCATTTCATTTCACCTCATGCAGCATGCGTGAAAGCACAAGCGTGTAAGCAACAGTGCACCTTTTCTTGCATCTTGTTTCACTTTATGCAGCATGCGTTAAAGCACAAGCATGATAACAACAGTGCACCTTTTCTTGCATCTCGTTTCACTTTATGCAGCATGCGTGAAGTATAAGCATTCTTGCATCTCGTTTAACATTGTGCAGCAGACACAGCACAAGATGTACAAAAAGGTGTAAGCAGTAAGCAGCCTGCAGTGTACAGAAACGATGTGCACACGCACACACACTCACACACACATACACACACACGCACATACACACACACATACACACATACACACATACACACATACACACAGCCTATACTCACTCAATAGCAATAGGTTGCTTGGAGCAAGCTGGCCCGGGGACTTGCAGCACAATGATAGGGCAAACAACAGGGCTTACATGGCGGCCTTAGCTGACCCAACACGTGCGGGCTGATGCGAAAAAACACATCATGAAAAGCACACCCACACCACACACAACACCACACGCCACTCTTCTTTCTTCACGTAAGCTGCGTCTCACCTCATTCCTGGCACAGCTGTAGCGTCTTTCAGTGCTGCTTTTTAGGTACCCTCAACCGATCCCTATTACTGGTAAATGCTACAAGCACATCATGACACACACACGCAAATAAGACACAACACCACGCGCCATGGTCTTCTACCTAAAGCAAGCTGCACTTCACACGGCACACACCATCATTTTCCTAAGCTGTGTCTCAAACCTACTCTGTACGATTTGGAGGCCATCGTCCATGCTTCACACCCTCACGCAAAAAGGAGGAAATGTTACAAGGCACCACCAAACCACCACGCACCATGTTCTTCTACCTGAAGCAAGCTGCATCTCACACAGCAAGCGCTAATTTCCCCTAAGCTGCACCTCACCTCATTCCTGGCACAGCCGTAGAGTGTCTTCTAGTGTTGCTTCTTAGGCAGTTTCAACAAACAACCTAAACGGGTGACTGCAACAAGCACATCCATACCATACACAACCACCAAACACCACTTTTCTTTTTTAAGTAAGCTGCATCTCACCTCATCCCAGGCACAGCCGTTGTGTCTTCCAGTGCAGCCTCTAAAGCAGCCTCAGCCAAACCGACACATGGGTATGTGGGGTTTCCGTATTCGTTTGTGAGCAGCTCGGTGGGGTAGCTGGCCAAGAACACAGCGCCAGCAGGGGAGCGTCGGAAGATACAAAAGGTACAGCGACACACAACCTGGGTATGTGTGCGTGTGTGTATGTGTGTGTGGGGTTTCCGTATTCGTTTGTGAGCAGCTCGGTGGGGTAGCTTGCCAAGAACACAGCAGGGGAGCGTCGGAAGATACAAAAGGCACAGCGACACACGACCTGGGTGTGTGTGCGTGTGTGTGTGCGTGTGTGTGTATGTGTGTGTGAGTGTGTGTGCCTGTGCAGCTCGGTCGGATAGCAGGCCAAGAACACAACGCCAGCAGGGGAGCGTCGGAAGATGCAAAAGGCACAGCGACACACGACCTGGGTGTGTGTGCGTGTGTGTATGTGTGTGTGGGGTTTCCGTATTCGTTTGTGAGCAGCTCGGTGGGGTAGCTTGCCAAGAACACAGCGCCAGCAGGGGAGCGTCGGAAGAAGCAAAAGGCAGAGCGACACACGACCTGGGTGTGTGTGCGTGTGTGTATGTGTGTGTGGGTGTGTGTGCCTTTGTGTGTGTGTGTGTCTGTGTGTGTCTATGTGCGTGTGCGTATGTGTGTGTACGCATGTGTGTGTTTTAGGACTTGACATTAAGGTTCAGGCAACTCGGAATGTGGGCTTGAAATGGATTTGAACTACCCAGATTTGCAACAGGTTGTATGCTACTTATGCATATTGCATATACCTATATCTTAAATCAATATTCTGGGAGTAGACATGGGGAAGCCCAATGGATTAGACTCCTGGATCGCAACAAGTAAAAGGTGTAAAGTTAAGCTACGTTTACTTTACGCTGGCTGATCCAGCAATGCCTACATATGAGGCTGCCGGTTACCCCCCTTTGTAAACCCTTTGTAAAGTTAAGCTACTTATGTATATACCTACAATATAATATAATATATAAATGTTCGGAGGATTTACAATTCCCAAAATATAAATGGCTTCTTTTGTCGTGATGCGCCTTGCTAGCCGGTCCCTACACACTAATGTTACGGCAAGATTTGTTTTAGTCTTCCCTTTTCCAAATGCCCGCAAAAGGATACGGAGCATGAGGGTAACAGTTTTATTTTTTTTGCTAAACCCTATCCAAAATAAATGTGAAGGGTGCTTCTTCACTTCCTGCGCAGACATTCCCTCTTCCAGATGCCAGCCAGATGCCAGCAGAAATGAAGGGGGGGAACGGAAGTCGCTATGGAACAACTACTGATCATTAGCTCTTCTCTTCCTTGATTAAAGTGGGGAGTAGTTTCCCACTGCTTGAGTGGTCTCCACTGCCTGAGTGGTTTCCACTGCCTGAGTAGCTTACACTGCCTGAGTGGTTTCCACTGCCTGAGTGGTTTCCGCTGCCTGAGTGGTGTTCCAAAGCCTGAGTGGTTTCCACTGCCTGAGTGGTGTTCCAAAGCCTGAGTGGTTTCCCACTGCTTGAGTGGATTCCACTGCCTGAGTAGCTTCCACTGCCTGAGTGGTTTCCACTTCCATCATCAGATCAATTGATCAGACATGGTTCACACACAATTGCTACACCTTCAGATCAGATTCATCATCATCACGACGATCAATCATCAGATCAATTGATCAGACATGGTATAGACACACGAGTGCTACACCTTGAGAGCCATAGTCATCATTATCAGATCAAATGATCAAACATGGTATAGACACAAGAGTGCTACACCTTGAGAGCCATAGTCATCACCATCATCATCAGATCAAATGATCAGAAATGGTAAACCCTAAACCCTAAACCCAGACAAATCAGTGTGACACCTTGAGAACCATGGCACGGACAAGTTTCGCACCTTCGAATCAGATAGCAAAACACTTGCGACGAGCTCGACAAACCCAGAGACAGGATGCATCTTAGCAGAGAGGTACACACACGTAATCACAAAAACACACTCACATGCTCCCACCAAAGTTCCTTTTACACATACACACGCTCACACACAAACTGGTTTTTAGCAGCAGGAGGTCAAATGCAATCATACCAATAAACTTGCGTACTCTCCACAAAATGCCTTTCACACGCACGCGCACACACACACACGCACACACACACATACACACACACACACACGCACACACACACACACGCACACAAACTGTTGTTCACCTTGAAAACGCGCAGGTGCAGGATGCCTGATGCGTTCCTGCCTGAATTTGTGTCAACATCGACCTCCACCTGTGCAAGACAATATTTGTGCAACACAATATTTGTGCAAGACAATATTTCCTGCCTGTATGTGTGTCAACATCGACCTCCACCTGTGCATCACAATATTTGTGCAAGACAATATTTCCTGCCTGAATTTGTGTCAACATCGACCTCCACCTGTGCAACACAATATTTGTGCAAGACAATATTTCCTGCCGGTATTTGTGTCAACATCGACCTCCACCTGTGCAAGACAATATTTGTGCAAGACAATATTTCATGCCTGTATGTGTGTCAACATCGACCTCCACCTGTGCATCACAATATTTGTGCAAGACAATATTTCCTGCCTGTATTTGTGTCAACATCGACCTCCACCTGTGCTACACAATATTTGTGCAAGACAATATTTGTGCAAGACAATATTTCCTGCCTGTATGTGTGTCAACATCGACCTCCACCTGTGCAACACAATATTTGTGCAAGACAATATTTCCTGCCTGAGTTTGTGTCAACATCGACCTCCACCTGTGCAACACAATATTTGTGCAAGACAATATTTCCTGCCTGTATTTGTGTCAACATCAACCTCCACCTGTGCAAGACAAAAGGTAAAGGTGCACACATCTCCCTGCTGTGAGGTTGCTAAGATTGCTCAGACAGTGTTTTGATTCTTGACATCTGGTCGGTGTGAGGTGAAAGAAAATATGCTGTGACTCACACCACACTGTGTGAGCATCTCACACTGAATCTACTGTGACTCACACGACACTGTGTGAGCATCTCACACTGAATCTGCTGTGACTCACACGACACTGTGTGAGCATCTCACACTGAATCTGCTGTGACTCACACCACACTGTGTGAGCATCTCACACTGAATCTGCTGTGACTCACACGACACTGTGTGAGCACCTCACACTGAATCTGCTGTGACTCACACGACACTGTGTGAGCATCTCACACTGAATCTGCTGTGACTCACGCCACACTGTGTGAGCACCTCACACTGAATCTGCTGTGACTCACACGACACTGTGTGAACATCTCACACTGAATATGCTGTGACGCACACCACACTGTGTGAACATTACACACTAAATGTATGCCATTGACACCACACAATGTGAACATCTTCCACTTAATATGATCAGTGTTGTGCACCTGACGCTTGACAGCTTCAATGGTAAATGACGCTGACGGCGTAATTTATGTCAAATTGACGGTGAAAATAGTAAATTACGCCGTCAATCGTCAGAGTTTAGTGACGGTAACGCCGTTATTTACGATCGTTATTTACGGCGCCATTTTTGAATGACGCCGTATGTGCACAACACTGGATATGATGTTCCTGACTCCACACCATGTGACCATCTCACACGCGAGGAATGCCATTAACACCACACCATGTGAACATTTTACACTTGGTATGTTGTTATGCAATAAACACCACACCATGTGAACACCTCAAACACCATGTGAACATCTCAAACACCACACCATGTGAACATCTCAAACAAGAGAAATGCTACAACTCCAGCTGTGTTGGGATGCAGAGTTTTCTTACACTTAGTATGTTGTTATGCCATTAACACCACACCATGTGAACATCTTACACTTAGTATGTTGTTACGCCATTAACACCACACCATGTGAACAACTCAAACGAGAGAAATGCTACAACTCCAGCTGTGTTGGGATGCAGAGTTTTTAAATTTAGGTGCAGGAGAGCTGGGGAATGGGGGAACTGCACAACAGGGGGATGTTGGCAAACAGCACCAGGAGCAGGGCACTATTGCGTCCCAGGAAATACAAGTTTGACAGCCACATTGGGGGTGTAGGCTGCTCATAAGTGGGTGCGTGACAGATGATTTGAGGGACACTGCCATAGGGTCACCCCCAGAAACGCATCCTTATGCCTGCGTGGCCTTTTTTTGTGTAGAATGTGTGCGTGTGTGTGTATGTGTATGTGTGTGTGTGTGTGCGTGTGCGTGTGTGTGTATG
>Ga0307942_1000873_pt1 | contig 22746 bp, 19 predicted proteins | sample OrgLakmetagen175_FD_201846 | JGI IMG/M metagenome (GOLD analysis project Ga0307942, IMG submission 201846) | Saline water microbial communities from Organic Lake, Antarctica - #175 | ecosystem: Environmental > Aquatic > Non-marine Saline and Alkaline > Saline | place: Antarctica: Organic Lake... | reverse complement strand
ACACCTGAGCACTCACGTGTTCCTCACATACACCTGAGCATTCACGTGTTCCTCACATACACCTGAGCACTCACGTGTTCCTCACATACACCTGAGCACTCACGTGTTCCTCACATACACCTGAGCATTCACGTGTTCCTCACATACACCTGAGCACTCACGTGTTCCTCACATACACCTGAGCACTCACGTGTTCCTCACATACACCTGAGCATTCACGTGTTCCTCACATACACCTGAGCACTCACGTGTTCCTCACATACACCTGAGCACTCACGTGTTCCTCACATACACCTGAGCACTCACATCGTCCAAACATACACCTGAGCACGACAGCGGACCCACGCACCTGTGCAGTCACAGGCCTTCATCATCTTCACATGCACCTGAGCATTACCGAGTACTCACACACCTGAGCATTGCTCGGAGAACCAAGGCCAATCGCAATGACCTGCACTCCAGACGACTCCAGGGTTGGAATGACTGAGGCCTGAGAACAGGACAGATCAATACAGCGGGTAATGACCTATTCATTGGACATTGGACATTTCTAGTAAACGGTCGCATAAATTGGTCATCATTATGGCCGTGGAAATAGTACTTCATTCAAAGGTTCTCAATGACGCAATTTGTGTATGAAGGTAGGTTCAGCTATTGAAGCTGTATAACAAAAAGAAACAATCACAGGCAAAAATAACCACTCCCTTGCAGAACACTTTAATTTGAAGCGGCTGGAAGAGTACGTACACTTAACTTTTAGGGTTGGCCACAATTGTGTACATACGCCGTATATGACCGTATAGTTTAGAATTCCTGCAGAAATTACCATTTAAACACCATACACGACACATACAATATATGTATGGTTCTGGCCAACTCTTTTCATTCTGGGTATTGCTCAAATATTAAGAGCACAGCGTACAAAGAAAAAAGCTTTGTGATTATGCACACAAGCACACAAAACACCCTCCTCTCTGCCTGCGTGAACTCACCAGCTTCCGTGCGTATTCCCATGATGTGAGGTCTGCAAAGTGCGTCAGGAACGGGATGGCTACCTTTGCTCCTTGGTCTGCCTGTAGTGTGGGAGCAGGGAGCACTTTTCAAGTTGAAAATTGTGTGCTCCTTCATTGTGAATTTGAGCCAATTGTATTTGTGTCGAATGTGCGCATTCCACTTGCGGGCGGGGCATTGCTCTACATCGCAATTGGCACTATTAATTGCCTAGTCCAGCAGTTGCTATAGTGCACTTCTAACGCTTCTACCTTCCATAAGTCAAGGATGGGCACGGGGTCTCCTGACCCTGCTTTCAATACAGAAACACCTATAGGTAGGCGTGTGGTGTGTGCGTTGTGCGTGTGGTCAGTGCGAAGTGCGTGTGAACTTTGCGTGACAAGTTTAGCACTTTCTATGCAAACATATGCCTTAATCTGTGGCGCAGCTTGCCGCAAATATTGCAAAGGAATGGACTTGGAATTTGTTGCACACCTCTCAATGCTTCATACTCAGTGCTGGCATGGCACTTTACTTGCTTCCTGGAGTTGGTCATCCTTCTCATGGGGAGTGCTTTTGCCTTACTTCTAGCTGCACACAAGGAAGGGTCCTGAGTACGGGCTAACATGTTATCGCGGAAAAAGTTCAAAATGTATCCAATTTTTTATTGTTAATATGCAAATACGGACAGTAGCATTGGAAAGCCTGGTTCGAAGTGGGACAAAAAATGTCATTTCGAGTTTTTCTTTGTTACAAGCAGGAACAGCCATGAGGAACAGCATATAGTTTATGACAACATCGTTTCTGCTTGCCCTTTATTTCGGCTATCTGTATGCTTGATTGACAACCCCATTTAGGCGAGGGCTCAGAGCACATTTTGAATTTGACACACACACACACACACACACACACAGATTGGGAAATGTGCCTTTATATGGCAGCTGCCAGACAGCCGGCAGGCTACGATCACTTTTACTGAGCAGGCCCAAAAAAGAAAAAGGCCCGAAGTCTATTACAAGATTGGTTGGAGTTAGAGCAGCTGCATTCTTGTTACTCCATGAAGCAGGGGGGGGAACATGGAGGGCGCTGTGAGAGAAGACAAAAATATGCAGGAAGTGTTCACACTCGAAACCAATATCCCAGAACGACTAGGCATTAAACATCTGTGACAAATGTCAGAGTGGGTAACTATCACGGGATGTAATGTCTAGTGTCATTACATCACGATTTCAATTATTTTTACATACTTACTCATCATCTACAATTAGAGGAAATCACTGGTGCTGAAAGGAGAAAAGGTCAAAAAGAAGAACAACGGCAAAAACCACTTTAAAAAAAATTGAGGAAAAGGAGGTTGATCACTTGTACACACATTGTAAACTGCAAACATGCAATTGTGCAATCATGCAATGACAAAAATTGGGTAGAGTCGACCAGAACCACGTCCCTCAAACCAGCGTATACAAAGCATTTTTAGGTAAACTCTCCTTCCCATGAGACCCTGCTTTTCATAAGTAACATATTTACACACACACGCGCACGCACACTCACACTCACACTTACACTCACACTCACACACAAAACACACACATGATGCATAAACATGATGCGTATACCTAGTGCGTACTGTACTGGCGCAAGCTGTACTGACAACGCCTTCAATGTGGCGTGAGCTGCACCACAGGGATGCAACATGGCATGGTGCATGGTGCCTCAAGCTGTTAGGGCAGCTCAGGACCATAACAAAAGCACAGGTGGATCAAGTCAGTGTGTACAAGGTGGATCAAGACTGTGTGTTCAAGGCGGATCAAGACTGTGTGTTCAAGGTGGATCAAGACTGTGTGTTCAAGGTGGATCAAGACTGTGTGTTCAAGGAGGATCAAGACTGTGTACACAACCTGATACTTAGAAGTTCTGCTACTAATGATTTCGACAAGAAACAAGTGGAAAAAGAAAGCCACTCCCTCTCACAGTAGTCAAAGCAACGGAGCCACTTTGGTCCGTACAACCTTACGCTTTCCCCCCTCTGGCCGGCCCTCAGCAAGCGTGCACCTATTCCGATGTGCGCACGTAGAAGACGGTGTACAAAGCAGCTGCACACGTGGTGACGCCCCACGATGCAACCATGAGCCAATAGAACAGGCCAGGTCAGCAAGCGTGCACCTATTTCGATGTGCGCACGTAGAAGACGGTGTACAAAGCAGCTGCACACGTGGTGACGCCCCAAGAGGCAACCATGAGCCAATAGAACAGGCCAGGATCGGCCACGAACAAGGCTGCAACAAAGGACACCGAGAAGAACAGGGCGTCCAGGCTGCCTGACACGCCGGATACGAGGCCTGCAAATGACGTGGCACACGTGTTTAGTTTTTTTTTCCGCCGGAGATGAGGCCTGCAAATGACGTGGCACACATTTTTAGTTGTGGTACTTTTAAATTTGTGACACAACACAGCTGCATAACAAATAGATGAATTGCACAATTTGTCAGCATTACGTTGACAGAAGGAAGGCAGCGTAGTGTATGAATTGAGGCATGGTTTTGGACAGCCGCGAGTGCAGAGCATGGCTTAACTTGGCACAGGTCAACAGCACTTAACATGACGAAACACAGCGTCTCCAGGAAGAAGGAGGTGTGGAAAAAGGCATCAACACTGCCTGGGAACACATGACATATGACTGAGGAAATTGTTGAGACAAGTTAATCGTTGCAAGGTGTACTCGAGGAATGCACACAACATTTATAACTTTGTATTCTGTAATCTCCAGGAATCATCGCAAGGCTAAGTATCTTCCATGTCCTGAGTTTTTCCTTCTTCTCTGTGGTGGAGGAGCTTGATGGCGCCTGGTACCAATTGGCTCCTTTCCCTTTGTCAATGTGGGGGGCGTTTTTCAATGCTGTGTAGTTCTACCTTTTTTCTTTGTTCCTTTTGTCCAGACGATAGTCATCTAAGGCCTAACACCATGTGCATTGTGCATCCACAAGAAAGGCAAGCAAAGCCAACAGTCTTATCTTTTTCCCCCCTTGTCCACATGACTGGCGCACGAGGCCAAGCACCATGTGCGTAATTATGTATTTACAAGGAAGGCAAACAAGGGAGGCGCACAAAGCCAACAGCTGGCTTCCAGCACCAACAAAGACGTTTGCGTGACTCAAAAAATGAGGCTGAATTGAAGTTGCGTAGCAATAAGGAGGTAAGTATGTACCACTTATCATGCTATCACACCAACCTAGATCTTCAGGTGCCACCAGATCCTGCGTCAGTTGTGTGACCGCCAAGTCGAAAGTCCACAGTCCAGTGCGAGAGATGGCCTGTGCATGGGTATGTGTGTATGTTTGTGCAGTGTGCAGGTGCAAATGTGCGTGCGGGTGCGTTTAGATGCGTGCACACTTGTGTGCGTATGAGTGTGTTTGCATGTACACTTTCATGGCTAGCTGGGTATCAATAAAATATTTGGAGGTTACTTACATTTATAATGAATCATGTTTTACCGATCATAGCTCATATCCAAGGAGCAGTCGTTGCGTAATTCTGACTGCTCAATACAAAGCCAGCTATGTCGTTTCTGACACACAAACACACACACCCAAGCAAACCACACTCACACACAAACAAAAACACCCACGCACCACACGCACGCAAACACACAAGAATACAAGGAGGTGTCCATGGCATCGTGCCAGCAATGAGGAAGTGCTGCAGGCTCTGACCAATTCCATGACAGCATTGTGATGTACTTACACAGAAAGAGACAACCACACAAACACACACACATACGTTGCACCATGCCAGAGATGTGCAGCTGCTGCAGGTTCTGAACACTCAATTCCACACGAGCTATGCTCTCAACGCACACACACATGCACACACACACACATACACACATACATCCACACCCATCGTACCATGCCAGCAATGAGGATCCGCTGCAGGTTCTGACCACTCAAGAAGAAGCCAGCTACGTTTGTGACACACAGATGCGCACGCACGCAAACACACACACACGCACGCTTCCACACCCATCGTACCATGCCAGCAATGAGGAGCCGCTGCAAATTCTGATCACTCAATAAGATGCCAGCCACGCGCGGTGTCTTTTCCGGCTTTATGATGGTCATTGTGACGAAGGGGAACAGGCCCAAGGTCAGCCAGCCCAACTGTCAAAGCAGAAAAATTAAAGGGAGCAGCATTTGAAAACGCAATGACGCGACAAAGTATAGGTGCAAGGTGCAAGGAATAAGAAGCCACTGAAAACAAGTTATTGGTGATTTGATGAAATGGAATTTCATGGGATGGGTTGGCAGGACAGCCCCAAGGTCAACCATGCCAGCTGCAAAGGAAGAAAGGGGACGACGTGTGATTTGTGTGTGAAGGGTAAAATAAGTTATGGCCATGTGTCAGTACATGGTGATCTCATGATGTGGGGTATGGGTGTGAGGAATATGATGTGGGGTATGGGTGTGAGGAATATGATGTGGGGTATGGGTGTGAGATATGTGATGTGGGGTATGGGTGTGAGAAATACGCAGCCTTTGGCACAAGGCAATGATGTCTGGAACCGGATCAGCTGTAGAGGCAGGGAAGCCGTACGAAATGCAAAGGGAGGGAAAAGGCATTTAAAACAAGAGTGTGTCAAATCAGCAACTTTACGAGCATGTAAAGAGCGAAGAGCGATCCTTTTGGGGGAAGGGGCGGTTGGCTCCTTCTCTGGAATGTATATGTAAAGCCAAACAGCAAGGGGACATGGCACCAACCAATTGGTCTTGGATCTGCATGTATACCTTCCTGCTCCAATTTGATACTAAGCACGGCCCCCCCATGCAAAACCGGCAAGCTCTGCACTTCCCAACACAAAGCATGAATCCCTATACCTCTCTGATCCCAAAAGGCTCCCAACTACAAGTTGGAGATTCCTTTGTATCTAAGCTTGTGCATTCTTCTGAGGCTGGCCGAAAGGGGTGGTTAGCAGCTAGTCGCCCCTGCTCTAACCACTAAAACCATCAATTGCTCCCATCTGGAGATTCCTTTATATCCGGGCTTATGGATCCATTTGGTCAAGAAGTGCCCGTCACAATAACGGGGTATTACGTGAAGGAAGGTCGCCCGAAGAAGGGAGTGACCTTCAGCCTTCACCCCCTTATTGTGACAAGGGAAGGTGACAGCAGCCTTCAGGAAAGAAAAGAGTGACCTCCAGCCTTCACCCCCTTATTGAGACGGAGGTGAAGGTGACAGCAGCTTTCACAGGAGAAGGGGGCGACCTTCAGCCTTCACCCCCTTATTGTGACGGAGGTGAAGGTGACAGCAGCCTTCAGGGAAGAATAGAGTGACCTTCAGCCTTCACCCCCTTATTGTGACGGAGGTGAAGGCGACAGCAGCCTTCACGGAAGAAAGGAGTGACCTTCAGCCTTCACCCCCTTATTGTGACGGGGGTGAAGGCGACAGCAGCCTTCACGGAAGAAGGGGGTGACCTTCAGCCTTCACCCCTTATTGTGACGGGGGAAGGTGACAGCAGCCTTTACCAGGCATAACAAGGATTTGAAGGCTGAAGGCCATGCTTATTGTAACCATTGTAACCAATGTAACCATTGCAGCCATTGTAACCATTGTAACCATTGTAACCAGTGCAACCATTGTAGCCATTGTAACCATTGTAACCATTGTAACCATTGCTTGTAACCATTGTAGCCATGTAACCATTGTAGCCATGTCACCTTTACACATCACAATAAGAGGGCGAAGGCTCAAGGACACGCTCTTGAGCAGCCACTCTAGCCAGAAATGGCTTTCACCTGGTAGAAAATTCCTAGCAGCCCCGTCTTCCGTAGACCCAGACGTGGAGCTAGCAAGGGGAAGATGGCGGTGGCTCCAAGCCCAGTCAGAGCGCCCACACCTCTGTACATGCTAATCTGCACAGCAGGGCATTGTCAGAGGGGCACTGTGCGTTTGCAGAGACAGACAGAGGTTGGCCTTGCCTCCTCTAATCCGGTCAGGGGTCCCACACCTTTTGGTTCATGCCAACCTGCGCAGCAAGGCAAGGCAGATCTAGACAGACGCTCATGGTTGACAACATTCTGCAGTCCTGCCTTCTCTGATCATGGCATCTCAATTCAAAAGCGAGCGGACCACAATGTGCTGAACTCTCGACAGTCAAAACTAAGAACAGCTCACAAACTCTGCCAGCCTGACCAGACATAAAGGATCACAGGGATAAAGAACAACTAACACACATAGGCACATAGGGCTGGACAAAATCATATAGTTGCACCGCATATGACCGTTTATTTGGTGGTCTTCCTGCCAAAAATACCGTATATACACATATACACCGTACATCATATGATATATGGTATATGGTTCTGGCAACCCTGCACATACAATTGCACGACGCACTTTTGGACCATGTAGCGCAAGAGAGAGACATACACACACGCGCATGGCATACCTTCAGATATTATACACATAGGGTAAATATACACATTAGAAAATGTGCACACATGCACACCACACTTTTGTATTACCTACGGCTAGAAAACAATAAACACACATTGCCACACAGCATACTGTTGCGTCACCTACAGCAAGAGAGAAATTTAGCACGTGCATGACAGTAGTGTCCTACACGTGCTCTATTTCTAACCTGCACACACACTTACACAACACATACCTACACAACATACTTTTGTATCACCCACAGCAAGAGAGAAATATAACACACGTGCACGACACAACTAACACACACATACCTACACAACACATTGCCACACAATATACTTTTGCATCATCTACAGCAAGAGAGAAATATAACACACGTGCACAACACAACCGACACACACATACCTACACAACACATTGCCACACATCATACTTTTGCATCATCTACAGCAAGAGACAAAATATAACACACGTGCAAGACACTCTAGTATCACTTACAGCAAGCCTGATCTGGGGGCAACATGCCTGCTGGTAAAGGAAGAGAAGAAGTCATTGCACACGCCTCTGCCGCTGTGAGCTAGCCTTTTAACAAAAAGAAGTCACAGGCTAGGGTCTAGCATTTACATAAAATTGCTTGCATGCACTCTGTTTTAATTATGCCGTCAACACGCCACACACTTTCGCCTCAGTCAGCCCGCTCCAGTGCAGGTAGGGATTCATGATCATACAGAATGAGTTTGCAATATCTTAAACGCCACACACTTCCGCCTCTGTCAGCCCGCTCCAGTGCAGGTGGGGATTCATGATCATGCAGGGTGAGTTTGCAATATTTTAAACGCCACACACCTCCCCCTCTGTCAGCCCGCCCCAGTGCAGGTAGAGATTCATGATCATACAGAGTGAGTTAGTAAGATTTCACACACCTCCGCCTCTGTCAGCCCGCCCCAGTGCAGGTAGGGATTCATGATCATACAGAGTGAGTTAGTAAGATTTCACACACCTCCGTCTCTGTCAGCCCGCCCCAGTGCAGGTAAGGATTCATGATCATACAGGGTGAGTTTGCAATATTTCAAACGCCACACACCTCCGCCACTGTCAGCCCGCCCCAGTGCAGGTAGGGAGTCATGATCATACAGAGTGAGTTTGCAAAATTTTTAACGCCACACACCTCCGCCTCTGTCAGCCTGCCCCAGTGCAGGTAGGGATTCATGATCATACAGAGTGAGTTAGTAAGATTTCACACACCTCCGCCTCTGTCAGCCCGCCCCAGTGCAGGTAGAGATTCATGATCATACAGAGTGAGTTAGTAAGATTTCACACACCTCCGCCTCTGTCAGCCCGCCCCAGTGCAGGTAGGAAGTCATCAGAAACCCTAACGTGAGTACACTGCAAGACAAGAAAAGAGAAAAAACAGTGGAGGTGGAGCATATAAAAGCAAAGGCTGCATGAAGCTGTGCCAATGGTGGTGCCAAATAACGGGAAAGCCAACAAGCTAGGTCAGAGATGGTGCAGAAGAAAGGGGAAAGAGACGAATGCATGGGTGGTGTGGGCCCCTTCTGTTCAATACTGGAAAAAGGACGAGAAACAAGTGCGCAGGCAGTGGAAAACCAAAGAAAGGCACAAAAAAGAAACAGTTGCGCAGGCAGTGGAAAAGCAAACAAAGAGACAAAAAAGAAACATTTGCGCAGGCATTGGAAAACCAAAAAAAGAAACAAAAAAAGAAACAAGTGCGCAGGCAGTGGGAAACCAAATAAAGAAACAAAAAAAGAAACAAGTGCGCAGGCAGTGGAAAAACAAAAAAAGAAACAAAATAAGAAACAAGTGCGCAGGCAGTGGAAAACCAAAAACGAAACAAAAATAAGAAACAACTGCGCAGGCAGTGGAAACCGATGGCATGAGCTACGGGAGTGAGCGTTCTTGACATGCGTGAGCAAAATGCAGAATGCAACGAAACATGCGGGAGGATGTGCCACAAAGGAGCAACTTCAGAACTGCCAGCGGTAAATGTGGTATGTCTGAATCAATGTGATGCACCTGCCAGACAGTGTGTGTGTGTCTGCGTGTGTGTCTGCGTGTGCGTCCCGTGCTTCTTACCTACAACTGAGAATAACAAAAGGCTCGTCAGCACTATAGCCCCTGTTATTACCTACAACTGAGAATAACAAAAGACTCGCATTATAGCCCTGTTAATTGTAAGACTCGCATTGTAGCCCCTGTAAAGTGTACACACACCACACCGCCAAAAAATTAAGTTCCCCTACCTACAACTGAGCATCGAAATGGACAGGCTGGCCATCATCACGCGCTGCCGGCCCTACCTACAACTTAGCATCGAAATGGACAGGCTGGCCATCATCACGCGCTGCCGGCCCTACCTACAACTGAGCATCGAAATGGACAGGCTGGCCATCATCACACGCTGCCGGCTATACACCGCAAAGCTGGCTAGCACCGCAGAGAAGCCAGCCCTCCAACTGCTGACTGCGCTCATACAAGTGCTGCTGCTGACAGCAGCGGCAAAGTTGCGCGGGCCCTTACCATCTTGGCTACCTTCTTGGTGTAACATGGCCCTGTGTGTATATGTACACACACGCGTGTGTGTGTGTGTGTGTGTGTTTGTGTGTGTGTGTGTGCGTGTGTGTGTGTGCGTGTGTGTGAGTGTGTGTGTGTGTGTGAAAGTGTGAACGTAATTGTGAGTTTGTGTCATGTACAGGGTTGGCCAGAGTCGTGTATATGACCGTGTATACGACCGTGTATATGACCGACTGTGTATACGACCGTGTATACGACCGTGTATATGACCGACCGTGTATATGACCATGTATGTGACCGTGTATTTGATGGAATCCCTGGAAACAAGCTCCTGTGTGCTGTCTTGAGGAAATGAAATAGCTCCTGTGCGCTATTTTGAGGAAATGAAATAGCTCCTGTGCGCTGCCTTGAGGAAATGAAAGCATGAGCAAGTTAGCTCCTGTGTGCTGTCTTGAGGAAATGAGAGTGACAGCATGAGCAAGATAGCTGCTCAGGTCTTTCAAGATAGAACCTTGTATGCTGCCCATACCTCTTACACAGCTCAATCATCAATCTGCTAGGAACACTAGGTAAAAGCCCCAGTTGATCGCGCACACACACACACACGGTTCAACTATTGATCTGCTAGGAACACTAGGTAAAAGCCCCAGCTGATCGCGCACACACATTTGCGGGGTATTTGAGTTACGCTTGGCACAAGCACTTGTAGGCCATATGAGCTACGCTTGTGACTCTGTAACTCTGTGCTCTGTGCGGTATTGCAGACATATTAAAAAACCAAATCATTGGCAAGAGTTGTTTTAAGGCGCTTGATTCATGGGTAGGGTTGGCCAGAGCCATATATTTATGGTGTATGCACGTTTTTTAGGCAGGAAAATCACGAAATTTACGGTCATATAGGGTGCATATATACGGTTATGGCCAACGCTATTCATGAATTAGGCGCCTTGAAACAGGTACGCATGGACAATACAGCTACTCATGTAATCATGGACAGTATAGCTACTCATGAAACAGCACAGCTACTCATGTAATCATGGACAGTACAGCTACTCATGAAACAGCACAGCTTCTCATGTAATGATGGACAGTACAGCTACTCATGAAACAGCACAGCTACTCATGTAATCATGGACAGTTCAGCTACTCATGAAACAGCACAGCTACTCATGTAATCATGGACAGTACAGCTACTCGTGAAACAGCTACTCATGGACAATACAGCACGCTATTTCTTGGCCAGACCCATACACTTAAGTACATCGATTTTTGTACAACATCGCACATGCACACATACATGCTTACGCATTCAAAATACAGATTGTTTGGCAGGAACACCCACGAGGAAAGGTCACAGAAGGTGTGCATGCATACAGTCACAGAAGGTGTGCATGCATACTGTCACAGAAGGTGTGCATACATACAGTCACAGAAAGTGTGCATTCACACAATCACAGAAGGTGTGCATACACATAGTCACAGAACGTGTGCATACACACAGTCACAGAAAGTGTGCATACACACAGTCACAGAACGTGTGCATTCACACAGTCACAGAAGGTGTGCATTCATACAGTCACAGAAGGTGTGCATACATACAGTCACAGAAAGCGTGCATACACACAGTCACAGAACGTGTGCATACACACAGTCAAAGAAGGTGTGCATACACACAGTTACAGAACGTGTGCATTTACACAGTCACAGAACGTGTGCATTCACACAGTCACAGAACGTGTGCATTCACACAGTCACAGAAGGTGTGCATACATACAGTCACAGAAAGCGTGCGTACACACAGACACAGAACGTGTGCATTCACAGCCCTGACCGGACAGCAATGTGAGAATTTGGAGCTCTCAACACCCTGACATAGACACATCCTACATATAAATATCCTACATGTTCACATAAAAATCTAGGTTTGGCCAGAACCGTATATACACACCGTATAATTGGTGATTTTCCTGCCAAAATACCGTATACACACCGTACAAAACAATGTTCTGTCCTTTAAAATAAGCTTGACGTCTGTTTACATGATTCCGGCCTGCCCTGCATACACACACTGTAACAAGTGTATGTACCTAAGGACATATCTACTGCACGTTGCTCTTTCATTACAAAGAAGTGCTTGAGCTCAGAGGAGCAGTAACTGTGTGGACAGGCGTGCATCAGAATGAGGAAGAGGATGAAGCAATTTCAATACTGATTTTTTTTTACGGGCAGATGTGCCTGAGGAGGAGGAAGCACTTTTAATGCCTTACTTTACCTTTTATGAGAATGAGGGAGAGGAAGATTTACTGCACTTCCAACGCACTGATTGTTACCTTTTAAGGCATGGGCAGGTGTTACCTCAGGATGAGCATGATGTTCACTGTATTTTCAGCATTTCATCAAACTTGACACAGGCACGCACCGAAGGGCGGGTGATAAGTCCACTGCTCGTTGGAAGAAGTGCAGTTCTGGCGCCCACACCAGCATCGTGTACGCCAGCAGCAGGAGGGTTGCAATTAGGGGGGACGTGAACGTCATGAGCAAACCAATCACGATAGGAGCCGCAAGCTGGCAGATGAGGTCGATCGCCCGAAAACCTGAAGGGAATACGTGTGTCGAGTCCCCCGCACAAAGTGGAGAGGTTGAAAAGTTGCTAAGACCGTGAGGATAGGAGGGTGCTAAGAGCATGGAGGCAGGAGGTGCTAAGAGCATGGAGGCAAGGAGGGTGCTAAGAGCATGGAGGCAGGAGGGCATGAATATCTTTCCGTGCTTATAGCGCTGGCAGACAAAATTTGTAGCCAAAAGCGTTAGGGGGTAAATTTGGAGGCACAAAAAAGGAGCTCTTTAGAGCACATGCAAGGGGTTGGCCGGAACCCAAATATATTATACATACACCGTATTTGACATTTATAGTTATGTTCGGTGTACATACAGTAGTGTATACACAGTATGTTTGTCAGGAAAACTATCAAATTTATATTCAAATACGGTGTATGTATAATATATTTGGGTTCTGGCCAACACTACACGAAAGAGGAGCTTTTTTAGAGTGCACACGCTAAGATGCATTGCTTGAGAAGTACTAATGACACAGATGTGAGAGGCATTGAACACACATTATAGGAAAACTCAAAATGCATACCAAACACAACGTAGGTACATACATTTTGGTCATCCTGTTCGAGCGCTGCCCTCCCAGAAAGTATTTGTGCGTGTGTTACAACATACCTACACATAGATTCAGGACAACTCTAACTCAAACTCACAAATACACTTGAAACATCCAAGTGCAAGAAAGTGCAAATGCCATAGCGTTGTCGAGTAAGCACACTACCCTTGTCTGCAGACGAAGTGCATTAATCTTACTACTCTTACTGTATGCAGACTAACGCACCAGCATTGCTTCACTCCTACTCCTACTTCTCCTACCGCATGCAGACTCACGCACCAGCATTGCTTTCAGCCAGCGCCGTAGGCATATCTCGGAGCATGGCCTGAATTGCCCGTCTCTCCACAGCAATCTGGATCCCCATGCTTCCAAGGCTGCTGGTGGCACCGCACGCGATTGTGCAGATCAAGAGGCTCCAGCGAATCTGCACACATAAACAAAAACAAGCACATACTTGTTTGATTTAGAGATAAGTATACAGCATAATCCTGTTAAGGGCTGCTGGTGGCACCGCACATGAACGTGCAAATTAAGAAACTCCGGTAAAGCTGCACAGAGCACACAGCATGCGTATTTTGTGCTTGCATATACGGGTTTGCACATAACATGCGACAGTCATGACTTATTCATCAGGCTCCCGGGGAGGAGTAGACAGAATTCACGCACAACGTGCTTGCACTTTTGTATGATTAAAGCAGCCAGAAGTGTGAAGTTGCCACCGAATCCTGCTGTAGCAATGTATAGGACTGTGCAGATCAAGAGGCGCGAACAAATGCATGCGTGAACACATGACAGAGCAAAGGAATCAGCGTTCAGGCTTACAGGATTTGTTGCCGCCGCACATAACCGCAACTTGCATCTTAACACACCCACATGCAGACCCAATGCATACGAACACTTAAAAGTTGACACACAGACACACACTTAAGTGTTGACACACAGACACACACTTGAGTGTTGACACACAGACACACACTTGAGTGTTGACACACAGACAGACACTTGAGTGTTGGCACACAGACACACACTTGCACACTTGAGTGTTGACACACAGACACACACTTGAGTGTTGACACACAGACACACACACTTGAGTGTTGACACACAGACACAGAGGCGTACGTTGGTTGCTTTGCAGGCATGAAGAGCACACAAGCTCATATATCATATGAAGCACGCACAAGCCTTGAGGACATTCAGGGTTGATGGAACACAGCATGCACATTCGTACTTGTATGTTTACAGCGCCCTTCCTCCTTTCCCTTGATGAAAATACCCCCTTCCTTTCACACAGGCTTTCTCATGACAAAAATCGCTCTTGCACCGTGCGTATACCTTGAATTGATTTGCCCACTCTTCTGCACACTTTGCTTGCCAACTAATGCACGTAATGGCCTGAAAAAGGAAAGCATGACAGGACGGTGAGCACCCACCCATCCATTCGTAAACTCGAACTCCAGCAGCACTGCCGCACACGCCGCAGACACCGCAATGCAGCCATTTTGAAGGAGCAGAAAATTGCGTGTGCCGCTTGCAATGCACCGCCTGCGTTTGAGGAGTATGCATATCTAAGATGAATGTGTGCATGTGCACAAATAAGATTTTTATCCCTTCCACATGCAAGCGTTTAAAAATGCCAGGGTAAGTTCAAAAGATCGGAAAATTGGCTTTACCGTTTGCTCCACCCTCTGCAGAAGAGTTACCTGCCCACATAAGCCCCAACAGAACCTCCAAAGGCAACTTTTACAAAGTTGTCCACCAGTCCATATGCGGACACAAGTATCAAGCTCGAAGAAGAAAGTTGGATAAGAAGGAGTGCGACCGCAAATTCCCTGTGAAAATGTAACGCACGTTAACAAATTTAGGGTACTCATTCAGCGTAGGATGAGAATGCAGCGTAGGATGAGAATGCAGCGTAGGATGGGAATGCAGGTAGGGTGAGAATATGCGGGGCACGTAGGATCGCACCGCACCAGGATCTCCATGCCCACGCGGCCAGCGCATACGAGCACATGAGTGGTCTACGAGCATGCAGTGGCTCGCCAGATGCAGCAGCATGGGGGAGAACGATTTCTGGTGGTACGCTGTTCTTTTGCGCGTTTTGCAAAAGGGCCTCCCCTTCATCTGCCCCCCCCTCTGCCCCCACATCTGTTGTGCGATTCAGCCCATTATTAGTCATAGTTTCAACCCCTGAAGGCTGGAACTGAGCCTGGCTGGCTACACATATTGGTATCTATCCTGCTGTACAAACTGCAAATGCTGTTCTTGGGAGCGCCTTCTTTGCCACAAACAAGCGTCAGATTTAGTTATTCATAAGATGTAACAGTTTTGGTACAGTATGGGCGCATGTACGAGCCGTTTTTTATTTCCGATTGAATATCTTATTTTTTGTATTTTGTCAACCTGGCTTCCCGTTATTGGTCCGCATTGCACCAGTTCTAAAATCACACAACGTGGGATTCCGTTGAGACAATTCGAAACAAGCTTGAGAACGTCAACTTGCTCTTCTTTGTTTTGCTCATTGGATGGTCGTTAAAATGATTGAAAATTACGTGAACATCTGAAAATTGTGGGACTTGGCAAATCGATTCGCTCTCGATCATGTTCCTTTCTATCCAAACATTCAGAAAATTTTGAGGTTTTTGGTTGCAGGCTTTTTATCAGTTTCTGTTCAGACGCCCTAGAGGCAATATAGCAGAGGTATACAATGCTAGAGCGATGTAACCGATAAATTGTCGTATCTGGGATTAGGCAGATCGTTTCCCCCTGTGTTGATTTGTCAGGCTAGATAAAGCCTAATACGACTTACGTTATTTGATGTAGCGTTATTACCCGTCATCGTCTCTCATTTCTCGATATGTGCTCCAGCTCTGTTACAAAGATTCAAAGCCGCGGACAAAAAATTGAACAACGTTTGCAGCGAGTGTTGAAGCTGCAGCAGCAAATCAATCCTGAGATATACAAGAAAGATGCTGTCAATTTTCTGCTGAATGACGCGCATTCCTTGTAGGGTGTTCTTTCATGCCAACTCGACAGACCGAATATACTCTCATTCCTTTGTCTTTATGCCGCTGGCAGTGCATTGCCAGCTCCTTCCTATTGAACATGACAAACACCCAGACACAAGGCACTTGCTCTTGGATAGAAAAGCACTCACACATCAACATTCATCTGTTTCTCGACGCGCTTAACCCTCCTAAAATCGGCAGGCGTCTTAAGCGCCCCCATTAAAGGCGCCCTAGATGCCTCATGTAGGCCTTTCAGACCCACACACGCACACATACACGGTACAGTCACACTCCAAACACGCACACCACACAACAAGAAATAAAGTTGTCGGCTCGGCACGACAAAAGTCTGTACGAGTCTGGCCGATCAACTCACACTTTCACGGCACAACTATAATCTATACCCGACGCAAGACTCTTCTATCGCGCCTTGGCCTTGGCTGAAGCACGTACAGCAGCTGCTCGTCCTCTGCCACCCACACCCATAGGGAAAGCCTTGCCCTGTATTGTGAGTATATATGTTAGTGTTTGTGTTAGTTGTGTGCAAGTGTGTATGCTATTGCATTTGTGTGATTATGTGTGTGTAAAAGTGTGTGTGTGTGTGCGCACATGTGCTTGTGCATGTATATTCATGTGGTTGCATGTGCGTTTGCATATGTACGTGCATGCGTGTGCATGTGTGTGTAAGTGTGTTTGCGTGTGTGTTTGCATTTGTACGTGCATGTGTGCACATCTGTGTGTGTATGTATGCATGTATGCACTTATGCATTTATTTCTCGTTTTACACTCTCGTTTCTCACAATACGAGGAAGCAAGACACGCATGCACACACAAATACTGTACTGCATTTAGCACACAATGTTGCAAAACGTGCTTGTCGTAATGCCTGGCTCACACGCATGTTAGACGGCAAACTTTATGGCATGTGGAAGGGACGAGAACTTAATGACGTGGAGAAACGTGCTTCTGCAGCTCATCAACATTGAGAAGACTGAGAGCATATTTCTTGATTGAACGGCGAAGCGCATCGTGTTTTTGCACATCCATGCAGGCAGGAGCGCAAAGGTCGTGAAAGAAGCATTGTGGTGTGAGTGCATGGCGTTGTGTACTGTGTTCCTTTGTGCTTTCGGCATCAGGTATGCTGGGTGATGGGAGCATGAACAACTCCCTTAACACAGCTGGTTGCGTGCCTAATAGCAATCACAGAGTTGGCCAGGCCTATACCCATGAATCCCTGCCAAACATAGTGTATATCATGGCTGCAAACAACACTTCTTGCACAATGCACTGCAGCAAAAAGCATTAACGAGTGGGAAGAAGGGAGGGTGGGCTCACCTTGAACTTGGGGTCTATCCTCTTGAACATGGGCGCGTTCTTGAGCATGTCCGGCACTATGATGAAACGAATCCGACTGCAACGCATGGAGGCGTGAGGCAAAGGTCAGGAGGATGGCTTGCCTGCAACGATACTGAATGCTGCAACCCCTGGATGGAGAGCAATGGAGAGCATGCAGAACACACGCGCATACAAACATGTGTGAGCACTCGTTCACGACGACATGCAGCTTGCCCTGAGACAGAGAGACATCCCTATTCAGTCCAAGTTTGAACATGAGGGTTGAGGCCATTGGAAGAGGGTAGCTCTGCCGATGAGGCCTCTAGAAGAAAAAGTGCGTCATTGTTAGCACGTTTGTGCTTCATCTTCGATAAAATTCCACATCATTGTATGGCCATGCGCAACACAGCCTATTCCAGCCTTGTAGCAACGGTCTCCAGACCAGCAGTAATATGAAACTGGAAGCTCTGTTCCGTTTGGCAGGTGAGCGCATGGAAGGGGGACAGAACATTGCATGCACGCTGTGCAAGGACAACTCCATTCACCACTGCCATTCTCTCCTACTACACTACATGTGTGCATCGAGGTCCAACCCAGTAAGCAGTCAACCCCCCACAAGTGATTGGGCCCTTTCTGTTGAACACAAGAGCATCCCTAACACCTACACTCCACACTCCACACTCCACACTCGCTTCCCCCCCGACCCATGCAAAGCACATACCACCATGCTCACCTCCCCCGCACGAAGATGTGGTCCAACTGCGAAACGCGCCCGTCCCGCCCGGTCGCTGTCACGTCTTTAAGCTGGCAGTTCCAGTTGTCCTCCGCGTCGAACAGTTCCCCACGATACATCTCGCCTCCCTTGAGCTCCACGGTAATTACGTGGCCCTCCGCCTCATGCATGAGCTTGATGGGGACTCCGATGCCTTTTTGCGACGTTGCCATCTTGCAATAATGGGTGAGAGAATATTAACTATTAGATAATTCTTGTTGGTCGGGCTTTGCAAAAACGATTTACACTCGGTCGATATTAAGCATTAAAAAATGCCAGGCTTCTTCTCTAAATGGGTACACGTAGGATTGGCCAGAACTGTATATATCTGCGCCGTATTATATGACTGTATGATTTCCCCTGCTAAAAACGGACGTACACCGTTTATCGTATTTACATACAAATGTATGGTCCTGGCCAACCCTAGTAACACGTCAAAAACTATTAAATCCAGATCAGAGGATAGTAACTTAAGCCAGTCTGCCTATAAACAAATAAAGTGTACAATTATACATTTGTTTGAGTACGTATTCGCTAGATTCCTTTATGCATAGTTGCTAGATCTGTGACAATGTGAGGAGCACTTCTTGACAGCATGAACATAGAGCAGTGAAATGATGTCTGCTGAGTTACTGCGTGCATGTAGATCACCCTTGTGCTCATATAATATACAAAACATTTGCTCTCCAGATGTCCAGACCGATATTTCAGGCGACGCCTAATTACACATTGGTGTCGAAGGTTGGTCCTGACTTGGTGCCTTGCAGCCTTTTGCCGACAGACTCTTGGCAAATCGGCGTTTATGCGAGCGCGAGGTTCAGGATTCGATCCTGAGTAAGACCAGACCAAAAAGACGCATTAATCTTGTCCCTTGGGCAAGGACACCAGAAGCTGCACAGACCGACTCCACGGGCTACGGCCGGACGTCCACAGCTAAGCAGGGGGGTAATGAAACACACTTTGAATGTTCAGACCGGTATTTCAGAGTTAGACATTTTTACCTACATGTGGCCGGCCGATCCTGGTCATCTGTCTGCCTACTCTGCTGTGTTGAATCCACCAAGTCTTTGGTCGTTCTGTGGAGGTTGAAGGGGGTTAACCAACCACACTAAGATCTGCAAGGAAGTGGAAGGACAAACACAGGTGACTAACAAGAGGTTGGGACGGGTCGGACGTAGCTGCCGTCTTCTCAGTATCTTTGAATAATTGAATGCAAGCGGTTTGGCTTTTCAAGCGGCAGGTAATAGTAACTAGGTAATAAAAACTCATCAATACCGGTAGATGACGATGTACGTATACCTAATGATACAGCCGCCATATTTTATTTGTCCATTTGAACAAGTGTACAGCGGTCGGGCAAACTTGAGCGTATGCATAGAGGGAAAGGAGGGCGCACGCACAAATTTATACAGACACATACACATAAATGCCCCTCAAATAAATTGCAACCGGCACGCACACAATTTTCTGCTCCTTTCACAATGGCTGAAGTGTTGTGCGATACATGTTTTATAACACATCGTGATGTAGACATTAATGCAGCAAAGGTAAAGTTGTGTAACCAAGCGGTTCCTAACAATACGTTATTACGTAATATTTAAATAGAATTTGTTCAGGCCAAAACAAGGCCAAATGAGCTCAGTCAGCGTACCGGTTAACCCCAAGCCGTACCTAAACGACTTGACCGGAAAGCAGGTCATCGTGAAGCTCAAGTGGGGCCAGGAGTACAAGGGCTACCTCGTGTCCGTGGACTCGTACATGAACCTGCAGCTCGCCAGCACGGAGGAGTATATCGACGGGCAGAGCGTGGGCGCGTTGGGAGAGGTGAGGGGAAAGTGCCCTACACAAGTTTACATGCTGTTTCTCAGAGGCTGGCGAGGTGGCGCTTTCTGGCCTGCTCCCATGAAAAAATGGAACACCCATGCAGTGTGGAGGGGTGTGGAGGAGTAGTGCCATTCGTGTTGTGTGTGATAGGTTGCTCTCTCTCTATCCCTCTCTCTCTGTAAATGATACACCTGGAAGCTGTGCTGTGTTGCAATCAGGGGATGTGGGGAGCCACGTTTCCTGATCAATTGCACGTCCGTCAGTGCGTGCCCAAAGCATCATCCGCACGCATCTGTCTACTGGGGAAGTCACCAATGCTCTTCTGTGATGCGTTGAAATTATGTATGGATGAAACGCACGCACCCACATGCACAATGCTGATGCACAGCTCAAATACACACACACACAACACACACACACACACACACACATGCACACATGCACTAGCGTGCACATATATGTTCTCACTAACTTGTATGCACAAGCACACACATGTGTATGCATGAGCACAAAATGACGCATGCACAAATGCACGGGACACACACACACACACACACACACACACACACACACACACACACACACACACACACACACACACACACACACACATCCACACACGCTCATACATGTATGTATTCGTACGAAGGAAAGTTATTGCACTTAACGTCTACACACTTTCCTTCGTACATCTACATACATGTATGTCATCCAACTAATTAAGCACATGATAATAAAGCAATCACACACAGATGTTCAAGCATACACACACATACACACACATACACACGCACACACGCACACACACATGCACATACACATACACACACTATGCGCAACACACACACACACACATGCGCACGCGCATACACACATACACACACACTCACGTACCCTGTTTATCACACGTACTCTGTGTGCAGGTGTTGATACGCTGCAACAACGTGCTGTACATGCGTGGGGTACCGGAAGAAGGTGCTGAAATAGAAGTATAGGAGGGCGGCCGTCGCTGCACACGTCGGTGGACATTTAGAGGGAAGTTTGAGACGCACAAGTTTGTTTTGTGTTTGGAGGAATGGGGAGGTGGCTTTGTTTGGTAAGCTGAGGGTGGAGGGCATGGGCTGCAGAAAGGTAATGGATGGCAGCCGTGATTGTGTCGGGCGCTAAGCCTTTGGAGCGCTCCAGTGGTGTGTGTGTTTTGTGGGAGAGAGTGGCACAAGCATTTGCTTGTGTTACGGTCTGAATGGGGGTGGTGTCGTTCGTAAGGGCAATTAGGAGGGGGGGACGTGTGGGGACGGCTTGGGTGCCAACGGAAGTACTTGGCCCACCCAAGGATTGAAAGGAGGTAGCATTTCAGATGGAAGGCAGTGTGATTGCAGTTGTGCCATTTGCCCACCACGGAGATGGCAGGAGTAATGATCGGATGTGTGCTTAAGGCCATTTGGGAGAGATGGCGAGCTTGCCTGACGATAAGGATTCCAGCTTGCATGGACTTGCTGTTGAAGTGTTTGAGCCGCACGGTTCATGTGTGCAAGCTGCAGTCAAAAGAAAACCTTCAGCCAGGCTGATTGGCGGGTTCACCACGGGCTGGTCTCTCCCATACATTCACGCGGGCATGTTTGTCGCTAATCAATTGGTTTAGCTGCGGCGCATTTGATAGTGATTGCATTTGCACGCCCAATTTTATGTGTGTGCGTGTGTGTGTGTGTGTTTGTATGTGAGCACCTTAAGGGTGGTGGGCAATGTTGGTCCTTTGCGAGGCATGACAGCGAGAAGTTTGATTGACATTTTGTTCTAGGCCATAAGGCGTAGGCTGCCCTTAGAACGTCTTGACGACTAACCCTGCTTGTCGTGTCTTATGTGCTTAGCGGTGGATATATCGGACCAGAATATACTTATTGCCAAGCTTGGATTGAGTTCATGTAAGTCTGCGCAACCACCACTCATCTTATTATATGCCAAATTGTCGCTCTGTGTAAAGGCCTTAAAGGACATGAAATGATCACCCCCCTTGATGTAGTCCAATTCGTAAGTAAAGAAAAAGATAAAACTTCGCTGGTTGTGATGAGTGAGGCAAAGTGAAAATGTACGCTTGAAAAGACCAGCGTGCATTATTAATTATAAAATGAATTCACAGCAGCTTGAGCCCCTACCCGGCCGAGTATCTAAACAAGGAGAGTTTTCAGATCAAATCACTGCCACGCAAAGTACAAGACTCAGCACATAAACTTCTTAACACATTAACATTGCACACTACCTTAACTTCAAGAACCGTAACTTCAAGACACAGGCTTCTTAAGCTTATTGAACAAGAGTAGCCAATACAATGACTTACTGGTTATGGTTATGGTTACAATGGGGGGTGACCTTCAGCCAGCTTGTTTGGCTGATCGGCTGCTGACTGGTCTCGGCCAGCCACAAATAAATCCATAAGCTCAGAAAGAAAAAGAAAAAGTCTATTGTTCTGCTGAGAAAGGAAATCATAAACAAGTTGGTTGTTGACCTGTTGCAGCAAAAAGGGTTGGGCTGCTGAAAAGTCCTCAAAAAAGGTGTAAACAGAGAGGAAAAGTGTTTCCTCAGCTCACAAACTCGATGGTCTTGGCAAATTAAAAGAGCATGCACCTCGTTCTGAACATGTTCATCTTCACCAGGACATTGGTCACATACGCAAGAACCATCTTCATGCC
>Ga0307942_1000869_pt1 | contig 22773 bp, 29 predicted proteins | sample OrgLakmetagen175_FD_201846 | JGI IMG/M metagenome (GOLD analysis project Ga0307942, IMG submission 201846) | Saline water microbial communities from Organic Lake, Antarctica - #175 | ecosystem: Environmental > Aquatic > Non-marine Saline and Alkaline > Saline | place: Antarctica: Organic Lake... | reverse complement strand
GCACACACACATACATACACACAAACAATCACAAATATGCACACACACACACACACACACAAAACACTCACACACGCATGCAAACTCACAAACACACACGCACAAAAACTTACATGCACACACACATACATACACACAAACAATCACAAATATGCACACACACACACACACACACAAAACACTCACACACGCATGCAAACTCACAAACACACACGCACAAAAACTTACATGCACACACACACATACATACACACAAACACACACAAATATGCACACACAATTAAAAACGTGTGCACGCACACGCACAAAAACACACAAAAACGCTCACGCACAAATACACACACAAACACACACACATGGCATGTACAGCCGCAAATACCTGTAACCTGCCACACATCAAAGCTGTACCGTAATTTGTGGCAAGCAAAGATGCAAGAATGGCAAGCAAAAATGCAAGAACTCGCAGCGACCCTGCATTTGCGCAACTCGTACGTCCTCACCCATGGTCACGCCTGCAGGTGAACGGGCTATTTGGAGAGAAAGGGAATTGGAGCACCTGCGCTGCGCAAATGGAGCGACACCTCGACATGAGCCAGGTCCTTTTGCATCCCAGTGAAGCTAACAGACGGTTGGACACCTACGGTAAGTCTGTCAGATTCAATCACCGTCTGTGAACCAAGCATCATACTTTAAAAATTACCATATTTGACTCGTCCAAGCAGCTTATTGAATAAGGCTGGCAGGAGCTCTCACCAATCGACTAATTGGTGATCCCACGATTTATCACTGCTGCTCATTCGGCGTGACGAGTCAGATCGCCGAGAGCAAACTACCAGACTGGCTAACTAGCTGGGCATGTATTTAACCTCTCATCAAAAATCTCATCATGCAAACTTATAACTTACCTAGTTATCAGATTGAAATTGACAATGACTTGCAAATAGGGCCTGCAAACCATAACGAATTGCGTCGCAAGTCTTAGCAAGTTTCAAAAGAGTTCTTTTACACATCAAAATTTGTGCAATCGCCATGACACCATGGAAAATGTCTGTTATAGTGACGATCAATACATCAAGGTGCTTATAGAATTAGCACTGCTTTACTTTTAGATGAGTGTGGTTGGGTATCAAAAAGGGCTTTTGGAGTGTGGTATCTGAGAGTATGTTTGCCTTCAACATCGTTGATTCCCTCCCGCCTTATATAACCTTGCAGGAATAGGGGGTTGACGCAGCAAACCAGCATGTCCAAGCGACCCAACTAGGGCCTGAGTTGCCCTTTTTTGTAAATTTGCCGACCATAGCGCGCAAGGTCACAGCAACAGTCATGCTGGAGCTCGTAGTGTTTAAGTAATATTTTTTCCCCTTATGTGTTTGTATGTAATCCTCCTGGTTTGCAGATGGCATTGACGTTTGCGGCCAACGACTGGCAACAGAAATCAAGACCATTGTGAAGGTATGTTTCTCCGCTTATACTTGCTCGTCTTGATTCGCGTGTTCAGTGCAACTGAGCAACTAAACTGCACCAGCCAGGCGTCGCATGTTGGTCTCCCATAATGTACACAGCCATCCTTCCTGGGCTCGGGACGAAATTGGAAAAAGCAAGACAGGAATATGAATGACTGTCTGTCTGCAGACTTCCCTGACAGGAATAACTGTCACACAATCATAACCACACCCCCAACCACAATCTCAGCCACAACCACACCCCCACCCCCAACCCCAACCATAACCTCAGCCACAACTACAACCACAGGCCAACCCCAGTCTACAGCGTCTGACGATAATTGGGCACAGTATGGGGGGTTTGCTCGCGAGGTATTCTTGTGGAGGTAAGGAGGACCACTTCAGCTAGAAGCGTTTTCTCCTGGCCTGAGCATGTGACTTGCTGGGACAGGCCTGTCGCACGTGGGTATTAGAAAAAGTTAATAAAACCTGCAAGCAAGCAGTGATAACCGCTCCTTACTATGATAAGGAGAGGAAGAAGCCACCCAGGTAGCAGGGTACTGTAAAACTTCCTCATGACAAAGAAGTAAAGGGAAAGGTCAAAGAGGGTCAGGAAAAATGGAAAAATGCTTTTTCACGTTAAGCTTGGCTCCTAATATACTCAGCCGAGCCACCAGCCTCAGAAACACACCTGCGCTCCTTCTCTATAAGAAACGTGTACAGCTCCGGCAGTGTTGAATAGGGCGCAGGTAGAATGGACAAGTTTGGCAGCGTAGAGTGCATTTTGGCTGAAAACGGCCATCAGAGCGACTACGTGTGAAATTACTGCAGCGTCTGTGGGGGCACAAAAACTAACAACTTGCCTGGCCTGTGCCCTTCAATTTTTTGCTTGTGCTCCAATTCTCCCCCTTAAATCATACATCATGCAAGTAAAATTTGTCGTGTGGTTGCTGTCTTTAAATTGCACACAGATTTTTTAGAATCCACTAGCAATCATGCATTGCTTTATGATTTATGTTTCAAACGCCAAAATGCACAAATCTTTCTTGATTGCCGTGCAGTGCTCTATGACCCAAAAACAGGTCGCATAGCTGGCTTGGAGCCTTGCCACTTCATCACCATTGCAACTCCACATATGGGGTGTGACGCAGAAGGCATCACGCAGGTGTGAGCAGCTTAATCTTGGTCTAACGTGAGGAACATGAGCAGTCTTTTACAATTTCATATTGTTGTGGTAAGAACAGGCAGCTTTGTAGGCTCAAGCGTTGTTAGTTGAAGTAAGCAGGAAAGGGGTCCAACAGCTACTCTGAGCTAAAAGTGGAGCATTGGACATACGAGTATTTATTGATAACTATTGTTTTGCGCTTTAGTATTGCGAGGCCTACTTTTTGCGAGGTGCCAAAACTATTAGAGTAATTAATTTGCGAGCATTTAGCTGTTGCGAGGTCCTTCAAAAGTTGGGAAATTTTGCAAAATTTGCGTCCCTGGGCTTCCCTCCCTTCTTCTGGTGCCTCCTGAAGCTTCTGCTTATGCTGCTGCTGGAGGATGGCTGCCTGCTGCATGCAAGCACTCCGTGCTCCAGAAGTTTGCACCTGAGACAGCAGCAGCCCTGCCCTCGTGCTTCTCTCCTGGAGAAGCTTGAACTCCCATTGGAGGCAATGCCTGGGTCTGCCCAAAGGCTAAATGGGGCAGGAAAGATACTTGCTGGTGAGCAGCAGGTGCCTGCAAGCTTGCTCAGGGCAATTTCAGCCTCAGAAGCTCCCAGGCAGAACCACGTCCGCTTCTCAGGGTACAACTCGGCCAAATTGATGATGGTTGCCCCTGCAAACGATGGGGATCCTTAGCGGAGCCCAGAGTTGTCTCCGTTGGAAAATCAAGGTTTTGCGAGGTCTAAAACAATAATATTTTTGGCCTGACTTAATGCGAGGGGCCTTAATAATCATTTATTTATTCGCAAAACAACCAAGTGCAATACGGTATCGTAATTGAAGCAGTGGATCAATATGTGTTTGGTCATAAGATTTTCGCCATAAAGGCTTCTAGGTCTGTGAGCGGCTTTGCAGTTTCGGGCGTTTTAAAAGGGGTGGGGGAATATTAATTAAGTAGCAAGTGACACTACTCTGCATCAATCTGCAGGACTCTGCATCAATCTGTAGGATGCTTTGTGCCATTAGTTTGAAAGCTCGAGCATGTACTTTACGCTATCATGGGGCCTTGTGTTATTGCGTACCAGTGGTTGAGGTCTGCACACTGTACAGCTTACCCATTTTCTCCCATTTGATTTCCTAAAGTGGTACCTTGCAAAAGCTGGTTCTTTGTGTCTTGCAGTCCTTCATGTTGCTCAAAGTTTCCTTTGGTGTCATGCCCCGTTCTGCAGTGCGTGCTCCTGGGCAAAGTATACGACACCTTGTCCCCTTGTTTGCAGGTACCTTTTATTGGCTGGTTCAGCGCTGCGGCCCCTCTCCAGCGTTTATTCTCAGTTGCCTCCATCCCTGTTGCAAGCTTCCTGTGAGTGTCTTGACTCAGACTAGGTGTTACTTTGTATGTATTGAGTGGTAGCATGATGCCAAATCGAAAAGAAGTGAGCAAGAGGAAGCTTTGGTCAGCCTTTTCTGCGTTGTTCCTGCTGGCTTTTGCCTAAACGGTGGTGTTCGTAGCCTATACTCGTTCAGTGGCCCAGTGACTTGACACTGTCCTCAACTCTTTTATAAAATAACGATTGAATTATCCGCTGCCTCTCTTAGGTTTAAACGGACTGGGCGCCAATTTTTTCTCGTGGATGAAGGCATGGGCCATTTGCCAGGTGAACAAGAAATCGGGTCAGTTATGCAGTGTGTAGCAAAACTAGCCAGATAATGTGGAGGGCGAGTAAGATTGTACGGCACCTGCGACAGTAAATGCTTTTTGAGCAGTTGGCAAAGCAAGTACGCGGCACTGATGGTGTACGACGTACGACTTAAGCATTGGTTCTTCTCATTTGCAATGAAGTGCATCAAATATTTGTGAGGCACTGCATAGCTTGCAGAGGTGGACAATTTTAGCAGTGTCAAGAGGTCCCGAGTCATAAGAAACAGCAGGTTAACTGAGAATGTGCTACATTGTATCCAAGGCGTGTCTGTTTTTTCTGCATCAAGTGCAAGTGGGTACTTGGGGCTCTTCGTGCACGTTCTCGGGACTATGGCCACCAGTCATAGGCATTGCCATGCATTGCTCGCACTGACATCTTGAGCTCCAACGCTTTTACGCTTTGAGATGTCCATTGCATGGTGTTCGCCGACCTCATCCACACATCCCATACGCACGTGGCGCCAACCGTTTGTCTTGCCGCTTAGCTGGCACACGTTTTGACATACGTTTGTCATCATCTTGCGCCTGTCAGTCCAGATGCAACACGCTCACTTTCTCACAGAGTTACCCCTCCCATGTAAGCCTGAACTGCATGCCACATTTGGAGTTCCCGCCATTTTCTTGCAGGTGCTCAAGGCCTTCCACTCCTTGCACGCATGACTCTGGACATTCCGGAACAGGAGGAATACTTTTGGTCAGCTCTCCAGGCTTTTGCCAGCCGGACCTGCTATGCAAACACATGTGCGCGTACGAGGATGCCAGCGGTGCAAGCAGGAGCGCGGCGGTTTAAAGAGGCAGCACCAAAAACAACAGATAACAACACTTATTTCTAGCATCCTGCATGATCAACCGTTTGGACTAGCATGACCGCTTTGGACTAGCATGACCACCTGCCTGTGCTGCCCTTCCCACGGTACCTTCCAGGACTTGCAGGCACACTTTATCTGCAGATATTCAGCTCAAGAGTGTTTACCCTCGTTGCTACTCTTGCTCTGTCTGCAGCACGCGATCATCTTGTGGGGTGGGCCAACAGCAGCCTTCGCTTCATGCACTCGTTGTGAGTAGAGTACTTTTTATAAAGTCAGGGAGTACAATGGTCGGTCCTTCATACTTGCCAATAAGTTCTGCACTCTGGTATGTGCACGGAAAGACATGCATATGCCTTTAGTACCACTTGTGTGCATACGTACACACACGCGTACACACACACTCGCACTCACACTCGCATAGAAACACGCATCACACAAGCACGCGTACGCGCACCCTTGAATCCAATTAATGAATTAACACTGTGTTGTGCAGACCTTCACTACCACCAGCTGCACGCTCAGCCAAGGGCGTGGTCGTGGAGGACCCTCTTCTTGCTGCCTTTGACACCAGGTGGGATAAGATGTAAAATGCACTGCTTTCTATTGTCCTTCTACAAAAAGCTCTTACAGCGTGCGTGCCTGTCGCCGTACTTCATACTTTGGTGATTTGGGGGGGTTAACCCAGGCACAATGTTACGTGACAAGCGAGGGCGGCGTAGAGTATACGGGGTCAGCAATTAAGCCTAGTTGGCCTTAGCTCTGGATTCCATTTCAGTGGTGCTGCCCAGTTGTTTCGTCTCGTTACTTGATGCACAAGCTCCCTCCCTGCAACACCTGCATGCAGCCTCTACAACTCTTGAAATGTCAATTGATTTATCCTGTCCTTGCAGTGGAGATGTACGGGGTATCTGGTCCCAAAACGGCTCCTTTCCTTGATATATTTGGAGAATCGTTTTTCCTGCCTGTAATTTCGTTCATTTGAATTGTATCCAGGTGATTTCCACTTACTATTGCGTTTAAATGCACCCCCTGCATCTTAAGTGGTGCACTGTGGTATTGGGCAAGGCACTCATCGTAACCACCACGCAGGGGGTAGCTACTTCCTGCAGACAGGACTATATGACAGAAGGCAATTGAGAACTAATTTCAAAGATTACAGAGCCCAGTCTGTGTTGGTCATGGGCTCACTGCGCACAACAAGGCCCTTGCTGTTACGTGCATATTTGTATTGCGTAATGAACAGAAATGGCATCTGTCGAGTTACCCTTGTAGCACGTTTCACTTGCTGTTGTCAGCAGCCCCTTTCACTCGTGCTTTGTCCCACACTCAGATTATTTAACCCTTTTTCGGTCCTTTGCTCAGATACAAACCTCAAGCAGAGCCTGCGCAAGCGTCCGGGAGAGGCGACGTGCCAATAGATGGCGGTCTTGGCAGCAGGAGTGCCATCAGTGGCGACTCGGGCTTTGGTGGAAGTGCCAACAGTGACAGGGAAGGGGCAAGCCATGTTCATGCAGCAGATGTGGTTTTCGGTAACCCTGTTTGGAAAGCGCGGCAGGTATGTGCAGCTTTTCTCTGATCCCACGTATTTAGGCGTTGCCATGTCATGATGTGCGCCATGTACTCATGTGCCATGGCATGCAGCCTGACACGCGGGTGGGTGATTGTTTCATAAAGTCCGTGCCTTTCCTACGTACCTTAACTGTGCTGCCTACAGTACAATATTGGTTTCCGTTTTGCTGATTACAGAGTACCTGTCAAAATTGCATCTGGCATCCCATGTGCAGCTACAAAACCACGCCTAATCAACAATGAATACATCCAATGAAATGTTTATTGTCAAACAGACTTTCCTGTTGTTGTACCTCATTTGCAACATCGTGCAGGTCAAGGCTATGCTGCAGCGGTTGCAACGGCTCTCTTGGCGACGGATCGATGTCTCCTTTGAGGGTTCGCTCCTGCCTCTCGCACACAACCATATTCAGGTAGCAAGTGTGCACCAGGTAGCTTTAGCAGGCGTGCATGCATGGCATGGGGCTTAGATTGCATGAATCTGAACTTACAGCAAATGTGGGTTACATGCAGACAACAAAGTATACAAGCATGCATAATCAATCCCCCACATCATTTAAAAACATAGCGTGAGCTTTCCTAGAAGCTCAATCGGGTGTTTGTCTGCCTAGACAAGTTTAATGGCATACTCAATGCTGGAAGGCACGCTTCTCGCATTTGTAATGTCTCAGAATTTTGCTGACCGCTGACATCTAAATCTCTTGACGGTTTATTGCTGCGTCGGTGCCAGCCCAATACGGTAAGATCTTCGATCCAATTCGCGTGGTTGTATTAGCCTAGCTTGCTCTGCAACTACACAATGCAGGTAACGAGGAGGTGGCTAAATTATGACGGGGACAACGTAGCTCTACATTTAGCGCAGCTCCTACAAAATACAGATAAATTTTATTGCGACTTCCTGCAAAGAACTGAAGGCAAGCAAGTTGACAGCGATGAGACTGTTTGTGAAGGGAACGAAGCGCCGTTGGCCCGTGCGAGCAGCTTACTAGAGGAAGCTTTTCCTTCCGTAGTGAGCAGTGGACATGTGAGGCATGAAAGGCCTTTGTGATTTAATGTATGAAAGGCATGTGAATGGCTCGACTTGGATCAATACTCGACAGTGCTTTTAATTTTACTTAACAGGGCTTTCCACATTTGTTTGCTACTTTCTGATTGATTACCTGTTATAACGTCTTTTTCAGTTCCTCATTGACAGGCTGTTTGCTTTGATGCTGTAGCGACCTATTTTTGGGGTAGTATCAGAGAAACGCACAAGCAATATGAAACTGTGTGTGACGTTGTTGATTTATAGCTTCACCATAGTTGGTAATCAATGCTGCCACACTTGTCCATGCTGCCAAACTTGTCCATACAAGGGGCATACTTTCTAGTAGTATTACAACTCTCATCAGGAGCCGGTTTCAGGTCAAGCCTGCAACCCTCCTGATCCCCATTGGTTTTCCTTTCCTTGGTCTTAATGATCCGTGTCCCCCCAATACAGGCAGTGTTTCTTTTTATACCACAAATGCTTCCTATCACTCTGTTAATCAGCCAAGGCTGTTAAACCTGCCCACATCTGAGATGCACTTGATCCTGCTGCCAACTTTCTGTGGATGAGAAGCTTAATGGGATTCGGAACGCACTAAAGTGGCTCCTCCTATAAACTAGCAAATGAGTGCGACGAGTGATCATTTCTTCCTGCTTCCTGCTTCCTTCTCTGAGATTGTTAGGACTAAAAGCCACAAATGGGGGAGAATTAGGGTCGTTTGCAGCATCACACACATAGAAATGAAGATTTAAGGTTTACAAGGAAAAGGCCATACAACAAAGAAATAGTTTGCTATTATGCTTCCACATCCAGCGAGGCTGATGATATGCATAATACCTTTGATCTTTCAACGTGCTATTATGCCAGAGGGTTATGCTATCTGACCCCCAAAATGGCATGCCAAAATGGGCATGTTATGCAAATGTCCCTAGGGTATGCTGCCCGGGACTGGCAACAGTCAAACCCAATGTCAAAGTGTAGGACCAGGCTGCCCATAGCAGTTTAGCTTCAGTGCTGCCAATTCTTGCACCCATGTCTAATCTGGATTGGTGTAAGCCCTACCTTTTACCACAAAATATTAACCGCAGGTCGCCCACTCCATATTACACGATCTTTTGTGTTATGGAGTCCTTGTAATAACAATCAAGTGCCACAGCAAAAAAATCGGAGTGAAACGGTGAAGTAGGCCAACACCTGCTCTTTTCCCACAAAAAGTCACCATGGTTGGATGTTGCATGCTTTGTGTCTTGAATCACTGTTGGATGCAGAGCCACACAACATCCCATCTGGAGATCAAAAGGAGGGGTTTTCAATGAAGATTAGTGAGTGGCAGAGGCCTGCGCACCACCAGGAGGATTGCTCAGATGTTTTTGAGGATTGCGTTCTTCAATGTCGCCGGGTTTGGATGATTTTTGTTGTGGACCTGATGGCATGATAAACGGAATGCCGTTGCATGCAGTCCTTTTATTTAGGAGGCTCCGAGGCTATGAGGTTTGTTGTATGGCTTCCGCAAATGGTGCCTGCGGTGCTCTAGTGAGCGAGGCAATAGCAGCTTGTGATGTTCTTGTGCGTTTTCTGCTTGTTGGGTAGAAAAAGTATCCACACAATACTTAAGTTTGATCAGGTGAAAAGGTAGAAAACAAGCAAGGAAAATTAATAAATCTCCCCTTTTCAACAGACCAACTATGGTACTGAGCAGCACGAAAGTGGAATTATGGGAACTAAGGTGGTTGGGAAACAAGGGCTCACAGACTACCAAGTAATGCGCAGAGTCCGTGCCGCAGACCATCTGAAGGTCTTGCTAAGTAATTACGAATTTCATTGTATCTGATGAACTGTGGGGCGGCTTAGTATCCTTTTCGTGCACAGTATGTATGATTTTGGATAGCATGTTCATAACTCTTGAAACTCAGGGAACAAGATCAGAGGTGAAGACGGTGTCGGTGGCCAGGGCAAGGGTGTCGTTAAGTGGGTGACAAGGACCCAATAATGTGAGCATTGGACCTTGCTAGAAAGACCCAGACTAAATCAAAACATCAAACCTGTCCATGATTGATGCCATGTTGCCATTTAATTGCACTTCATAAAACACGCATCATTAGATACACAACGCAATACAGCCCTCGTTCTCAGACTTCCATGATCTTTGGCTTGCCCAACTGACTGTGTGAATATATTATATATCAACGTATTCAGTATTTTTAACATATTATGCAAACAAAGTGCTCAGGAAAGCTCATACTGTACAAGAGAAGTCCTATTCCATGACAACTCAGGACGCCACGGTGTAGGGCCTTGCCAACACAGAAGAGACTTTTGCAAAATCAGCTTGTGTCTGAGTGATCAGTCGTCCAATCATGCTGTGTGGAGACAGAGCTCCTCCGGCCAGCTCTCCGCATTTGAGATCATTTGGTTGTGGAGGGAGATCCCACAGCAGTGGTGGCATCCAGAGGAGGCTTGTAATGATAACGAAAAACACATTCGTAGCAAGACGCCCAAGCCAGCTGAGTTAGGATGTAAGTGGAACTTTCTCTTGAGATCACTGCTTTGGGTTGTTGCACTAGTTTATAGAAGAGACCATAACTGTCCTCAACTCAACAATAATCGAGGGAGGTCCAAAAAAGGTGATGTCAGGATGCAACGCTTACCTTGGGACTCGAATCTTACGTGCTAAAAATGCTTCCAGAGAAATGGCTGGTGCCTGCAGTATATGAGACAGGATTGTCAAATGAGGGACACAGAGCTGATGCCAATGACTGAAGCAAAAAGGATGAGCATCTCCTGCTTGTGCATCCTGTAGGTGGTATCCCTCAGCATGGCTCACTCTAGTACCTGGCACAGGAAAAATGCGGTCCACAAACCCTTAGTCAACATCGTTGTACCCAGGACACGGCTGTATGCTAACTGCAGGGGAAAAGGTAAGCAAAGAAACAGGTCGTAAGTAGACGTGGGAGAACATGCAGCAAGAACCTTTTAGAGGCCACCTTGGGATCAATGTCAAACTTCAAGATCAAAGGCCACATTTTGAACAAGAACACAAGCAAAAGGCAATCCGAATTTTAAAATCGCCCCATAAGGACGGCATCATACAGGCTAAATTGTCACTTGCCTGAGCATACACAAGCTCGTGCCAAATGCCGCTAAAACCAAATGTGCTGATCAATCCTAACGTCCTGTTCAAAGATTAAAGGGTACGCATCATAGCAAATTGAGGAAAGAGGGAAACAGGAAGGGACACACTTATTAATGCATGCTTGACCAGGCCAAGTGGAATGCACGTCTGACATTTTTTGCTTACATCAGTAGCTATGCATTAGAAAGTGGGTGCAAGTAACAGCTATAATGCTTACGTAGTACTAATTTAGAATAACTTACTTGCGCGCACGAGAAGGCCTTGGCATGCTGTTGTGCTGGCTTAGCTTTACGGCTTTTGTATCTGTGGAAACGGCAGCGCTATCCTCAAGGCTTGATGCACTATCATGCGTTGTGGCGCGTGGCAGCATAGAAGGGTCTCCCGTAGCTCCTGCAAACAACAGTGCACAAGGCGCGGAGGTGCAGTATTTGTGTATGCTGTGTGAATGTGCATTTCCAAACAATGTCACGCAGTATGCCAACACTAAATTAGTAAAAAATAACACAGATGTGCAAGCGAGAAGTTGGAAGCGCAAAGATAGAGCAATTAGTACATGACAAAGCCCGATGGCAACTGCCTACCTGACTCTTCTTTAGGTGTTTCAGAGGGAACAGACATCAGCCGTCCTTCAATTATAGGCAGGTACACCTAGATGGATTGGGTATCAAATGGACTTGTTGATGGAGATATAATACTGGTCTCTGTGATCTTGTCAAGGGATTGCAACTTGCAATGCAAGTGCTCAGGCATTTTTCCTAGTTTATTACCCACCAAATCACGAAGCAGGGAGGACACTGTGAGGTTCCATCTTCTCGCCCACAAGTCAGATAAACTTGTTGCCTGTTCCAGGTGATTACGTGAGGGAATGATGCTCAAGAGCAACAACTCAATACAGATCTTTCAGCCTCAAGCCAAGCGAACATTACGGGTGAAGAAGATACACTGAAAGTAGAAGCAAAAAAACAGTGCAAGAGTGACAACGTACAAACGGAGGCCAGTTGAAATGAGCTTCCGGCTCCAGGCCGAAGAAAACAATGGCTGTGGCATCCACTATGTCACCAGCTCCGTCCACCTCCAACCATAAACTGTAACATCCATTCATTGAAAAGGGTAGCAAAACCTGGATGAGAGATGTTTCAACATTTAAATAGCACAAACTGAGCGTGCACGTCACGGTCTTGGATTAGGTAGGCTTCAGCACTACCACCAGATGCGGCGTAGGGCCTGTTTCAACTATTTAGCAATAACTTTGTCCTACGTAGCAATAATGGAGACTATGCTGAATCGAGGTCGAACGCATAGAATACAAGGTCGAACGCGAACCTGAGGCCAAAAGCGTAATAAATGGCCAGCCAAAGGAGAAGCTTCAAACCCAAAGAGTGGTGCTGCTGAGAGGCAAAAGCAATGGCGGGCTCTAGGCAGGAAGAAAGCATCAGGTTGAACATAGCGATCTTGGCCACGAAAGAGATGGCTTTCACCATGCCACGCCAGAGATTTGTTCTGTATGTATGCCCTTTTGTGGGGGCTTTCTGCAGGTTCATTGGTATGACTGGCAGCAGCAGCGCGCCTGCGCGTGGTGTGAAAAGGCTTAAAATGCTGTGGTAATATGGGGTGCAGGTGAGGAGGAGTACCATGAAGGATTCCCTTATCTCTACACTCCAAAACAGGCAAAAGAGTGAATGCAAGACCTGCAAACCGCCATAATCCACTTCCACGTTCAAGTTCACGTTGAAGCACTCCTCTCCGTGCAGACAAAGCACCAATCTCTGTCGACGGGCGAGGGGCGGCAATTTTTGTGAGCTTCTGTTGCACAATGAACTGTGGTGTACCGGGTGAATGCCAACACTCACTGAATGCCCAGGTTGAGGCAAAACACGCTGTACTTTGCACCTGCAAATTGCAGAGGCAGCCATTTGTTTTAACGCCTCATCATCATCTGTCTCCCGCCGCTGCATCTTCGTACCAATAGTGTGTTGCAGTTGCTGGGTAGGAGGAAGGGTGCTGAGCACAGCAGATAGATGGCCAGGGACATGAGCAATAAAGGCCGGTGCGAGAAGTTGAAGACAAACCAGGGCAAGAGCAGGAGCGTGGCCAGTAACCTGTCATATTCGCTATACATTTTTTTACAAAAAATTTATTTTTCAACGGCAATTTTCTACTTAGCAATCGATCGCCTGGACGTCCAGGTACAGCTGCTTGCGAGCTTCAGGTGTACAGAATTTCAGAGGAGGGACACTGAGGCCCAAAATGCTTTTTGGATTTTCTCCTAGGATTTGAGCTGCCTGAATTTGAGCTCAGTATCAATGTCAGCTCTTATCATAGGTAGCAATCGAATGAGCTTGGAAACAAGCAACTGGGGCACCCTGCGTGTCGTAGTGTCGGCTGATCAGCTGCGGCATGAAGCAACCCTACTGTTTGCTGCCAAATCTTCATAACAGATCACCCACTGCAGTAACTGGAACAGGATCCCCTGCCAGTTCAAAAATGCAATTGAAAAATGGCGCCCGACGCGGTGTAACTTTCGCCCAGTGCCGCTTTCTGGCAGAATTCTCAAACTTCATTGTTCTGTTCAACATTACATAACAAAGTGTGTCAAACCAAGGGGTCACTGCATTCAACCGAGGAAATCCAGTTCACCAAAGAAATAAACTATGGTTATTGCCCCAATTGTTTCAAACGTAAGGTCAATAACCGTATTTCTGTGCTTTAGCCGTCGACATTGCCGGCTTTTTCTCTGAAACAAATCGCATCCGCTTGTGATTTTCCTCCGCTTGCTCACGATCGCCAGTTTTGGGCTTGTCCTGCTTTCCAAAGTTAGGGGCAAACTCGTTGCGTTTGATGGCAGCAGCTTTAGTGTCCGCCTTGACGTCACGGTCCTGGGGTCTGCACGAGGCTAGGAAAGGTAGAGGGCTGTCAGTTCTCACTTATTTGTTAAACAGGGTTAAGCGGTATATAGAGTTGCAATGAATCAGGAGATTGTATTGGGAGAAGAGGGAGCTTTAGATGCGAGTGCCATGCGCAATCGGAATTATTACATGAGTACCATTTTTGCTGCAAGTTGCACAAGTTCAAGCCTGAGGGCACTTTAGCGAGCAGATGCTACGAAAAAGTTAGATCTACTAAGCAGCTATCCTTAAACGCAAAAGTTATTCAGTTATATTTGATTGTGCACGTTCATCTGTCTCCTCTCACACAACACGTACCCGCCTAACATCCTGCGCTTCATGGCCTCTGTTTCCTCAATGTTGTGCATGCGCACGGAGGCTGACGTCGACACCTCTGTGAACACCATGTTCATGCCAGGGATAACAACGTCGTTGCCGCCCATGTCAGTCTGCAGTGGGTGAAGGTGTGGGTGTAGTATGTCGAGTGTGTATGTGTGTGTGCATTGCAGTGTTTACACTGTGCTGAGCTGATAGCTTCTTGGAAGTATATATACGTTGAACTGGATTTAAATAAATGACAGTAGCCGCTGCCGCCTCTGCTCGTCCGGCTGCGCTTTGGTCAGGAGAAAGTGACCAGATTCCCAAAAATGAGCGACACAAACTTTCTAGAGCAGCAAACGTGTTTATCATTACAACTCACACACTACTCTCCTGGCAGCCATACTCAACCATGGACAATGAGACCCTCTGCCCCAAAAGCACAACCCACACCTGCAGCTCTGTTGGCACTTGATATAACTCTGCCTCCATGCGCTTCCTCCGGGCTTCAGCACCCTCTACTACAGGAGCAGGCCCGTCTCCGTTCGCGCGTCCTAGCCGCTTTGCTAGCTCAGCCTCGATGAAGTTTTTCCTGCATATTTGAGCACCAAGTCAGCAAACGTGCGGAGCTGCAAAATAAAGAGCTGCATTGCTAATATTAAGGCACATTTGGATACTTAGACCTGTCTAGGGGGAGAGCTGCACTTGGTGCCTGTTTAGCTTTAAAAGATGCCTGCTTTTTATGCCATTGCAGCTGCATGTATTAGTGTGCTCTTGCGTGTGTACGCATGTGTTATTAGTGCATGCGTGTGTGTAAGAGTGTGCGTGCACGTGCGAGCGAGCGAGCGAGCGAGCGTGCGTGCGTGTGTGTGTGTGGTGTGTGTGTGTGTGTGTGTATGTGTGTGTGTGTGTGTGTGTGTGTGTGTGTGTGTGTGGACGCATGTATGCATGTATGAGTGTGAATCATTCTCACATGTTTGGATCTTCGTCTGTTGTTTCTCTCATTTCTGCTTTAGAAAAGGTGCCCAGAAGCTCGTTGCGATCCTCTTCCACGTGCGGTTGCAAATCTTGGGGCTCATGCAACACGTCGCGTCCCCCCTCCATAAGTGTCTGTGCATTGGTGCCACCGGCTTTTCTTCTGAGCTTGTGCAGCAGCCTAATTTCCTCCATCTTGTTCCTGTTCCAAAGCCGAAGTCAAAGAACGGTCAATTGAGTGTGGAAAACCCTGGCACGCTGTGCGCCTGAATGAAATCTCAGCACACCTGTGAACCTCCTCCTCTTGTGTTGTGGCAGCAGAGGTGCTGGGCTGATTTTCATCTTCAGCTTCAGGGCTAGTGGCACGTTTGGTCCTGAGGCCCGCCCTTTGCCTTTTCTGTGCCGGTAACGGGTTTTGCATGCTGCTACTCATATATATTTAATTTCAGTACTAATTGTTTTGCTTTCATTTTTCAACTAATCAGCGGCATTTTTTTACATTGCCTCAGGGCAAAAGAAAAAGACAAAAAGAGAGGTGGTGAGCTCGGGAGGAAATTTGTAGATTGAGGAGGCAAGGCAGCCTTACTTGCACCATAAATGGTGACTTGCAGGTATAATGTCCCAGTTGTGTCCCCGGGAAAAACAAAAAAGTGAAAAAAAAACCAAAACAGCCAAACGGATTTTATGATATAAATATAGAAGGGAAGGGGCAATGCAAGCACAGCCTCCCCGTCACCATCCCTATGACAAGCACTTGAGAGAACAGGTTGTGCACCTCTACTTTGTGAGTGGCGTGAGTGCGCTAGATGGTTCAGCGGACGTCCTTGCAGAAATCCTGTCCAGCGGATCATCCAGGACTACAGGGTGCATCGTGCAGTCCGCGTGCCCCAGGGTTGGAAGGGCTTTCTCCGCTCCCACAGAAAGCATGATGCGGTGGCTGCCCAGCTGCTGGTGTCTATTGTGCACATGCTTGCCTTGCACATCCCTTGCCATGCTTGCACGCACATCCATGGCAGGGGCGACCAGGACGCACACCTTCCGTGCTCTCCTCCTGTGTGTTGGCAGCAGCTCCTCTGCGCCTACGAGGAGGGGGGGCGTCTGCGTCTGACGGCCCCAGCTGTCTCTCTTGCTCCGTCAGCTCGGGGTTGAGCCCTGCGCCCCTTGCAAGCATTGCCGATTATAACAATCACATTTGCATTTGTTTTGTTTTGTTTTTTTCACTTTTTTGTTTTTCCCGGTTGTTTTTCTTTCTGAGCTTATGGATTTATTTGTGGCTGGCCGAGACCAGTCAGCAGCCGATCAGCCAAACTACCTGGCTGAAGGTCACCCCCCATTGTAACCATTGTTTTTCCCGGGGACACAACTGGGACATTATACCTGCAAGTCGCCATAAGCTTCAAATTGGGTACTTTTTGCAGCAACATATTAACTTGTTTCTACAATGTCAAGGGCAGCCAAAAGCTGACAACCGGACTGAGGATCCTCCCCTATTATTGTAACCAGCATTGGAATATGCCAACACCGTCCGTTTGATAAACAGACAAGTAAGCAACTTGGAAGGAAATCATACTTCAGCCACACCCCTCTCCAGTCCCAGCAATGATGAGTTAATGAGGGTTCTAAGAGCATTGCGCAACACATTTACAACAGTTATTACAATGTATATTGTTAAATGTGCTCAATGACTAGCGTTTGCTATATGCCGTGTGCGTCGGCAATAGCGGAAGCGCATCTAACCCTGCCTCAGCCGCCGCTCGCCACTGGCACCACACTCCAAAAAGGCTGCAGAAAACATAGTATCAGAATAGGAAAAAGGTGATTGCTGTCGATCATTGGCATTCAACTCTGTTGCACAATTTCAGCACTTGCAGCAGAGGGGGGCCTAAATCTGGTGTTAAAGCTCAATCATACAACAGCATAAGATACGTGCCAGTCAAACTGCCCCACCTGGTAAGAGCAGCAGCCAGGAAGAGACCATTGAACCACGCATGGAAAAATTGGAACTCTAGTTGGCCACCGAGGGCAGAGTCCATGTTAGGCCTGTATAAAAAAATTACCATCAAGGTGCTTGAAGAACAGGTCCTTGATCGTGACGGAAACGACAACATTTTTTAGATGCCTGATACCAAAGTATCTTGAGAGTCTCCCACTTCAAAAATTAGCAGCTGTTGGCATATTGCAAAACATAAGGACGTGCCCCGCATCAATACTCTGTATTGCAATAAGCACGTCCATGGTTTGGCCTACCTGTACTTCAATGGAACGTTCTTGCGGATAAGCAGCACAGAGGAGATTGTGTAGAAGCCCGTCACCTGTACGATACATGCCGATTGTGAAAAGCAGCACGATCGTGGGAGGTAGAGAAGTTAAATTTATGGAGTCATAAAGTGAAGGGTTTATAGAAGAGTCCCACTAGTGCTGTAAAAGTAGGCTTCACCATGTCTCAAGCAGGAAGCTGCTCTCGTACCTGTGCTAGGAGCAAAACTAAGCTGGCTGCAAGTAAACTGGACCTTGGTGCATTGGTGCTTTGAGAGCTGCTGCTAGAGCCTCGTCTTAACAGCAGGGCCCCAAACACCTGCAGCAATCAGAGAGACAGCATATCAGACCAGGGTTAATATCATAAGGATGGACGTGAAAAGGCTGCACTGGTCCCACCATTGCACCGCCATTAACATAAGACGGACCATTGCACTGCCATTAACATAAAACGGATGTCACACAATATATCACCAGCAAATATTGTGGGGGAAGCAGGGGGTAGAGATAGTTTATTGAAGCCTGCCTGCCATGCGCAACTCTGGACAAAGACGTGGCCAAATGTATGTGCTCTGCAACACGATAGCACAGATTGGTGACCTTTTACTTAGGGTTGCCTAATTAGAAACAAAAGGAACTTCCAACCTCACAGCAACCAACCTTGCGCAGTGACCGCAAAAACCCTCGCAAAGACATTGCGCTGATGGTGGCAATGAAGACCAGGGTGGCATACTGCAGCACGTGAAAAAGGGAACTATATTGTGTGTGCTGTGTACAGTGTCTATTAGCGTGATGTATAGTAGGTAGGCTCCAGCTTTTAAAGTAGATCAATAAAAAATTTGGTGCTTCTTACATAGGTAAATTATAAAGCAGAGCAGGCTCCAGATCGTTGGATGGGCAATGCAAAATAGGCAACGTTTAGCCAAAAAAATCTTAGCCCCCTGGCTTTGTAACAGCCTCACTGACAGGCTCTGGTGACACACACACACACACACACACACACACACACACACACACACACACACAAACACACACACAGATCGCACCGTGACACCTGCTTACCCTTTTATCTGGTTCAAAGTTTTAAATGAGCATAGTCACATTACACTAGTCACTCACAAACCTGGGATAGTTGTGCCACATCTACTGACACCTGCCCCTGACTGAAGTAGTGTAGAGCAAGACCTAGAGCTGCCCCCACTGGATCAGACGATAAATTTTCTCCCCAAACTAAAGCGCGAGCGGCCCCCCACATCCTGAGCAGGAGTGCAAAAAGGTTTGTGAAGGAATGAACTACAAGCTGGTACCAAATACCAGGAAGAGGCGCACGTGTTTTTTGGAGTGGTGGGGTTAACATACACTGTGCATTGGAGTCTGATTAAAGCGAGTGCGGCTTTAGGTGTTTACTGTTTAAGGAAGCACTGGCATAAGCTCACGAGGAGCATTCTTGCAAAAAACTCACTTGAAAACACAGTAGCAACTGAGGCAGTATCCAGCAAAGTTCTTAGCATGCCCTAACAACGTCCGACTTTCAATGGCCCTGACTCGTTCTGATCTCAACTCCTGCAGCTCCACAAGCAAAAGCCTGCAAGTTTGTGAAATGAACATCAAGCATTTGTTTAAAACCCACTGCACAAGGAAACATTCAGACAATGAGCAGCAAGCTGGTATGTTTGCACAGCCTTGTCAACCTCTCTCCTGCACTCCAAGCAAAACGTATCTGCCTCTGTGCTGAACACTTCAGCACGCACGAACACTCACTTGCACAGCCCTGACAGTCCCTCCACTTCCGTCTCCAAAGCCCTAATGATCTCTTGAGGGGTGGTTGGGGTGCCCCCTCCACCCAAACTCAAGATGCCCCTGACCATCCCGTTCAAAATGTTGTTCCCCCGTCCGCCGCCTGCAAGTGCCCAGTATGCACAATTATGCACAATGCACGACATCAATAAGAAGTATGCATGAGTTGTATGACAGCAACAAGGGAAATCAAGAGAAGGCGTGCCTGAGCCTGCATTGAGGCAACCAGCACGCATCAAGGAAGGCCTTCAGACCAGCCCCTGAAGATCATTTTGCATGCTTGTAGAGATCAGTACAGGGTCATACCGGTATGTGCGATTTCGTTATACCGCCTGCAAAATTTAGAAATGCCAATTCGGCCGAAACGGGTCAAATATCAGCCCTTTCAAGGCTCCCTCGTTGTCACACTCAGTGCACTAAAGAATTGATTTATAGTTTAAATTGGACATTAAAGTTAGGCCAGTTGGCTGCATGATTTTGAGGTGACTTGCAAAGTCTGGGACCAGCATGCTGCTCGTGTCTCAGCTGTTTATCCTCAGTAGCATCTCAGCAAAGCAACTCGCTTGAGCAGTAATGCAACTGAGATACCTTTGACAAGGCCAATGTCGACAAGTGAGGGAGCGTCGCTAGCGACGTTGAAAAATTGGCAAAGCCCATCACGCGTGCAACGTGTGCATGCACATGCATGTGTGCCAGTGTTTCAATTAAGCGCGACACGTCTCTACTGTGTCGTATTTTGGCCATTTTGGGTAAGATACAGCGACGCCTGGTAGGGTGCCCTGCCGGGCGTTGCTGAGCACCAGTGTAGCCAAATGTTGCCCAGTGGCGACACCAACAATTCCTGTCAACCACCCAGTGTAGCCAACATTTTAGATATTTTAATTTGCAAATGAGTTAACGTGCCCTCTGAGGGCCGAGGGGGCCACCAACAACATCAACTGCTCCCACCCACACCAGCAGCTTGACAGCACAAGCAGCACCTGCTGCAGCTACTCCCCCTACACCTCAGGGGCAGCACCCCCTCCTGAGCACAAGCTACAGCATGTACTGCAGCACCTCCAGCACCCGCAGCAACAGCACAGGCAGTACCAGAAGCAGCACAAGAGGCAGCACAGAGGGATAAGCGCAAGCGGCGTGGACGCACAATTGACACCCTGAGCAGCAGAGTCCCTGGACCACCTGCACTACTTTGAAAATGCGGGGGAGGGCAGGGTGAAGTGCTTGTAATGAACGTGGCAAGCCCAAAAGCAGGGAAGCAGGGAGGAAGTGCTCATCATGCTGGACAAGAAGGAGAAGATTGACTCGCACCTAGGCCTGAAGGTGCGCAAGAGCAGCAAGCAGAAAAAGCGTGAGGAGCAGCTGTGCAGTTCGGAAAAGCAGCAGGCCCGGCATGAGCAGCAGCATCAGCAAATCGTGGATGCATGGAAGGAGGAGCAAGCATTACAGAAAAAGAGAGAACCCAGCGTCACAATGTTGCACGCAGCTGGTGCAGCAGCCGTGCGCCTGAAGTTTGTGCAATTTGCAGTGGTGCTGCATCCCCTTCAGCACCAGCGGCCTATGGTAGCTTACGAACAGCAGCAGGAGCTCCAGCAGCTCTGCTACGACTGGACCAGCTTACATGTAAAATGCCCCGAGAGCAATGGACAGATGACGGCAGCCCAGGACATCCCCTTTTTGCGAGCAGTACAAAAGTGGTTTGAAGCATAGAAGCGGCGCACAGCAGCACATGCCCAGCAACGGCAGCGGGAGCCGGGATCAATGGAAATTAGTGATGAGAGTGAGGACGCGTAGAGACTTGGGGGGGAGGGAGACAAAGGGCAAAAGCGTGGATTCAACGAACATAAAATTTACAGTATCCAGTGATTTGTGCCGCGGAGGACGCACAAATCCCCTGTCGCAATTTAATTTAAAATCTGCTTCAATACATCATTTCATCCACACCACTTATGCCAAAATTTTGGCAGCTTTTTGGGGGGTAATATCAAGTGGCTACACGCTTTTTCTGCAAATTGCTGATTCTGCCAATTGGCTACACATTCAAAACACTTAATAGAAACACTGATGTGTGTGTGGATTTGTGTTCCTGTGTGTTTGAGCGTTTGTATGTGTGCGCGCGTGTGTGTCTGTGTGTTTGTGCGTGTGCATTTGTACATGCGTGTGCGCGCCTGTGAGTATTCGCGCGCATTTGTGTTTGTATGTGTGTGCGTGTGTGCGTTATGTGTGCGTGTGTGTCCCTGTGTGTGTGCCTTGCTGCCCCACAGATGCTGCAGTGGTGTGCATGACGCTGTGCTTGAGCAGCCTTTGCTGAAGCAGGCGTGAGGATGTGCTGCTGCTGCTCTTCCCTGTCTGTTGAGAGGGCAGGTGCGAGCATGGTGCCCGGGCTGGCCACGATGTCTGAACTCTGCTTCAACACACAGTGCGCGGCAAGCACCTGCACCGTGCGCTGCATGCCCCGCGAACAGTCCAAGCCAACACGGACTGCGTTCCTGAAGGGTCCTGTCCAAGCAAACTTCCGCGCGTCATGAACATCAGACCAAACTTAAATTATATAGCCCACAGGAGGGTGGAATTAACGTAGCTTTTGTACGTCAGGTGTCAACCCCATTTTTTATTTTATAATCGGAATCCTGAGATTAAGGGCTATCGATTGATATATAAATGAATCCAATCGGAGAAGGTCGTTTGGGGGGGGGGAGGCAGGGGGGTTTCGACTATTTGGGACCCCCCCTCCAGAATTTTACTGAGGCACTTTCTCGAAATTTTTATTAAATATTTGGAATCCTCGGTTCAAGAACTGTCGATTGGCACCCTCTTCGAAGTGTCAGGTGGAACGGTTGAGGAATTGTGACGACTTGAACTTACATTCCGTTTGAAATGTCATTATGGACGACCTGAAATGCCCAGTGGTGGGATGTAAAAGGGAGTTCAGCAATAGGTTTAACAGGGATGAGCATGCTGAGAAGTGCAGAAGGAAATGGCAGGCAGGCAAGAGAGCCAAACATGGCCAGCAAAGCATGTTTGGCTTCTTCAGCAAGGCCCCAGCACAGCCAGCAGCACAGAATGCGTGTGCAGCTAATCCAGCAGCAGCAGCAGCAGCAGCAGCACCAGAGGCAGCAGCACCAGAGGCAATGGATGTGGATGGTGTGCACGCAGATGCATCACTGCCTGCAAGCCCTAGCTTGCATGCCTGCATGGGCTTCAAGCCAGAGTGGAGGCAGCCATTCTGCGCACACTACCCCTTTGTGCTGCACAATGGAGCCCAGCCACTACCCTGGAGTGTCACTTTGCCGGAGGGGCGCTTCATGACTGGCTGGTGACTGCCTAGGCAGTGCAACAATGTGCCATTGTTGTGTCCAGAGTGCATTGATGGGCGAAAGCAAGTGGTGTGGAAGTATGGCATGGCAGCACACTATGCAGCTAAGCACTTGCATCAGAGTGTGGAGGATGGGCAGCCATTTGAGATGGGTCCCAAGGAAGTAAAGCACATGCAGAAAGTGGCCGTGTGCATGCTCCGTAGTAGCCCTCTGAAAGGGACTTAATAGACTTGGACTAAATCCAAACAGCACCATCAAGCATCTTGGTTTCACCTTTTTGCTCGTAGCATTTCACGGGCTTTGAATTTCACCAACCTTAGTATGCAGATGAATGCAGAATTTAAAGAGGAGCAGATTGGTACCCCTTTTGTTTGGGTGGGGGCACTGGAGGGGGTGGGTAG